>ENA-OQNM01000519-OQNM01000519.1-human-gut-metagenome-genome-assembly--contig:-NODE-519-length-13959-cov-3.629699_pt1 | contig 13959 bp, 14 predicted proteins | sample MGYA00242632_ERZ504886 | MGnify/ENA primary metagenome ERZ504886 (study PRJEB26092, sample SAMD00036424) | human gut metagenome | host: Homo sapiens | study: EMG produced TPA metagenomics assembly of... | reverse complement strand
AGGATGATACAATCAAAAATGATATTATCAAAGTGGTAAGTGGATATACATTTGAGCAGTTTAACCAGAATTCAGATGCAATTAAGGACACGATCCTTGAAGATATGCAGAATTTATTCGGCAAAGATTATGTGATCGGAGTAAACTTCTCCAAACTGACAGCACAATAGGATTTTTACAGGTGGTGAAAGACTGATGGGTGACGTATTATCCCAAAATGAGATAGACAACTTGCTGGCGGCACTTAGTACCGGTGAGCTGGATGTGGATGAAATAAAAGACAATAATGAAAAAAAGGTAAAAGAGTACGATTTTGCCCGTCCTTCCAAATTTTCCAAGGAACATCTGCGTACCATGGAAATGATATTTGAACATTATGGCAGACTTTTATCTACGAACCTGCCCGTATATTTACGGAAAAATGTTCAGGTAGAGGTGGTGAATTCAGAAGCGGTTACGTATTCTGAATTTTCCAATGCACTGTCAAATCCGGTTCTTTTGGGAATTGTGAATTTTGCACCCCTCAAGGGAAATATTATTTTGGAAATGGCATCGAATCTGGGGTATGCGATTGTTGACCGTATGCTCGGTGGCAGAGGAGATCCTATGGACAAAGTCCGTGAGTTCTCGGAAATCGAACTTTTGATTATCGAACGGATTATGATTGTGTGCGTCAACCTTTTGCGGGAACCATGGGAAAACGTGGCGGATATTCATCCCCGGTTAGAGAGAATTGAAACCAATTCCCAGTATGCACAGATTATTTCTCCGAGTGAAATGATTGCGATTGTGACAATTAACCTTAAGATCGGGGAAGTGGAAGGCCTGATGAATGTCTGCCTTCCGTATCTGACCCTTGAGGATGTCATTGATAAGCTGAATACGAAGTACTGGTATTCAAATCTGCAGAATCAGGACAATACCGATTACACGGAATCCATTGAGACCCTGATTCGGCGCGCACAGATACCGGTCAAAGCTGTTCTTGGAAACAGTATGATATCGGTAAATGATTTTGCCATGCTGCAGCCGGGAGATATTATCCGGCTGGATCGCAAGGTGGAGGATGAATTGGATATTTATGTTGGAAATATTCGGAAATTTACTGCACTTCCCGGATCATCGGGGGATAAATATGCAGTCAGGGTCACTTCGGTGATCAGAGAGGAGCAATAAACTATGGATGGAGTATTATCGCAGGAAGAAATTAACGCACTGCTGAATGAACCTGGAGCAGAAGCGAGTGATTCTGCGGAAAATGAACTGTCTGATGCACAAAAAGACGCGATCGGAGAGATTGCCAATATAAGTATGGGAACTGCGGCGACAACGTTGTTTTCGCTCGTTAATCATAAGGTGGAAATTTCAACTCCAGTTGTTTCTTACGGCACATGGGATGATATTGTACAGGAATACGAAAAACCTTGCGTGTTTATCCGCATTGCATATACCGTAGGACTGGATGGAAGTAATATTCTTGTCCTGAGGGAACATGATGTAAAAGTCATCACGGATCTGATGATGGGAGGAGATGGAACCAATACAGATGGCGAACTTGGCGAATTGCATTTGTCCGCAATCAGTGAAGCCATGAACCAGATGATGGGTTCTGCGGCAACTTCCCTTTCTTCCATGTTAAACCGCAAGATTGATATCAGCCCGCCAAATGCAACGGTGATTAATCTGCAGGAAGACATCGATGAAGCGGAGATTGATTCCTTCCTTACCGGAAAGTTTGTTAAGATCTCTTTCCATATGGAAATCGGGGATCTGGTTGACAGTACAATTATGCAGCTGTATCCGATTTCATTTGCAAAGGATATGTGTGATGGAGTGGCAAAAACGATGGAAATGGACAGTCAGAGTGTGACGGCCGATTCCTCAGCAGCAAATTCCGGCAATCCGGCAGGGGCACAGCCAGCAGCTGCATCTGCCGCAGCACAGCAGTCACAGCAGATGGCTTCACAGAATACAGCACAAATGGGGCAGCCGATGGGGCAGCCGATGGGACAGACGATGATGGGAAATACTATGATGAATCAGAACATGGGACAGCCGGTTAATGTTCAGCCGGCACAATTTAGCGCATTTGCGGGTGGAAACCTTGGAAATTACCAGCCGGAAAATATTGATCTGATTATGGATGTTCCGCTTCAGGTGACAGTTGAGCTTGGAAGGACAACAAAATCCATTTCAGATATTCTGGATCTGGGACCGGGAAAAATTATTGAGTTGAATAAACTGGCAGGCGAGCCGATTGATGTGCTTGTCAATGGAAAATATGTCGCAAAGGGCGAAGTTGTCGTCATTGAAGAAAGTTTCGGTGTTCGAATCACGGAAATTGTCAATGCTTCAAGAACAGGCGGAAAGTAGAAACAGACATGACAAATGTGTTACTGACAGGTTCTCTGGAAAGCTTTATACAACTTTTGGGTGCACTGTTTATTTTTGCTGTTGTTCTGGCTGCTACATATCTTACCACCAGATGGATGGGAGGTATGCAGCGTGGACGCCAGAATAATAAGAATCTGCATGTGATAGAGACAATCAGTGTCGGCAATAACAAGATGATCAGTATTGTGGAAGTCGGCAGTGTCTATCTGGTTGTTTCTGTTGGAAAAGAGGAAGTACATCTTCTAGGCACAGCTTACGAGGGATCAATTAAAAGATTTCTCTTTTGAGCTGGAACAGAGTGGGAAAAAGCAGGATTCTTTTGCGGAAAATTCTCAACCAGTTAAAAGACAAGTTACCAAAGAAGCAAGGATAAAGATGAGCAAAGGGAAAAAGATATACTGCATTGCAAGTTTTGCGTTTGCGTGTGCGGTTTTAATACTTACAATTACATTATGCATGATGCATCCGGGACGTGTCTATGCAAGTTCCATGACCGGACAGATTACAAGATTACACAGAAGATACACAGGGAGCAGATCATAATACAGACAATGCCAATGGATTGTCAATTACATATAACAATGATTCCGGATCGGTTTCCACACCGATCAAGATGCTTCTGGTGTTGACAATTCTATCACTTGCACCATCGATTCTGATTATGATGACTTCGTTTACACGAATTATCATTGTACTTCATTTCCTTAGGACTGCGATCGGAACGCAGACGACACCACCCAATCAGGTTTTGATCGGTCTGGCATTGTTTCTGACATTTTTTATCATGTGGCCAACGTTCCAGCAGATCAACAAAGAGGCAATTCAGCCACTCGATAAGGGAGAAATCACACAGTCGGAATTTTTTGAAAAAGCAGAAGGGCCGATTCGTGAATTTATGATCAAAGATGCAAAGATCCAGATAAGGGATGTGAATCTTTTTGCGGAGATTTCCGGAGAAACGTATAAAGATACAAAGGAATTGTCGGATGTTCCGTTTACCACACTGGTTCCGGCATTCATTCTGAGCGAGCTTCGGAAAGCATTCATTATGGGATTTTTGATTTATATTCCGTTTATTGTAATTGATATGGTGGTGTCATCCGTACTGATGTCCATGGGTATGATGATGCTTCCTCCGACAACCATTTCGTTGCCGTTTAAGATTTTGTTGTTTGTTCTGGCGGATGGATGGGATCTTGTCATAAAATCCCTCGTCCAGACATTTTATTAGGAGGATACCGTATGATTTCACAGGGTGCAGTTCTTGATATTGCAAGAGATGCAATTTATACCATTCTGATCACGTCGGCACCGCTGCTTCTGGTTTCTCTGGTGGTTGGTCTGATTATCAGTATTTTTCAGACGGTTACATCCATTCAGGAGCAGACACTTACGTTTGTTCCAAAGATTATTGCGGTATTTGCTGCAATGATCCTTTGCGGCTCCTGGATGTTAAATAACATGACCGAACTGGTGGAGCGTCTGTGGTCGAATTTCAGTACCTATCTGAGTATGTGATTTGATAAAAAGATATGGTTAATTATGTATTTACACTTGAAAATTTTGAATATTTTCTGCTGATTCTGGTAAGAGTTACCTGTTTTGTGTATGTGGCCCCGTTATTGGGGCAGCAGGGAATTCCCAATCAGATTAAAATCGGATTTTCATTTTTGTCTCATTGCTTTTATACAATGTAGTAGATCGGCCGGAGCTGACATACGCAAGTGTTGTCGGGTATGCGGTAGTTGTGATCAAAGAGGGAATTACGGGACTGCTGATTGGGTATGCGGCAAGCATCTGTAATTCCATTGTTTTGTTTGCAGGAAATATTATAGATATGGATATTGGTCTGTCCATGTCTACCGAATTTAATCAGGACATGGGAACAGAAACCACACTGACAGGAAATCTGTATTATTATCTGGTTCTGCTTCTTTTGATTACATCTGATTTTTATACCTATCTGGTACGTGCGGTTACGGATTCTTTTCCGTAATTCCGATTGCCCACCAGAAATTTGCATGGGATCATCTGTTATCTGCAATCACACGCTATATGGGAGATTCATTCATCATAGGGTTTCGGATTTTTCTTCCGTTTTTTGCCTGTATTATGGTTTTGAACTGTGTACTTGGAATTATGGCACGTGTGGCACCGCAGATGAATATGTTTTCGATCGGTATGCAGCTGAAGATTCTGGTTGGATTTGTTGTTTTGTATCTGATCGTGTTCCTGTTGCCGAATGTGGCAAATTATATTTTTGATGAAATAAAGACGATGGTGAAGCTTGTTGCAGAAGGTTTGTATTGACGAAAAAAATCAGAATCGAATATTGCATTATAATCTGCAATGGTTTGCAAAAGACGGCGAAGGCGGCGAGAAGACAGAACCTGCAACCGCCAAGAAATTAAAAGATGCCAGAGATGAAGGTAAGGTTGCAAAAAGCCGCGAACTGAATTCGGCATTTGATCTGATCGTTTTGTTTCTCTGTCTGAAAATTTTTGTTTCCTTTGTGGGAGAGAAATTCATAGATATTTTTTCTTACATCTATGAAAATATGCCGGATTTTGTTAAAATAAATGAGGGCGGATTGTCGGTACAGGCTGTGGCAGGCCTGATTGCCTCCGTTACTTTAAAAAGCCTGCTCATTATGCTTCCGTTTATGGCGTTTGGATTTGTTGTTACGCTTCTGGTCAGCATTGTGCAGGTAGGATGGAAAGTTTCCACAAAACCAATGAAACCGGAACTTTCCAAGCTGAATCCATTGAACGGATTCAAACGTATCTTTTCGAAAGATTCGCTCTTTGAACTGGTAAAATCCATTTTAAAGATTGTGATTATCATATATATCGCGTATACTTCCATAAAAGATAATGCAAATGATCTGTTTGCGTTGTATGATCTGGGACTGAATCAGGCGGTTGCGCTTGTGGGGACTCTGATTATCAATACGGGAATAAAAATCAGTATTGTTTATCTTGTGATTGGTCTGGCTGACTTTATCTATCAGAAACATAAGTTTAATGAAGATATGAAGATGACCAAGCAGGAAGTAAAAGATGAATACAAAAATACAGAGGGAGATCCGCAGATCAAAGGACGGCAGCGCCGTAAAATGCAGGAGGTATCCCAGAAGCGAATGATGCAGGATGTGCCCAAGGCGGATGTAGTCATCACGAACCCGACGCATTTTGCCGTAGCATTGAAATATGAGGCAAAAGTCAGTTCTGCTCCGGTTGTCCTTGCAAAAGGAGAAGATTACCTTGCGCAAAAGATTAAGGAAGTGGCGAGGGAGAATAAAATTGAAATTGTTGAAAATAAGCCTCTGGCACGTATGCTCTATCACAATGTTGATGTGGGAGCAGAAATTCCGCCGGAGCTTTACCAGGCTGTGGCAGAAGTTCTTGCTGCCGTATACAAGGCCAAAAATATACAGTAGTGCAGTTATACAACAAACAGGTGCGAAAGGAGGTTGTGCAGGATGCTGAAGAAAGCGGATATTGGTGTAGGTTTATATCTTTTGGCGGCAGTAGTTTTCTTCATTGTTCCAATTCCATCCGTATTGCTGGATGTGATGCTTGCATTTAACATTTCCATCGCCTTAATTATTGTATTTAATGTATTGTTTGTTCGGGAAGTACTGGATATGTCTTTCTTCCCGACATTACTTTTGTTTACGACTATTTTTCGAATTTCTCTGAACGTATCTTCCACCCGTCTGATTCTTCTGACGGGAGATCCTGGTAACGTTGTTAAGACATTCGGTTCGTTCGTCGGTGGAGGAAATATGGTGGTCGGTTCCATTGTATTTATTGTCCTCGTATTGATTCAGTTTATTGTTATCAATAAAGGTTCGGAACGTGTATCCGAAGTAACCGCCAGATTTACACTCGATGCCATGCCTGGTAAACAGATGGCGATTGATGCGGACTTAAATACCGGTGCGATCACCGATGCGGAGGCAAAGGAACGACGGGAAAAGATTCAGAGAGAATCTAGTTTCTTCGGCGCGATGGATGGTGCCACAAAGTATGTAAAGGGAGATGCTACGGCAGGTCTGGTCATCACCTTTATTAACCTGATCGGCGGAACCATTATGGGAGTTATGAATCAGGGACTTGGATTTGCAGATGCCATCCAGCAGTATGGTCTGCTGACAATCGGTGATGGTCTGGTGTCCCAGATTCCGTCTCTTCTGATTTCTCTTGCAACCGGTATACTTGTTACCAAGGGATCAAACGAGGCAGACTTTTCCGGAATTCTGGTCAAGCAGCTTTTTGGAATTCCGAGGGTACTTTATATTGTAGGTTCCGTGCTGGTTTTCCTCGGAATTTTTACTCCGTTAAATCCGGTTTTATTTATTGCACTTGGTCTGGTGTTTATCATCGCCGGCAAAAATATCAGCAAGAATATCGGCGAAGAAAATATTGAGGAAGAAGTACAGCAGGCGGAGACGGAGGCGGAAGAGATCCGGAAACCGGAGAATGTGGTTTCCCTGCTTCAGGTCGATCCGATCGAACTCGAATTCGGATATGGTATTATTCCGCTGGCAGATGTAAACCAGGGTGGAGATCTTCTGGATCGTGTGGTAATGATCCGGCGGCAGATTGCACTGGAACTTGGTACGGTTGTTCCGATTATCCGCCTGAGGGATAATATCCAGTTAAATCCGAATCAGTACATTATCAAGATCAAAGGCGTGCAGGTAACGGAAGGAGAAATTCTTTTTGATCATTATATGGCGATGAATCCGGGGTATGTGGAGGAAGAAATTACAGGTATTCCTACATTTGAACCGTCTTTCCATCTTCCGGCCATCTGGATTACGGAAGCGCAGAGAGAACGTGCAGAGAGTCTTGGATACACCGTAGTTGATGCACCGTCTATCATTGCGACGCATTTGACAGAAGTAATCCGAAGCCACATCGCAGAGCTTCTGACCAGACAGGATGTACAGAACCTGGTCAACAACTTAAAAGAATCCAATCCGGTTCTTGTGGACGAGCTCACGCCGAAACTTCTTGGCCTTGGAGAGATTCAGAAAGTACTGCAGAATCTTTTGCGGGAAGGCATTTCGATCAGGGATCTTTTGTCTATTTTTGAATCGCTGGCAGATCATGCACAGACATCCAGAGATACGGATGTGCTGACGGAATATGTAAGGCAGAGTCTGAAGCGTGCAATTTCGAGCAAATATTTCCCGTCGAACGAAACGACCAGTGTCATTACGCTCGATCCGAAAGTGGAACAGGAGATCATGTCTTCGGTCAAGCAGACAGAGCAGGGTGCATATCTGACGATGGACCCGGAGAAAACAAAAGCAATTATGGATTCCGTGCGGACAGAAACCGAGAAACTCGAAAGCCTTGGAAAGAATCCGATCATTATTACATCGCCAATTGTGCGTATGTATTTTAAAAAACTCACAGAAGATTATTTCAAAGATCTGATTGTTGTCTCTTACAATGAAGTAGAATCTGATGTGGAACTGCAATCGGTAGGGATGGTGACAGCATAAATGACAATTAATAAATTTCAGGGAAAAACACAGGAAGAAGCCATTGCAAAGGCAAAAGAAGAATTTGGAGAACGCGCGGTCATTATGAACATCCGTGAGGTAAAACCGAAGGGGCTGTTTCGTGCGTTTAAGAATTCAACATTTGAAGTGACTGCGGCAATGGAGGAAAAAGAACATTTTTCCAATGCCATGCAGGCAGCACAGATGACACAGAGTATGGCAAAAGAAGGAAAACTGCACGACATGATCAATCTTGCGGCGGATGAACCGATTACCATTCCGAAACTGCAGGAACAGGAAGGTAACGCACAAGCGACCAGACAGGAGCCAGCACGTATGCCACAATCACAGAATCTGGTACAGGAAAATGAAGAGAAAAAATTAGAAGAAAGACTTGAGGTTTTATCTGACCGTCTGGAAAAATCTCTTGGCGGGAAAAATCCGAAGGAGCCGGAGACACCAAAGGGTCCGTCTTCGGAGGAACTCAATTTTGTCCGGATTCTCTACAGCACGCTGTTGAAAAACGAGGTGAGTGAACAGTATGTCAATCAGATCCTTGGCGAAATTGAAAAATTTATCCGCCCGGGACACAGTGTGGATACGATTCTTTCCAATGTTTACCAGAAACTGATTCTGCGTTTCGGTCAGCCGAAATCACTGGATTTAAGCGGAGCAAAACCGCATGTTGTATTTTTTATCGGGCCTACCGGCGTCGGAAAAACAACAACAATCGCCAAAATTGCTTCCAAATATAAAGTGGATTATGAAAAAAAAGTAGCGTTTATTACTGCAGATACCTATCGGATTGCAGCAACAGAACAGCTTCAGGTGTATGCAAATATTCTTGACGCACCTATGTCTATCGTGTATTCTAAAGAGGAACTGAATGAAGCAATTGGAAAATATGCGGAATACGATCTTGTTTTTGTTGATACTGCTGGATTTTCCCATAAAAATGAGGAACAGAAAGAAGATATCAGAAACCTGATTCAGGGAGTCAGCCCTGAATATACAAGTGAAGTATATTTGGTTCTCAGCGCTACAACGAAATACAGAGATTTGCTTGATATTGTAGATACCTATCGCACAATATCAGAGTTTAAACTGATTTTTACAAAACTGGATGAGACATCAACGTATGGAAATTTGCTCAATATTAAGCTGTATTCAGATGCGGAACTGTCTTATACGACAAATGGACAGAATGTACCAGATGATATTGAATTATTCGATACACAAAAGATCGTGAAACAATTATTAGGGGGCAATTCGTGATGGATCAGGCAGAACAATTGCGAAATGTAATAAAACTGCACAATCAGAATAATCAGAATAATGCACGCGTAGTGACAATTACCAGCGGAAAAGGCGGAGTCGGAAAGTCGAATCTTGCGGTAAATCTTGCTGTATGTCTCAGAAAAGCAGGCAAGCGGGTAATTATTTTTGATGCTGATTTTGGTCTTGCAAACGTTGAGGTAATGTTTGGCGCAATTCCACAGTACAATTTGTCTGATTTTATATACCGTGGAAAGTCAATTCGTGAAATAATCACACCGGGACCGATGGATATCGGCTTTATATCCGGCGGATCCGGGATTATAGGATTGAACAATCTTACAAAAGAACAGATTTTATATATCGTAAATTCGATTGACACATTGAATGAACTGGCAGATTTTATCCTGATTGATACGGGTGCAGGAATCTCGGATCAGGTTCTGGAATTTGTTATGGCAAGTCCTGAGGTATTACTGGTATCCACACCGGAACCAAGTTCCCTGACGGATGCGTATTCGCTTTTAAAAGCATTGTACTGCAATCCCGATTTTGTGGAGGAAGAGACAACCATCCACATAGTAACCAACCGGGTAAATTCCCGGGACGAGGGACAGGCAATTTATGAGAAAGTGAATTCCGTAGTGTCTAAGTTTTTACATGGAAGTCTGAATTATCTGGGGATGATTCCACAGGATGCTGCTTTGGAACGGGCAGTAAGACAGCAAAAGACAGTTACCATGAGTGATCCGAATGCAAAATCCGCAAAGGCAATTTCCTGCCTTACAGATCATCTGTTAAACGGCACCCAGCAGAAGGCACCGGTACGTGGGGAATAGCACAGATGTTTTCCAGTTTTTATCAAACCGAAAATAGGGAGATGAATAATTATGAAACTTTCAGATGTGATTACTCCGGGAGACAAAATTGATATTAAAATGCTGCATGAAGCGAACCAGGAAGATAATGGAGGAGAGATCGCGAAAATCTATCAAAGTGCGGTCAGCGACATTTTTTCGGATCAGGAATTGGAAATTTCTATGCCGACAAGTGGTGGAAGAATGGTGTTATTTCAACTGGAGAGGGAGTGCAGCATTGTTTTTTATACAAAAGGCGGTATGTATAACTGCACAGCAGTTGTGAAGAAACGTTATCGCAAAGAAAATCTGTATCTGCTTAGAATTGTGATTACTTCCGGATTACAGAAATTTCAGCGCCGGGAATTTTTCCGGATTCCTTATACGACACCGTTAAAATATTACGAAATATCGGAACAGACGGCACAGATGCAGACAACGGAAGAATTGTTTGCGGAAATTCAAAAGCCGGAATATATTGATCAGGTACGTGAGGGAACGATTCAGAATATCAGTGGCGGTGGAATCCGCTTTGTCTCCGGACAATGGATAAAACAGAACCAAAATATTCTTCTGGTGATCAGACTGACAAATGAATATTCGGATGAAACTTTTTATCTTCCGGGACAGGTGATTGCAACAGAAAAACATCCAGCGATAGAGGAAATGTACATTCACCGGGTAAAATTTCTGTTCCGGGATCTCCGGGACCGGGAAAAAATTGTACGCTTCGTTTTTGAGGAAGAGAGAAGAATTCGCAGGAAAGAAGTTGGGTGACTCATATGAAAAAAAACATTTTGGTAGTTGATGATTCTGCACTCATGAGAAGGGTCATGTGTGATATAATCAATTCAGACAGTAAATTTCAAGCAACAGACTATTGCAGAGATGGTCTTGAGGCATATGAAAAACTGAAGCATACCAGTTATGATGGTGTGGTTCTGGATGTGAATATGCCACGCATGGATGGACTGCAGTTACTCGAAAAGTTACAAAAAGAAGGCATACGTGCAAATGTGGTTATGGTAAGTACACTTACCGACAGCAGGGAAGCAGATGTTACCATTTTAGCCATGGAGCGCGGAGCAATTGATTTTGTGGCGAAACCGACAAACATCATAGAGGCAAAAGGAGAGGCATTCAAAAGACAGCTTCTTGGCATATTGAATGCTGTTCTTGCAACACAAAAAACAGCAGGAGGTATCCGTGTGGCAGCAAAACCGGCAGCAAAGGCACCGATAATGCGGAAAGCGACAGGCGGAAAGAACAAACTGGTTGCACTGGCTTGTTCCACAGGCGGACCGAAAGCGTTACAGAGTGTGATTCCGTTTCTTCCGAAAGAACTGGATGCCCCGGTTGTACTTGTACAGCATATGCCGCCGGGGTTTACCAAATCCATGGCTGACAGACTTGATGATCTGAGCAAAATCAGGGTGAAGGAAGCAGAGCATGGAGAGCGGCTGCAAAAGGGATGTGTTTATATTGCTCCGGGCGGAAAACATTTGAAAGTTGCAAAAACCGCAGACGGAAACAACAGCATTGTACTCGATGATGCAACACCGGCAATCGGAGGACTGAAGCCGTGTGCAAATCTTATGTATGATTCACTGACAGCAAGTAGCTATGATGAAATCGTATGTGTTGTCCTGACAGGAATGGGAGCGGATGGAACCAACGGAATTCTTTCGCTGGGAAGATCAAAACCGATTCGCGTAATTGCACAAAACGAAGAAACCTGTGTGGTATACGGAATGCCGAAGGCAATCTATGAAGCAGGTGTGGTAGATGAAGTTGTACCACTGGATGAAGTTGCACAGACAATCACAAAAAACGTGGGGGTAAAATAACATGGATGTAAGCCAATACCTTGAAATCTTTATCGATGAAAGTGCAGAACATTTACAGACGTTAAGTGACTGCATCATGGAACTGGAAAAAGAACCGGATAACAAGGACGTTATCAATGAAATCTTCCGTGCAGCCCATTCTTTAAAAGGAATGGCCGGTACAATGGGATTTAAGAGAATGCAGCACCTGACACATGATATGGAAAATGTGTTCCAGGAAGTCCGCAGCGAGAAAATCCAGGTAGACAGTCAGATGATTGATCTGCTGTTCAAGTGTCTGGATGCAATTGACGGATATCTTGAAAATATTAAGGCAACCTCTGATGAAGGGGAAGAAGACAATGAAGTCATTATCAAGGAACTGAACAATTTCCTCGCAAAAGCAAACGGAGAGGCTGCTGCCGCAGAGGCAGCACCTGCAGAAACAGAAAAAGAAGCAGCGGCGCCGACAGACAATGGAGACCACAAACTGTATCTTCAGATTGATCTGACGGATCAGGAGCGGGATGCCGTTATGACTGCAAAAGACAGTGGAATGCATATTTACGGCATGACGGTTATGATCCAGAAAGAGTGCCTTTTAAAAGCGGCCAGAGCATTTTTGGTATTCCGCGAAGTGGAGGCTTTTGGAGAGATTCTTGTATATCGTCCGAGCTCTCAGGATATTGAAGATGAAAAGTTTGAACAGGAATTCAGCTTTTATGTCGCATCACCGGAAAGCTTTGACAAGATCCAGAACGCTGCAAAGAATGTTTCCGAGATTGAAGATGCCGTTGGAGAAGAACTGACTGATTTTTCACCACGCGTAACAGAAACTGAGACGGAAGAAAAGAAAGAAGAAAAACCGGCAGAGACGAAACCGGAAGTACAGGCTGAACCAAAGAAAGCGCCGGAAAAGAAAAAGGCTCCGGCAAAGAAAAACGGTGTAGGAAAACCGGCGACAAGCCGTACGGTCCGTGTGGATATTGAAAAGCTGGATGCTCTTATGAACCAGGTATCCGAGCTTATCATTGCAAAGAACAGTCTGGTATCCATCAGCTCAACGGAAGAGGGAGGCTTTACCAATCAGGGATTCCATGAACAGATTGAATATCTGGAGCGAATCACCACAAGCCTTCATGAATCTGTTATGAAAGTCCGGATGGTGCCAATTGAGAGCGTTGTAAATAAATTTCCACGTATGATTCGTGATCTGTCCCGTACATTGAATAAGAAGATGGAACTGGTTATGACCGGTGAAGATACCGAGCTGGATCGTACCGTAGTGGATCAGATCGGTGATCCGTTACAGCATTTGCTTCGTAATTCTGCGGATCATGGTCTGGAAGACACCGAGCTTCGTATCCAGAGAGGAAAGCCGGAAGTCGGAAATATTTTCCTGAATGCATATCAGGAAGGAAATAACGTTATTATCCAGGTGGGTGATGACGGTAACGGAATTGATACCGAAGCGGTAAAAGCAAAGGCAATCGAGCGAAATATTATTACACCGGAACAGGCCGAAGTCATGACACAGAAAGAGATCATAAATCTTTTGTTTATGCCAAGTTTTTCCATGGCAAAGAAGATTACGGATATTTCCGGAAGAGGCGTTGGCCTGGATGTTGTAAAATCTAACATTGAGCAGCTTGGCGGTGATGTGGAAGTTAAGACAAAACTTGGGGAAGGAACAACATTTACCGTTCGTCTTCCTCTGACACTTGCCATTATTCAGGCATTGATGGTTGAAGTCCGCGATGAAAAATATGCCATTGCCCTTGGGTCCATTGCAAATATTGAGAGTGTACCGGTCAGCAGCATCAAGTATGTGGAAGCAAAAGAGGTTATTCATCTGCGTGGAAGCGTTATTCCGCTTGTTCGTCTGGACAAACTTCTGGATATTGAACCAAGAGAAGAAGAACCGGAAAGCCTTACCGTTGTTATTGTAAAGTAAAGGCGACAGTCAGGTAGGACTTGTTGTTGACGATCTGATGGGACAGCAGGAGATCGTTATTAAGTCTTTAGGTCAAGTATATCAATGGAAATAAGCTGATCAGCGTGCACAATCCTCGGTGATGGTGAAGTTGCG
>ENA-OQNM01000516-OQNM01000516.1-human-gut-metagenome-genome-assembly--contig:-NODE-516-length-14021-cov-3.500576_pt1 | contig 14021 bp, 13 predicted proteins | sample MGYA00242632_ERZ504886 | MGnify/ENA primary metagenome ERZ504886 (study PRJEB26092, sample SAMD00036424) | human gut metagenome | host: Homo sapiens | study: EMG produced TPA metagenomics assembly of... | reverse complement strand
ACCTATTTTCATTTCCAGCGTCACACTATAGTATTCTGTATCGGACGCTCTGCGTTTTTTATCCCTGTTGCCCCTGCTGCCTGCCGGATCATATACCTCGACCACGATGTCATAAATTTCTCGACCGTATTGCAGTATTCCAGAATTTTCCACGGCTCATTCGTGTGGAAATGAATCTTGACCAAATCTTCATCTCCAGCCGCAATCAGACTGTTTACCCTCAAAATTTTCCGTGATGTAATCTGCGATCTCATCCTCGTCAAGATCCCTGTCTCTTCTGTCGATCAGTAACTGTGTATCATAACGATACGCAAACTGATCATCCTCTGCATCTATGGAATGTACTCCCATGGTTCTAATCCTCCTGTTATTTCACTGGAACAGCGGTGACAACTTTATGAAGCTCTTCCAGCTGTACCAGCAGCATTTTTTCAACAATATAATTGTATTATATCTACTTTTTAAAGTCAAACTTAAAAACACATTGTATTAAATACCCAGCTCCAGCGAATCCGCAATATAGTAATCATATTTCTTTTTCCTGCAATACTTCTTAATCCTGCGGATCAGTTTATGGTCTGTAGTGTATTCCAGCAGATAAACATCCATTCCATCCGCTTTGCATGCCTGCAGATACTGGCAGAAATACTCCCGCTCCGTTTTTTTCTGCGTATGGAATGTTTTGGTTGTAAAATCAATCCTGCTCCACACCGACTCCTGATTTACACCCGTCATAATATCCGCAGCAGAACCATAACGGGACTGATATGCCGTCACATAGATATCTCCTCCATTGACCACTACCGGCTTTCCCATTGCCCGGATTTTCTTTAAAATCACCGTCAGCCCATCAAAAATATCCTTTTTATGGGCATAATCATATACATCACAGTTATCAATAAAAAAGCCATCCACTCCCTTTTTCTTTAATTTTCCGGCTAATGTATCCATAAATTCCTGCCAGTCTTTATCCGCAACATTAACCCATTTTTCCTCTTCCCAGTTTTCATAATCCCCGATTGCCAGATGCTCGTATGTTTTATAATATGGCCGGAAATTTTCGACAGAGCCAATATTAAGATAGCTGTAAACTTTTGTACCGCCTGCATGTAATTTTCTGATATCTTTCTTCGAAAAATACTGTGCATCAATCACAACAATTTCGTAATTTTTTAATTTTGGAACTGCTGTACGGTCTGCATTTAAGAATACTCCATACTCGTATTTTTGTGCCTTCCTTCTATCGGCATTACATGATGCCGAAAGACACAATACTACCGTAACCAGCGACAAAATCCCCAAAAAGAAACAGGCATTTCTTTTCCCCTGTTTTTACCTGATTTACATTTCATACTTCAAGAGCCTTCAAATCCCACAATTACCGGGATCAGGTATTCCCCATCATAAATTTTCACTGCTGTCCGTAATAAGCATTCGCACCATGCTTGCGGAAGAAATGCTTATCGCGGATACAATCCGGTGCCGGCTGCACCTTCGGATTGATCAGTTCGGTACGGGTTGCCATCTTTGCAACTTCCTCTAAGACAACGGCATTGTGCACTGCCTCTGCCGCATCCTTGCCCCACGTAAACGGACCATGGTTCGTGCAGAGCACGCCAGGTGTGTAAACCGGGTTGATGCCTCTTGTCTCAAAGGTTTCAATAATGACTTTTCCGGTGTTGGTCTCGTATGCCTCGTCAATCTCTTCCGGTGTGAGGCTACGCGCACATGGAATCGGTCCAAAGAAATAATCCGCATGGGTCGTTCCGTAAAGCGGAATATCCCTTCCTGCCTGTGCCCAGGAAGTAGCCTCCGGAGAATGGGTATGTACGATACCGCCGATATCCGGATACTTTTTGTACAGTTCGAGATGGGTTGGTGTGTCGGATGATGGCTTCAAATCACCCTCGATTTTATTTCCCTCTAAATCCATAACGACCATATCGTCTGGTGTCAGTTTATCGTAATCCACACCGCTTGGCTTGATGACAAAATAGCCACTCTCGCGGTCAATGCCGCTGACATTGCCCCATGTATAAGTGATCAAGCCTCTGCGCGGCAATTCCATGTTTGCCTCGTAAACCTGTTTTTTTAATTCTTCTAACATGCTTTCTGTCCTTTCTATATCCACAAAATCCGCCGCTGTAAACGACGGATTCTGCCTGTTTCTTATCTGTAACTATTATTTTATAAATGTTCGACTGCTGCACGCTCAATCGCAAGTCCTTCGTTGTAGCGTTTTAAGAACCGGTCAAAGCCTTCCACATCGGCAGGAACCGGATCTTCCGTCACGCCCTCCTGACCGCCAAAGACTCTCTTGCTCAGATAATCGGCAAGGCTCTCTCCTTCTTCTTTCTGTGCCATATAGGCAGCCAGAAGTGCAATACCCCATGCGCCGCCCTCTCCGGCTGTCTCCATAACGGAAACCGGTGTGTCGATGGCTGCTGCCATGATGCGCTGTCCGACTACCGGAGTCTTAAACAGACCACCGTGCCCATACATCTTGTCGATCTGTACGCCTTCCTCTTTGAGCAGGATATCCAGACCATCCTTTAATGCGCCCAGTGCCGTAAACAAATGCACGCGCATGAAATTTGCAAGATTGAATTTTGCATCCGGTGTACGGGCAAACAGAGGTCTTCCTTCATCAAATGCGGTAATTCCTTCTCCGGAAAAATAGTTGTATGCTAAAAGACCGCCACAATCTGCGTCACCTTCAAGTGCTTTGTTGTATAAAACGGAAAACAGCTCATTCTTGTCAATCTTCATGCCAAAGCTGTTTGCAAACTCTTCAAATAGGTTGACCCATGCATTCAGATCGGATGTGCAGTTGTTGCAGTGTGCCATGGCAACCGCCTCTCCGGATGGCGTGGTCACCAGATCGATCTCGGTGTGCACATTCTTCAATGCCTTTTCCAGTACGATCATTGCAAATACGGAAGTACCTGCGGATACGTTTCCGGTGCGGACAGCTACACTGTTGGTCGCTGCCATGCCGGTTCCGGCATCACCTTCCGGCGGACATACCGGAATTCCTGCTTCCAGTTCGCCATCGGTATCGAGAAGCCTTGCGCCCTCTGCGGTCAGCGTTCCGGCATTTTCTCCGGCAACAAGAACTTTTGGCAGAATGTCACGGAGTGACCAGTCAAAGCCGTATGGTTCTGCCAGCGCATCAAACTTATCGAGCATTGCTGCATCATAATCTTTTGTATTACTGTCGATTGGAAACATTCCGGATGCATCCCCCACGCCGAGCACCTTTTCCCCAGTCAGTTTCCAGTGGATAAATCCTGCAAGCGTGGTGAAAAATGCGATATCTTTCACATGCTCCTCTTTGTTTAACATTGCCTGATACAGATGGGCAATGCTCCAACGCTGCGGAATGTTATAGGAAAATTCCTTCGTCAGCGTTGCTGCTGCTTCCTCTGTGATGGTATTACGCCATGTACGGAACGGCACGAGAAGCTCCCCAGCCTTATCAAATGCCAGATATCCGTGCATCATGGCGGAAAATCCAATCGCACTAATCTTTGTCAGCGTCACGCCATACTGCTCTTTTACGTCCTTTTTTAAATCCCGGTAGCAGTCCTGCAGACCACCCCAGATATCGTCCATAGTATAGGTCCAGATTCCGTGGTCAAGGCGGTTTTCCCATTCATGACTGCCGGATGCGATTGGTGTATGGTTCGCATCGGTCAGTACCGCCTTGATACGTGTGGAGCCAAATTCAATTCCGAGAAATGTTTTCCCGGACACGATCTCGTCTTTTCTTTCCACTGTTTCTACCTCTCTTTCTATCATAAACACCTGCCTTTGCATTTTACAAAAGCAGGTGTTACCTATCTTTTATCTGTAGAATACCTCTCCAAGCATCAGATCACGCTTGAAATCACGGATTCTGGTATCTTTGTCAATGTATACAGCCTCAATGCCCATGGCTGCTGCCCAGTCACCCATCTGCTCTGCAGTCAGGTCGTAGGTAAATGCGGTGTGGTGTGCGCCGCCAGCAAGAATCCATGCCTCTGCGCCTGTATAAATATCCGGTTCTGGTGTCCAGAAGTTCGTTGCGGTCGGAAGCTTCGGCATTGGTTTTTCTGTCTTCTTGCACTCTACATCGTTGATGATGAGACGGAAACGGTTGCCCAGATCAATCAGAGAAGTTGCAATTCCGTGTCCTTCCTTCGATGTAAATACAAGTCTTGCCGGATCTTCTCTGTCACCCATGGAAAGTGGCTGGCACTTGATGCTGATCGGACCGTCTGCGATGGACGGACAGATCTCAAGCATATGCGCTTCGAGGATTCCTTCCTTGCCTTTTACTAAATTGTAGGTGTAATCTTCCAGCATGGAAGTTCCCTTTGCATCCTTCATACCGGCTGTCATCACTTTCATGAGACGTACCATGGCTGCAACTTTCCAGTCACCTTCTGCACCAAATCCATATCCTTTTTCCATCAGTCTTTGGATAGCAAGTCCCGGAAGCTGTTTTAATGCGCCAAGATCGCCGAAGTGGGTAACAATTGCCTGATAATTCTTCTCCTGCAGGAAACGCTCAAATCCAAGTTCAATCTGCGCCTGTACGGCTACATGTTTCTTAAACTCTTCCGGATCTCTTCCCTCGAGTAGAATCTCATATTTGTCGTAGTATTCATCTACAAGTGCGTTTGTATCAGACTGGGATACGGCTGCAACAGACTCTGCGATCTCATTTACCGGATAAGCATCTACTTCCCAGCCAAACTTGATCTGTGCCTCTACCTTATCACCCTCGGTAACGGCTACATTTCTCATATTGTCAGCGACACGCATCACACGGATATGGCTGCTCTCTACGATACCGACTGCGGTACGCATCCAGCTTGCAATCTTATCAACAACAACCGGGTCCGTCCAGTGTCCGACAACAACCTTGCGCTCCATACGCATACGGCTTACGATATGACCATACTCTCTGTCACCGTGTGCGGACTGGTTCTCATTCATGAAATCCATGTCGATACTGTCATATGGAAGTTCCTCATTGAACTGTGTATGTAAATGCATGAGAGGTTTTCTGTACTCCTGCAGTCCAAGAATCCAGGACTTTGCCGGAGAGAAGGTGTGCATCCAGGTGATCACACCAGCACATGTCTCATCATTGTTTGCCTCGTTAAAGGTCTTGCGGATCAGCTCGTTCGTGATCAGGGTTGGCTTCCATACAATCTCATATGGCAAAACGCCTGTCTTATTTAACTCGTCTACGATCTGCTTGGAATGCTGGGCTACCTTTGCCAGACATTCATCTCCATACAGATCCTGTGATCCTGTGCAAAACCAAAATTTGTAATCCTTATTTAACAGCATACTCGTTCCTCCTTAGAATTGTTCTCCGTATTGCTCATTTTTCATACTCTAAGTTTATAACTTGTATGCATGTATTTACAAGTTGTTTTTCATGCAAAAAATTAACAAAATTGTCGTTCTTTTCTTGTTTTATCCGAAATCTTTTTGGTCAAACTGCACAAATTATTATTGCCGTTCCATACACGAATTTCCCTCGATAAGCATAGGTTGGATAAGAACGCTCTCCCCTTGCTCCTTTCCTCCATTCTGAATCATGGAAAGAAGCAGTTCCGCCGCCATGGCACCAAGCTTTTCCTGCGGATGGTCAATCGTTGTCAGCCGAAGTCCCTGTTGGTTCGCCAGAAAGGAATTATCATAACCAGTTACGGAAATATCCTCTGGTATGCGCAGACCGTTCTCCTGCAATGCCCGGATCACCAGCTGCGCCGTCTGATCGTTATAACAGACAACCGCATCCATTTGCCCGCGAAGCGTTCCTCCTGCCATTTCCCGGATAGCTTCATACGGATGAAGCTTGCGGTCTTCTGTGTGGAACCATACGACTTTATCCGGATCATATAAAATCCCCGCCTCCTGCAATGCCCGGACATATCCTTTATGACGGTTCTGCCCCTGCATGTCATCTGCCTTAAATACGCCTACGATATTTTTGTGACCGAGATCCGTCAGATATTTTGTGATCATGTATCCTCCCTGGAAATCATCCAGAAGTACATGCGGTGTTTCTCTCATCTGCGGAAAACATCCCTGGATAAACACATACGGAATATGCGATTTTTCCAGTTGTTCATACAAGTTCATATGCCGGCAGAAAATCTGGCTCTTACTCGGTTCAATAATCACACCATCGATATCCTTACCCAGAATCTCCTGCAGACATTCTGCTTCCCGTGTCCGCGAATTTTTTGTGTTCTTTAAGACAATGCTGTACCCTGCACCTGTCAGCACATCATCAATTCCCTGTATCACACGGGGAAAAATATAGTCTGACAGATAGGTTGTTACGACAGCAATATTCTTGGACGGATGTGCGTGCCGCATCATTTCCGAACAGAATGTACCGCGCCCGTGCTCTGCGTAAATATATCCTTCATTCTGTAAAATCGCCAATGCCTTGCGCACCGTCTGACGGCTGACCTGATACTGTGTGGAAAGCGTATTTTCCGATGGCAGTTTCTGCCCCGGTGCAATCTCCCCGGAGACGATCTGCAAACGCAGCTGTTCCGTTAGTTCCTGATATTTTGGTGTGTTTCCTCCTGTGATACTCTCCATAATGTATATCCCCTCTTAAAAACAGATACAGCCTGTCCGGGCTTCTCTACTAAAGTTGTACCATGTATGTTTACTTGTACGGTCAGTGTAACACAGGTTTTTTCATATGTCACTAAAAGAATTGCACAAAAATACTGCCCTGCATTTTACATGTAAGGCAGCATTTTTTGAACTATCTATTTTTAATAATGAAGGGTTTTCCCTGCATTGCAGGCAATTGTTTTACTTTATCCAATACGAACCCACAGATTTTTTGTTCCGTTTCGCACCAGAATCCATCGTCACAGACATATGGTTCGTCTGAATTATTGATAATAACCAAAACTTTTTCCTCTTTATTCTCCCGCAGGAAAGCATACAATCCTCCATCTTCCATCCAGATGCCACGATATCTGCCATTTTTCAATGCTTCATGCGTCTTCCGGAAGCTGATCCACTCTTTCAAATCCCCGGCAAAGGTGTCCGATGTGTCCCATCGCATCCCCTGGCGATACTGTGTCTCTGTTTTTCCATCCAGATAACATTCATCTCCATAAAAACCGAGGAATCCCATATCCCATGATTAGATAAAAACAGGCGAGCCTAAGTTTCCTGCGGTCTCCGCCACAATAACTCAGAAACCGTGGAATGTCATGCGAATCCAAAAAATTCATCTGTATCTCTGACACCTGTTGTGGATACCGGTAAATCATTTTGGTCATCTGTTCATCAAACTCCCGCGCACACATTGTCCTTTTTGCAAAAAAATCTGTGCATAAATAGGAAAACCGGTAATTCATGGTAGAATCAAATTGATCGCCCAGCAGCCAGCACTGTGCATCCTCCCAGATTTCCCCTATAAGAAGTGCATCTTTTTTAACTGCTCTCACAGCCGCCCGGAAATGCCGCCAGAAGTCATGATTAATCTCATTTGCAACATCCAACCGCCAGCCATCAATCCCAATCTCCTGTATCCAATACACTCCGACTTTAATCAAATATTGTTCGACTTTTGGATTTCCAGTATTTAGTTTCGGCATTTCTTTTACATAGGCAAAGGCTTCATAATTTGGGGGATCTTTATAGTCAATCGGTGCCTGCATCCCATAAAACCAATCAAGATATTCTGATTTTTCCCCATGGGCAAGAACATCCCGGAAAGCAAAGAAATCCGGTCCGCAATGGTTAAACACTCCATCAAACAAAACACGGATGCCCCGTGCATGGCAATCTTCCACCAGTTCTTTTGCTTCCTTTTTTGTTCCAAGGCATGGGTCTATGGAAAAATAATCTATGGTATCATACTTATGATACGAATTTGCGGCAAACACCGGATTTACATAAATACAATTAATTCCAAGCTGCTGCAGATAATCCAGATTCGCTTTTATCCCACTTAACGTGCCGCCCAGCCGGTTTCCCGAAATCGCTTTTTCCCCATTTTTTATCTTGATTTTCTGTTCATTCGGTTGTTTCTCCATGGTACGGTAACCGGTTGCAAAACTATCCGGGAAAATATGATACATCACCATATCTTTCGCCCATGACGGAATATGAAACATATCCTCTCTTCTTATATAGGGAAACTGGAAAAATTCTGCCCGGTTCTCCGGGATATCCCGGCTGAAATCGCGCTCATAATAATACTGTTCCTGTTTTCCATCCCAGAGCAGGAAATAATAGCACAACCGGCTGTATCTGTCATGAATAACAGTTTCAAAATAATCATACAAATCATCTTTTGCCGCACAAACCATCTCTTTTTCAAATGTTTCTATCTGTGGCTTAGGATCCACACGATCTCCATAAAACACTTTGCAACTTTTTAAATCCCCTTTTGCCGCCCGAAGCCGCAGGACAATTGTTCTTTCATCATATGCATATGCGAACTGCGACAGCGGTACATGTAAAACTGCTTCTTTTTTCATCCTTTTACTGCCCCTCCCGTAATTCCTTCTACATAAAACTTCTGCATGATAATAAACAAAATAGAAATAGGAATTGCCACAATCACACCACCCGCACAAAATACGGAAAAATAATCTCCCACAAGGGTTCTCTGCACCAGATTGTATAATCCCATTGCTACCGTCCAGTCTGCCGGATTTTTTGAACGGATCATAAGTTTTGCCATCACAAAATCCATCCACGGATTCAGGAAAGCATTTATCACCGTATAAACAATGATCGGTTTCGACAATGGAATTACGATTTTTACGAAAATGGAAAGTTCCGATGCCCCCTCCAGTTTTGCGGATTCCCTCAGTGAAACCGAAATGGTATCAAAAAAGCCCTTACAAATGAGATATCCAAGTCCGGAACCCGCAGAATAAATAATAATTAACCCTGCCATGCTGTCTGTCAGCCCCAGTAATTTCATTACAAAATAAATGGCTATCATGGAAAGAACTCCCGGAAACATCCCAAGAATAATCGCAATACTCATCAATGGTTTACGTGCCGGAAACCGCATGCAACTCATTGCATACGCTACCATCAGCACAAATAATGTGGAAATTACACAGGTCGCTGCTCCAATAATCACGGGAATTCCGAAACCAGGCCGGAAAATTGGCAACGGTATCCGGCCGGAAAAACAACTGCATGTAATTGTCCAAAGACCATCTTGTGGGAAAAAATGCATTGTATTAATGCCTTTGTATGAACTAAAAGAAGTTACCAGCAGCCATACAATTGGAATCAGCCATATAAATGCCAACAAAGCCAGCAGCATATGTTTTCCAACTATTTTTAACTGTTTTTTCATTTACTGAAATTCCTCCTCTTTATTCCCTGCAATCATCCTCGTAAATCCAATAAGTGTCAGCACGGCACAGATACAAAATACACAGATGCCGATAACAGATGCCATTTTATAATTGGAATAATCATTTGTCAGCCTGAACAGCCATGTAACCAGCAAATCTACTTCTTTTGCATTGGAATTTGCATAATTCATGTTGGATGTAACGTAATCTGTTGTAAGCAGGTAAATCACATTAAAGTTATTAATGTTGGCAATTAGTGCTGTAAGCAGACTCGGGCCTGTCACAAACAACATATATGGCATCGTGATTTTCCAGAAAATCTGCCTCTCATTTGCCCCATCTATCTTCGCGCTTTCCATCTGTTCATGGGGAATATTCATCAGTATTCCCGTCGCACTCAGCATCTGGAACGGTACCCCTACCCAGATATTGATCAGCACAATCATGACATGCGCCCATCCCGGTTTTGTCAAAAACGGAATATAAGAAAGTCCTTTTCCCACAAGTCCGATCTGTCTGAGCAGATCCGTCAGGCCAGTCTTACTGCAGATACTGTTGACAATTCCATAATCCCCAAACATTTTTCCAACCAGAAGCAGGGTAACAAACTGCGGAATTGCAATTGTTATAACAAATAATGTCCGCCACATTTTCTTCCAGCGCACCTGCCGGTCATTGATCAGCTTTGCAAGCATAATCCCGCCAAAATACGTTGAAAATGTTGCAAGAAGTGCCCAGAGTAACGTCCAGAACAAAATACGTATAAACGCATACCCAAACGTTACCGTGGCAGAAGATGTAAACAACTGACGGAAGTTTTTTAGCCCTACCCAGGTAAACAGATAGGTAGGCGGCTGATGATCCATATCATAATTGGTAAATGCAACACATATCATAAAGATAATCGGAATCACATTTACCAGAATTACCCCCAAAACCGGCAGTGCCAGCAGGCTCACATGAAACTTCCGGTTTATCAGTTCCCGGCAGTCTTCCTTCATGGTATTAATATGTTCCCCATGTTCTTTCATCTGCTGCATCCGGAATACGGTTTTAAAATTTGACACGTATAATGCAACAAATGCTGCTATGATCAATATCCCAACCACTACCAAAAAGTAAAATCAGCAAGGAATTATCATAGTGATTTACCGTCTTTTGTAATGTTGTAAGATCCAGTGTTTCCTTTCTCTGCACGGTTCCTAATGTATTTAATTTTCTGATATACTGCCAGGATACCCTCCCTGTAAAGAGAAAAAAGAATACTTCCATCAATGTCATTAAAATTCCTTTTCCCCATCGGTCACAGGCACAATATCCGCTCCCCATCACAAGCAGGGACAGGCGGGTCCAGAGATTTCCCTGTACCCACGCTGTTTTTATTTCATTCCAATATCTTCTCATATGCATTCATTATTCGGATGCCGGCTGAGTAATACCTTCAACCGCTTTATCCAGCACACTCTGTGCATCCTTATAGGTACCTTCCACCAATGTTTCTCCCAGTGCAGCCGCCGGATCCCAGTAATTATTTCCTACCCGCTGCAAATCTGCGTATTTTGCCTGTTCTGTCAATGCCGCAAGTGCAGGTGCCGAAGTAATTTCTTCCGAAGCTGCTGCCTTTATATTTGAAGGTCCTTCTCCGGTTGCGATACCGATGGTTTTCTGGCTCTGTTCATTCGTCAGATACTCTGCCAGAAGCATCGCCCATCCGGTATTTTTAGAATATGCATTCACTCCGACAAACTTATATCCCGCATAAGATCCCATCTGTACCTGATCTCCATTTACCGTAAATGTAGGAAGTTTTGCGGCAGCATATCCATCACCATATGCTTCTTTAAACGCATTGCTTGCCCATGTTCCATTGACATCCGCAATCATCTCCCCATTTAATGCAAAAGCCTGTGCATCTTCATTCACACAATTTACCATCGCCTTGTTTTTACAAATATCCGTGATCGCAGCAGCAACATCTGCACCTTTGTATTTGGTATCCGCAGCATTCCAGTTACAGGTATTAGAGCCATCATCATTCCGATACATTTCAAGCCCTGCTCCCGCAAAAAATCCATACAAATACCATGCCCCGGATACTTCCATGCCGACTGTTTTGCCCTGTTTTTGCGCTGCAGCCAAAAGATTGTCCCAAGAAGCTACATCTTCCGGGGTAAGATAATTGGAATCATAATAAAGAAAATATCCATTGGAAGCGGTAAGAGGATATGCATACATAGTTTCATCCACGGAAGCCGCCTCCACTGCCTCTTTCTCATTTTCTTCTTTTGGATCATATGTAAATGTTGCATCAACACTCTGTAATGCCCCTGCTTTTTCCAGATCATATAACTGATCATCTGCAAATACAAATACGTCTGCCGCTTTTTCTACATCTGCAAGAACTTCATCCTTACAATTAGCTGTAGATACTGCACCGATTGTAATATCAAAATCTACCTGATCATACTGGTTTTTAAAATCTTCAACCAACTGCTTCATCGTTTTCTGGTAACTTTCTGTTTCATCACACCAAAGGTTTAATGTAACGGTTCCTTTTGTGGAAGCTATCAGATTTTTTACTGCATCTTCACTCGTTTTTTCCGTATTTTCACTTTTTTGTGTTTCCACCGTTTCTTCTGCTCCCCCACATCCGGCGAACGTTGTCATCACCATTGCCGCCGCCAGGGCAATTGCCACCATTCTTTTTTTCATGTTTTCTCCCTCCCAGGAAACTGTTTCCTATATATTGCTATTATTTTGCGGTTTTCCGCTGTGACTGATTTTATTTTATTGATATTTTCCTATATTTTCAACGTTTTATCTTTATTTTCTATTGACTTTGTTAGGAAACCGCTATACCATCTTTTTAGTTTTATACATTTTTAAGGAGGAAAAAATATGGCTATAACAATATCCGATGTTGCAAATGAAGCCGGAGTGTCTAAATCCACAGTTTCAAAAGTTTTAAATCACTGGACGACCATTTCACCAGAAACTGTTGCACGCGTTCAGGCTGCCATTGATAAGCTGCACTATGTTCCCAACGCCCGTGCCGTTTCCTTTGCCAGACAGGCTGCCAAAAATATTGTTTACCTGACGGATCTCGGGCAGGGTACTGCCTATCAGAATCCCCATATGTTTGATATCATGTCCGGTGTCCATCATGAACTCACACGGCACCATTATACCCTTACGCTTGTGGATACCTCAGAAGAATCCTATCCGGGCGAACGTGCCATTCAGGAAATACAGCGCCGTTCTGCCGATGGACTGATTATCCATGGATCAGCGGTCAACGAAGTTCTGGCACAACATATCCTCAAAGACAACGTCCCACATATTATTATCGGCCATCCCAATTTCGAAAGCCGGCTCTGCTGGATAGACACCGATCACGCACTGGCAGGAGAATATGCCGCCGCCCATATGCTTGCATGTAACTATTACGATGTACTGTTTGTAGCGGGCCGGAAAAGTGACATTCTTTCCAGCCAAAGGCTGAAAGGATTTCTAAAAGGCATGTTAAACCAGAAACATCATATTCCAAGCAAAAGGATCTGTTATACAAATGCAACCCGTCTCGGAGCCTATGAGGCCGTTCTCCCTATATTGCAGGATCGTGCCTCTCTTCCGCAGGCCGTCGTCTGTGAAAACAGCACTCTTGCCCTTGGGGTTTCCCGTGCTATTACCGAATTATCCCTTTCCATTCCAATAGACATGGGATTTCTTACATTTGATTGTTACCCTTATGCAGGCATCATTGATCCTGCCCCAACGGTCATTGACATCAACGTATATGATATGGGTATCCAGGCCGGAAATATGATGATCCGCAAACTGGAATATCCGGATCTGCTGATTCAGAGTTTTACCACACTCCCTATATTGATTCAGGGAAAAAGCACTGTACCCTGTTGATGAAACAGCAGACGGAAGGACTTTACCTTGATGAGAAACTGGTATCAATTGTGAATGTAATTCCGATTGATGTGAAAGATTTACTGCAAAGGAGAGAAAACTTCCGGCAGCGATGCAGCAGGATTCCTGAAAATAATTGAATTATTGCAGGTTACAGAGAAAGATTCATTGTTACCGGGAACGGAGTGAACAGTAACACTTAATCCAAAGCACTAGAGCGTGTCTGAAAAATCATTTCCGCAACCTGCAAGCCCCACTTTGCGGTATATTTTACCCTTATTCGGTTGCCGTAGCCCGCTACGCCGCCCTCATTCGGATAAAATCTCCCACAAACTGGGACTCGCAGCTCACGAAAAGCCTTTTTTCAAACACGCTCTAGTATATTATGCAGAATAGATATGGAATTCGAGTTGAAATTATGATAAACTAAACTGTAATGTTTTGTCAGTTTTGTAGTTGTATCTATTACGGTTATGATTTGATAAAACAATCGATCTAAAAGGTCGCAGACACAGCTGTGATGGAGTAGCGGCAGTGTCAGAAAAACAGATGAGGAGTGAAGACATGATAGCACTGATTGATTACGATGCGGGAAATATGAAAAGCGTGGAAAAAGCTCTGCAGCTGATAGGAGAGGATGTGCTGGTGACCAGAGATCCGAAAGAGATTCTGGCTGCGGATAAAGTGGTGTTACCGGGTGTGGGTAGTTTTGGAGATGCGATGGAAAATCTGCACCATTTC
>ENA-OQNM01000515-OQNM01000515.1-human-gut-metagenome-genome-assembly--contig:-NODE-515-length-14063-cov-2.881889_pt1 | contig 14063 bp, 10 predicted proteins | sample MGYA00242632_ERZ504886 | MGnify/ENA primary metagenome ERZ504886 (study PRJEB26092, sample SAMD00036424) | human gut metagenome | host: Homo sapiens | study: EMG produced TPA metagenomics assembly of... | reverse complement strand
GAAGACCGTTATCACTATTGGTGGAATATGACACGGGGGCTGTACCCGTTGGGTAAAACCGCAGAGCAATTTTGAAAATGCCTATTGTTGCGGCAGGAACTGCCAAAGGATGTGGAAGCATAGACACCAGTGGTCTGGTGCTCACGCAGCAGAAACAGGGGGAAGCATAACAAACAACACGTCCTATGATTTCCCTTATCTTGTCTGCGTGTCGGATGATACGGTCATGGTATTTTCGGATGTAAAAGCAGGTGAGACCATAACGATAGACGGGAAAAGTTAAAAACCACTGCTGTCCCAGCAGATTTCTTATTTTGATGATGTCTACAGCGTGTTATCGCAAGACAACATGAATGGAAATACATATTCGTATAAGCATAAGGATATGGCAGCCGCACTGTATCTGGGACTGTGCCAGATCCGGCGGAAGAACGATGTGTCGGGTACTGTTGTAGTGGAAGGAGTAACCGCAGACTACGGAAAAACCATAGAGAGCAGGTGCTCGGAAATTTCGTTTGGCTGTCTGTACACGATTGCCGGTCAGGAGGTGTCCAATGCTTCAAATTAGTCATTTGTATAAAAACTACGGAAAATTTCAGGCGGTCAGGGATCTGAACCTGCATGTGCCAAAAGGGGATCTGTTTGGCTTTGTGGGACCAAACGGAGCCGGAAAGACAACAACAATCCGGATGGTATGCGGACTTATGCCGCCGACAGAAGGAACCATTACGATCCATGGCGTGGATGCCCTGCTGCATCCGAAGGAAATCAAAAAGCAGATCGGTTATGTGCCGGATTTCTTTGGTGTGTATGACAATTTAAAAGTCAGCGAATATATGGATTTTTACGGTTCCATGTACCGTATGACTTCCAGGGAGATCACTGCGGTATCCAATGATCTGCTGGAACTTGTCAATCTGTCCGACAAAAAAGAGGTTTATGTGGATACGCTTTCCCGCGGAATGAAGCAGCGGCTGTGTGTGGCACGGGCACTCATTCACAATCCCTCCCTTCTGGTACTGGATGAACCGAATTCCGGTCTGGACCCGCGTGCGCGTGTGGAGATGAAAGAACTTTTGCAGAATCTGCGCGGCATGGGAAAAACCATTGTGATCAGTTCCCATATTTTGTCGGAGCTGGCAGAGATGTGCAACAGCATCGGTATTATGGATCACGGGAAACTCGTAGAAGCAGGAAACATCGAGGATGTCATGGAACATGTTTTTGGTGGAAACCGGATTGTGGTTTCGGTTCACGGGGAGATGGAGCCGGCAGTGCGCATGCTTAAGGAACACCCCCAGATCCGTGTGGAATCGGTGGGAGAAAAGGAAATCCATATCTCGCATGCCATGAAAGAGGAAGAAATCGCGCAGTTGATCGCACAGATGATACAGAATGGAATTATCGTGACAGGATTTTATAAAGAAGAGGGAAATCTCGAATCCCTGTTTATGCAGCTGACAGGAGGGCAGGAAGATGAGAATTAATCCAATGGTAAAAAAAGATATTAAAGTACAGGCGCGCAGTATGCGGATCTGTTGGGAAATATTTGCTTATGAGGCGATTATGGCAGTTGTATTTTTCTTTGCCATGTTTTTGTTTTCCCAGCAGATAACCTATTCGTCTGCAAACATATACAGCAGCATTGTCTGGCTGTATCCGGCACTTGCGGTCACGCAGATTTTTATTCTGGGAGTGGTAGTCCCGGTGCGCACGGCTTCTGCAATTTCGGGTGAGAAAGAGCGGCAGACCTTTGATATTATGATGACAACTAGCATGACCGGATTTTCCATTATTATGGGAAAGGTGCTCACCGCGATGATCCAGAGCATGTTTTATGTGGTGGCAGGACTTCCGATCGTAGCACTGGCATTTGTCATCGGCGGACTCTCATGGGGCAATCTGTTCTGGTTTCTGGCGGTATCATTACTGGTTTCGTTCGTTTCTGCAAGTATTGGAATTTTGTGTTCTTCCATCTGTAAAAAAACGATCAGTGCCATAATTTTATCGTATGGTATCTATGTTCTGCTGTTTATCGGAAGTTTTCTTCCCTATCTGGTCACCTCGGTTGTCCGCATGTCAGGTGGTGTACCGGAAAAATCCTGCTGGGTGCTTCTGGTCAATCCGGGCATGTATCTGCTTGAATTTTTTACATGGAGTATGACCGGAACATCCGTGGCGGAAGAACTGATCACAAATTACGGGAAAACATTTTCTGTTTCGGGCGCTGCCGTACATTATGGATGGATGGCCGTTTCCACGCTTTTATTTGTGGCACTGGCATTTGTCTTTCTTCTGATTGCGATGCGGCGGATCAATCCGATGGCAGGATATGGAAGAAAACATGCAGGGGGAAAGCAGCATGGATGAAAAAGCATTTCTGTTGCAGGAAATCCGTTACAGCAAAAGAAAACAGAACGTAAAAAAGTTCCTGCGCTATGAAAGCACAGGAATTGCCGCAGGTGGAACCATCGCCATGGTGCTGGAAGGATGTGCGGTGTTTGTCCCTTTTTATACGGTGCATGTGTGGGCTGTTTTGGCAGTTTTATGTGGTGCGGCAGCTGGAGGCATTTATACGGTAATGAAGAGATGTACCATGGTACAGGCAGCACAGCAGATCGACCGTTTCGGGTTTCAGGAACGGATCGTGACGGCATATGGGCGTATTGGAAAAGAGGGTAGTATCGACCGGATGCAGCGCAGAGATGCCGTGCATATGTTACAGGAAGACCATGCATGGAAAAAGGCGCGTGTTTGTCCGGACCGAAGGAAACTTGTGGCACTTTTTCTTTCCCTTGGGCTGGCTCTTGTTCTTTCGTTTGTGCCGTCCCCCGCGCATAAACAGGCGCAGCAGCGGCATGCCATCCGGCAGGAAGCCCGGGAAAAGGAAAAAGAAATCCAAAAAGTGATGGATGCCTTAAAACAGACAGACACCTCTTCCATGACAAAAGAACAAAAGAAAGCCCTGCAGGAACTGATACAGTCACTGGCCTTATCGCAAAAAGAAATGCAGCAGGCAGATACGAAGCAGGCACTGGCATCTGCCGGGCAGAAACTTTCCTACAAGTATGGACAGGCGGCACAGATTTCCGGGGCGGATGCCCTGGCATCGGTACTTAAAAATATCCAGGTGAATACCAATACAGGAAACCAGCTGGCACAGGGGGATGTACAAAGCACTACACAAAACACTACACAAAGCGGTACGCAGCGTGGGGAATCCACCCAGTCTTCGGAAACCAGTTCCCAGGATTCCGGGGATGGGGAAGATCCGGGCAGTGGAAAGGACGGAAGTGGAAGTGGCAATGGAAGTGGAAGCGGAAACGGCAAGGGGACAGGAAGCGGAAACGGAAGTGGAACAGGAAACGGAACAGGCAGCGGACGCGGAACCGGATCCGGAGGGGGAACACATGATTATGTGAGTGTTCCGAATAAACTCGGAAACGACAGCAGTATCACAAAGGACAAGGGGGATTCGAAGAATTCCGATTATTACAAGGCGAAGAATGGTCTGGCATGGAAAGGCGAACACGTGGATTTAGATTCCGTGGTCGGTGATTACACGAAAGAGGCCTACGAAGGCATTGCCAATGGAAAATACCCGGCCGGCATGGAAGATGTTATCCGGAATTATTTTGAAAATCTGAACTGATGGAGAGGAGATCTTATGACAGAATATGAAGTATGCCAGCAGAACACCATGGCATGTGAACAGGAAATTGCAAAGGGAATTATCGGACAAAAAGACGTCATCCGCCAGGTCATGCTGGCACTTCTGGCGGGCGGAAATGTACTCTTACGAAGGTATGCCGGGACTGGGAAAGACCATGCTGGTGCGCACGATCAGCCAGGTGTGTGATCTGAGTTTCCAGAGAATCCAGTTTACCCCGGATCTGATGCCAAGTGACGTGACCGGTACCAACATCATCGTAAAAGAAGAGCAAAAAAGTGCATTCCGGTTTGAAAAAGGACCGATTTTTGCCAATCTGGTGCTGGCGGATGAGATCAACCGTGCCACGCCAAAGACACAGTCAGCTCTCTTAGAGGCCATGCAGGAACACACCGTGACGATCGGAACGACCAGCCATCAGCTGCCGGAGCCGTTTCTGGTGCTTGCTACACAAAATCCGATCGAAAACGAGGGAACTTATCCGCTGCCGGAAGCCCAGCTGGACCGTTTTCTGTTTAAAGTGCTGGTAAAATTTCCGGACCGGCAGGAACTGCGGGAAATCGTGGAACTGACGGAGGGAAACCATCCGCCAAAGATCGCAAAGGTCATGGACCGGGAAAGCCTGCTTGCAGCGCGCGCATGCGTTGCACAGATTCCGATTGCGGATGCCGTCATGGATTATATTCTGGATCTGGTTATGGCAACTCATGCAGACAATCCGTATATCCGGGAGGGGGCAAGCCCACGTGCGGCACAGGCACTGATCCGCACGGCCAGGGCACGCGCGTTTATGGAAAACCGCCTGAATGTCTCGTTTGAGGACGTCAAATGTGTCGCACTTCCGGTATTGCGGCACAGGATTCTGCTCAGTTTCGATGCAGTATCGGAGGGGATTACGGAAGATGCGGTGATTGGGCAGATCTTAACAGAAAAGGAACAGGGACTGTATGCTTGATGCGGGAATTTATGAACAGCTGTCGCGGCTTGTGATCGCGATGAAACAGAAAAGCAGCCAGAATATGGCAGGAAACCGCAGATCCGTACAGAAAGGGACTTCTGCGGAATTTTCCGATTTCCGGGAGTATATGCCGGGAGATGATCTGCGCAGGCTGGACTGGAATGTCTATGCGCGGTCGGAGCGCATGTATATCCGGGAATATTTCGAAGAAAAGGAAGCAGTGGTATCGGTTATTTTAGATACCAGTGCATCAATGCACTATGGAAAAAAGAGCAAGGCAGAACTGGCACAGGATCTGTGCGCGGTGATTGCATTTCTGACTTTGCACCATATGGACCGGTTGGTGCTGTATGACAGCAGCCAGATGGGAACCCCGCTTGTGGTTTCCGGGGGAAAGAATGCACTGCCAAAAGTACTTGGATGGCTGCAGGCACGTACATTTTCGGGGACAGAGACGGATTCTTTTTCCGCCGTGCGCCAGATGCAGAGGCGTGGGGCGGGAGTTACCGTGATCGTCAGTGATTTTCTGACCGAAGCAGCGACAGATCCCACGCAGGATTGTCTGGAAAAAACGATGCAGTATCTGGACTTTACGAAACAAAGACCCGTGTTGCTTCAGACACTGTGTGCGGAAGAACTGCGTGTGACAATGGACGGTACGCGCAATCTGATAGATGTGGAGTCCAAAGAAAAACTGCGCGTGACGATGCGTGCGGATGTGATTGCGCGTTATGAACAGGAACTGCAAAAGCTTTCTGTGCGGCTGAAAAAAAGTGCATCGGCTGCCGGAGGCACCTATATACTCTGTGATTCCGAAAAAGAGAGACGTGCGCTTATTTTAGAAGATTTAAGACCTTTGTTTGTCTGAGAAAAATTTGAGGATGGATTATGATATTTGAGAGTTTGTGGCCGCTGGCATTTTTGCTGGCGGTTCCGGTTGTTGTGATTTTATATCTGCTTGTGCCAAAGGGGACAGACACGCCAGTGTCTTCGAACCTGTTGTGGAAGAAGCTTTTTTATAATGAACAGTCTAAAACGTTCTGGGAAAAGTTTTTGCACAATCTGCTGATGTATCTGCAGATCGTGATCCTTTTGCTGCTTATTCTGGCACTGATGGCACCGTTTGTACAGCGTAAGGGTACAGGCAGTACGGACGTGGTGTATCTGATTGACACCAGCGGAAGCATGAAGCATCTCACCAAAGGGGGCAATACCCGCTTAGGGGAAGCTGTAAGTGAGATCAAAGAGCAGATTGCCGCTTCGGATGGGGCAAAAATATCCATTGTTACCTGTGACGGCACGGGAACCAATCTGCTTGCCGTCCATACTTCCGAGAAAAAAGCACTGTATCGGACGCTGGCAGACATCAAGGGCACGGACACAGCCGGATCGCTTTCCGATGCACTGGCAACCGTACAGACTGTGCAGAAAAAAGACAAAAAGAACGATCTGGCAGATGTCATCGTCTATACCGACGGCATAGGGGCAAAACAGACGAAAAATCTCAAAAGTCAGCTTCAGGCAACCATCCGCGTGGTGGGAAGTCCCGTTTCTAACGTGGCGAATACGTTTCTGTCCTGCACCAAAGACAGCAGCGGGGACACGTATACGGTTGCATCAGGCGTGACAAATTACAGCGATTATGCGGCAAATATGGAGATTACGCTGTATGAGGGAAAGAAAATTCTTGAAGTGCGTACACTTTCCCTTGCCGCAGACGAGACATATACCTGCCTGTTTAAACAGGTGAACTGGGGAAACCAGCCACTGCATACCGAACTTTCCGCGGTGACATTTGCCGGCAGCAGCCAGAAGGATTCCTTAAAAGAAGATAACTGTGCTTATGCACTCAAAGACCGGGTTTCCACGAGCAAAGCCACACTGATCGGGGAAGGAAATACCTATATCGAAAAAGCGTATCTTGCCGTGACTGGAGAGAATCTTTCCAAGGCAAAAACAACGGATGCACTTGACCGTGACGATCCGGGGGTCTGTATTTTTGATGCGGATACGGCAGTACAGGAATCTAATCAGCAGAAGGCGCAGATGATTTTTGCCAAAGAGGGAAAGAACGAGGAAAAAAATGTCAGCCTGTCCGCCGGCGATCCGAACTGACTTCCGGAATCCGGGACTTTGCGCTCGGGGTAAATCAGACGTATGTGTATGATCTGCCGGTCTGGGCCACGGGCTTTCTGTGGAACGGAAAGCAGTGCGCCGCATACTACGGGGAGCATGACGGAATCCGGGAGGTCGTACTCGGATTTGATCTGCGGGAATCGGATTTTGCCCTGCAGCCGGAGTTTCCGGTATTTATGAACCATGCGCTGCACTATCTTGAGGACAGTTCCCTTCTTTCCCAAAACGTCTATGATGCCGGAGATACCGTGCAGTTTCATGCATTAAACGGTGTGGACGTGCAGCAGATTGCAGCACCTACCGGTCAGGCAGGACTGTTTACCGTAAAAGCGGGCGACAGAAAGGAATCCTATATTGTAAAATTTGCATGCAGCAGCCAGTCGGATGGACGGATCACGGCAGGCGATTCCGGCAGCCGCAACACGATGCAGCGGCAGCTTGTGCGAAAGCAGATGCGCAATGTCATCCTTATCCTTGTGCTTCTTCTTATGATACTGGAGTGGATCTGTTATGTCCGGCAGATGCGTTACCGTGGGCGGTTTTATCTTGCGGTGCGTCTGGTGGGGCTTGCCCTTTTGGTGCTGGCTGTCTGTGGAATTTCGATGCCGCTTTCCCACGCGAAAGACACAACCGTTTTTCTGGTTGATCTGTCGGAGAGCAATGCCGCAAATCTCACCCAGATGGAGCAGTATATGAGCCGGCAGGTCAAAGACATGCCAAAGAACAATCAGTATGCCATCGTAACGTTTGGAGCCAATGCGGTTGTGGAACAGTTTCTGACCAGTGAGAAACACAGTTTTCAGATTCTCTCGGCACCAGAGGCGGATGCAACCAACCTTGAGGAAGCCGTTTCCACAGGACTTTCCATGATCCCGGACAATGCGGCAGGACGGCTTGTGGTGCTTACGGATGGAAAGCAGACAAAGGGAAACATCGAGCATACGGCATCGGCACTGACGGCAAAAAACGTGCAGCTGTATTCGGTTCTCTATGAAGATACAAAGCAGGGGAGCGATGCCTATATCGAAAACGTGGAAATGCCGGAGTATCTTTATCCGGGTGATTCCTATTCCATGACGGTAACTGTGGAAAGCAACTATGAGACCGATGCGAAGCTGCAGCTTTTGCAGGGAACGGAGATGGTCAGTCAGACAAGCGTGCATTTAAACAAAGGCAGCAACCGTTTTGTTTTGAAACAGAAGGTAGTCGGTACCGATGCGCAGCAGTATACCGTGCGTGTGAAGGCACCGAAGGACACCTGTGAAAAAAACAATGATTATGGTACGTATGCAACGGTGGATTCCCTGCCAAAGATTCTGCTTGTATCCGGAATGGGAGAGGACAGCACACCGTTTTTAGGACTTTTGGATGCTGCCGGATGCAATTACCGGCAGGTATCCGCAGTCAGTGCACCGGATACTTTAAAAGAGATGCTGCAGTACAAGAGCATCATTCTGGAAAATGTGTACCGGACAGATCTGCCGGAGGGCTTTCTAAAAAATCTGAAAACTTATGTGAAAGACTACGGATGCGGTCTGGTGGCATGCGGCGGTGAGGACAGTTTTGCACTGGGCGGATATCTGGATACGGAACTGGAGAAACTTCTTCCGGTCGATATGCAGCTGCGTGGGGTAAATGAGAAACAGAATCTGGCAATGGTCATGGTGATTGATCATTCGGGCAGTATGTCGGAACAGACCGAAGGAGGCACCAATCTGGATCTGGCGATCGCGGCTGCCAAAGCGGCTGTGGATCAGCTGGATACGAAAGATGAAGTGGGTGTGGTAACCTTTGATGATGGTTACACCTGGCAGGTGCCGCTGGAAAAAGTGAAGGATAAAGACAAGATCCATCAAAGCATCGAGACGATCAGCGAAGGCGGTGGAACGACCATCAAACCGGCCGTGCGTGCGGCACTAAATGAAATCATAAAGAGCAAGGCGCAGCTAAAGCATATTGTCCTTCTGACGGATGGACAGGGGGAAACCAGAAATTTTGAAGATATCATCAAGGACTGCAAGGATGCTGATGTAACTCTTTCCACGGTAGCGGTTGGAGAGTCGTCTGACAGACAGCTTCTGGAACGACTGGCAACGCAGTGTAACGGCCGCTATTATTATTCCGATATCTCAACCGATATCCCGAAAATCTTTGCACAGGAAGTATTTTTAAATGGAGATACGTATTTGCAGAACGGGCAGTTTTCACTGAAAGGAAACAGCAGCAATGCCATCACGAAAAATCTCTTTGCCGATGGCTGGCCGCAGATCAAAGGGTACGTGAGTGCCTCTCCGAAAACCGGAGCCAATGTGCTGCTGGCATCTGCCGAAAAGGATGACCCGATTTTGTCTGTCATGCAGTATGGACTGGGGCATACGGTTGCGTGGAATACCGATGTGACAAACCGCTGGACTGCCGGGCTGGCACAGCAGAATGATTACGTGCAGCTGTGGAAGCGGATCATCGATTACAGTGCAGGAAATACAGCACTCGGCGAAGACCGTGTGGATGTAACTACCGTAAACGGAACAACAAAAGTTACCTATTATGCCAAAGACTACGCAGAGCAGACACAGGTGGAGGCTGTGTACACGGATCCGGATGGAAAAACGCATCAGGCGAAACTGACCGCAAGTGCGCCGGGAACTTATGAGGCACAGCTGGATACGACAGCCTCCGGTGTCTACAATCTGAGCGTGCAGCGGAAAAACGGCAAAAAAATCGAAAATGCCCTGACCACCGCAGCCGTGGTACAGTATTCGCAGGAGTACAAATTTGCGCTGACAAACGACAGCTTTTGTGCGTTTATCAAACAGTATGGAAAGATGCTTTCCCCAAAGAAGAATGTATGGAAGAAGTTAAAAGCTTCCGGGCGGGCACGGGTTTGTCTGACCAATCCGCTTTTAATCCTTTTGCTTTTCGTATTTCTTGCAGATATCGCCATGCGGCGGTTTGCCTATGTTCCGCCAATGCCACACTGGACGAGACCGGCAAAAAAAGCTATAATGACAAAAGAAAAACAGCAGAAGACGGGCAGCCGGAGCCGGAAGCAGAAAAACCAAAGGAAAAGACAAAGAAAGCAAAACCGGAGGAAACGGCTTCCCAGGCACTCGATACTTCTGCGCTGTTAAAGAAAAAGAAAAGCGGAATCATTCCGTTTAAAAGAAAACAGGAGTCATTATGCAATCAGACAGCAATTTACGAGAAACGTTACGGAGTATCGATCATAAAAGTTATCCGGCATACAAATCCCTGCGGGGAAGTTACCGGTTTGCAGACTATGTGTTATCCATCGATCATGTGCAGGGAGATCCTTTTGCGGCACCTTCCCATGTGCGCGTGACCGTGGATGCAAAGGCAGCGGCATTTCCGGAATATGCCATGAAAAATACACAGACGCGCACAGCACTGGCAGATGAACTGCTGCGCACGTTTGCCGCACAGATCAATCACTTTACCTTTAAGGCGAAGGGATCGGGCAAGAGCGGCCTGATCTCGGTAACTCACTGCGGACAGGAGATTCTGACCCGGACAGCCTGTGAAGTGAATGAAAAAGAAATCACCGCGCGTTTTGCGGTGGGATTTCCGGCAAACGGACGGACGATCAATGCCAGGGAACTGGAGAAAATTCTGTTTACCTATCTGCCGGAATGTGTAAAGCATTCATTTTATTATAAGAATCTTGATGCCCGCAGAATCCGGGATGCCGTGGAACTGGCAGAAGACCAGCAGGCAGTCCGTGACCAGCTGAAAGAACAGGGGCTGGTTGCTTTTGTTGCCGATGATGCGGTACTGCCGCGGGAGAGTGGGATTTCCTCCCGGCCGATGAAACAGTCCGTAGCCTTTACCTCTCCGGAATCCCTTAGGGTGACGATGCAGCTTCCGCACAGGGGTGCGGTCACCGGTATGGGAATCCCGAAAGGAATCACACTGATCGTCGGTGGCGGCTATCATGGAAAATCCACACTTCTGACTGCACTCGAACTGGGCGTTTACAACCATATCGCAGGGGACGGCAGAGAGTTTGTGATCACGGATGAGACCGCCTTAAAACTTCGTTCGGAGGACGGACGGTTTATCAAAGATGTCGATATTTCCATGTTTATCAATGACCTGCCAAACGGAAAAGATACCCATCATTTTTCAACGGAAGATGCCAGCGGAAGCACATCGCAGGCAGCCGGGATCGTGGAAGGCATGGAGGCGGGAAGCCGCCTGTTTCTGCTGGATGAGGATACGTCCGCGACGAACTTTATGGTAAGGGATGCATTTATGCAGAAAGTAGTCAGCCCGGACAAAGAGCCGATCACGCCGTTTCTTTCCCGTGCGCGCGATTTGTATGAGCAGGCAGGAATTTCTACCATCCTGGTAGCGGGCAGTTCCGGTGCCTTTTTCCATATTGCGGATACCGTGATCCAGATGGACCGCTACAAGCCGGTTGATATTACAAAAAAAGCAAAGGCATTGTGCAAAGAATTTCCGATTTCAGAAGAAAAGCCACATCCGTTCGCCCTGCCACACAGTCACCGGATCATGGAAAAAGATAAAAACGGTGCCACAAAACGCAGGGATTACCGGAGCGGAGCCGTGCGCAAAAATGAGCCGGAGCGGTTAAAATTAAAAACCATAGGAACGGATGGATTTGCCATCGGAAAGCAGACCGTGGATCTGCGGTATTTAGAACAGCTGATCGACAGCGAACAGACTGCGTGCCTTGGCATGCTCTTAAAATATGCGGTCGAACACCTGGTGGACGGCAAACGGACAATTGCCGAAGTCGTTGTACAGTTACAGAAAGAACTCGAAACGTCCGGCATGCGTTTTCTGGCAGAAAATGGTATCGTTTCCGGCGGTTATGCCATGCCGCGGGTGCAGGAGATGTATTCCTGTTTTAACCGTTATCGTGTATAGAAAAAGGGAAGCACAGGAGAGATTATGAAAAGAATATTAGTTGTCGTTGACATGCAAAACGATTTTACGACCGGACCGCTGGGCAATGCAGAGTGTGCAGCAGTCATTCCGAAGGTCGCGGAAGTGATAAAAACAGGCGTGTATGACAGAATCATTTTCACCCAAGACACGCACCAGAGTAATTATCTGGATACGCAGGAAGGAAAGCGGCTGCCCGTCGTGCACTGCATCGAAGGAACCGAAGGCTGGGAGATTGCGCCTGTGATCCGTAAGGCAGCATCCTTTTATTCCAAAGAACAGATCGAGACGATCTGTAAGCCGGCATTTGGCAGTGTGCAGCTTGGCGAGTGCTTAAAGCAGTACTGTGGTGATGCAGAGGCACAGATTGATTTCTGTGGCGTGTGCACGGGTATCTGTGTCATCAGCAATGTCATGATTGCCAAAGCCTTTGTTCCGGAAGAGCGCGTGTGCGTGATTGAAAAAGCATGCGCCTGCGTGACACCGGAGTCGCACCGCACGGCGATCGAAGCGATGAAAACCTGTCAGGTGGATATACAGTAATTGTATCTTATTTAAGTAAGAAGAAAAGAGAAGAATTATGAAGTTAAATCAGATCATCACCAGTCTGCTGGAAACAGACATGTACAAATTCAGTATGGGAGAGGCCATCTATCACCAGTTCTCCGACTATAAAACCACATGGACATTCAAGTGCCGCAATACCGATGTGCACTTTACGGCAGAGATGGTGCAGGAGATCAAAGAGCAGATTAAGGCGTACTGCAGTCTGCGTTTTACGGAGGAAGAGCTGGAATATCTGAACCGTATTACATGGATCAAGGGAAGCTATATTGATTTCCTGCGCCTGTGGCAGCCGCGCTATGAGGATTTTAAGATTTCGGATGAGGCGGAATGCGGACTTTCCATCGAGACATTCGGTACCTGGCTGAATACGTCTTTGTATGAGATCCCGACACTGGCGATTGTCAACGAAGTGTATTTCCGTATGGCGTACGATTATGACAGGCTTTATGCCAGTTTCCGGGAACGTCTGGAGCAGAAGATCAAAGATGCCAGCGGCAGATACGAGATCGGTTCGTTCAGTGAATTCGGACTGCGCCGCCGTCTTTCCGCAGAGGCACAGGAGCTTGCTGTCCGCAAGCTGAAAGAAGCAGAGTTTCGCGGGTCAGAATTTGTCGGAACGTCCAACGTCTATCTGGCAAAGAAATACAATCTGACACCGGTCGGAACCATGGCACATGAGTGGATCATGTGTGTCGGACAGGGAAATCACAAACATAACCCGGCGTATTCCAACTGGTACGCACTCGATGCCTGGGTACGCGAGTATGGCGTGTTAAACGGTATTGCACTGACCGATGCGATTACGACCGACTGTTTCCTGCGGGATTTCCAGCTGACCTATGCAACGTTATTCTCCGGTGTGCGTCATGACAGCGGCGATCCGGTGGAGTGGGGTGAAAAAATGATCGCACACTACCGGAAACTGGGGATCGATCCGGCAGGCAAGACTTTATTGTTCAGTGATTCTCTTGATTTTGCACGGGCACACGAACTGTACGAACATTTCCGGAACCGCACAAAGGTGGCTTTTGGAATTGGCACCTATATCTCGAATGATACGGAGGTACCGGCACTGAATATCGTCATGAAAACCACGCTGTGCAACGGTATGGATGTCGCAAAGATTTCCGATACCCCGGGCAAGGGAATGTGCAAGAACCCGGATTATGTGCACTATCTGAAACGATGCATCGACTGGCGTATGAATCATGACAGATAAAAATTCTGATTTACAGACAAAGGAAGAAGGAACAGACCTATGAATTATACAGAGTGTATCGAACAGGCGAGAGGCCGTATCGGATCTCACTGTAAGGCGTGCTGGGAATGTAACGGCAGAGCCTGTAAAAACCAGATGCCGGGGCCGGGAGCCAAAGGCATCGGCGATACCGCCATCCGCAACTATGACAAATGGAAAGAAATCCGCGTCCAGATGGACACGCTGGTGGAAAACCGTCCATGTGATACGACACTGGAACTGTTTGGCAGAACGTTTCAGTATCCGTTTTTTGCCGGTCCGGTAGGTGCCGTGCAGCTGCATTACGGAGACTGTCTGAATGATATTTCCTACAACGATATTCTCGTTTCCGCCTGTGCGGCATCCGGCATCGCTGCTTTTACCGGAGACGGAACCGACAGCAATGTCATGGTCGCAGCGACAAAAGCGATAAAAAATGCCGGTGGACTGGGAATTCCGACCGTAAAGCCGTGGAATATCGAAGTGATCCGGGAGAAAATGGCGATGGTAAAGGATTCCGGTGCCTTTGCCGTGGCAATGGATATCGATGCGCGGACTGCCGTTTT
>ENA-OQNM01000514-OQNM01000514.1-human-gut-metagenome-genome-assembly--contig:-NODE-514-length-14075-cov-2.989891_pt1 | contig 14075 bp, 10 predicted proteins | sample MGYA00242632_ERZ504886 | MGnify/ENA primary metagenome ERZ504886 (study PRJEB26092, sample SAMD00036424) | human gut metagenome | host: Homo sapiens | study: EMG produced TPA metagenomics assembly of... | reverse complement strand
GAAAAGAAAGGAGAACGCAACAATGACCACACGCTACCAAATGAAAGAAATGCCCCGATTGCAAGGCACGGGCGAACCAATCACCTACCCCAAGATGGTGATGACCGGACAGACCGGCACGCGCGAACTGGCGGAATACATCGCCATGACCTCGGGATTCTCGAAAGGCGTAACCGAAGGAATTATCTGCGAGCTGGGCGAAGCCCTGGCCCACGAAATGGGAATGGGACGCTCGGTGAAGATAGAAGGATTGGGCGTATTCACCCCCGCACTGTCCATCTACCCCGACAAGGAACGCGAACAGCCCCAAGAAAGCACCACGAAGCGAAACGCGCGGAGCATCTACGTAAGTGGCGTGAACTTCCGCACAGACAAGGCCTTGATTAGAGAAACCAACCATTGGTGCGAACTGGAACGTGCCTCCTGGAAACCCGCACGCTCATCGAAGAAATACACTCCCGAACAACGTCTGGCTCTGGCGCATCAGTATCTGGACAAGCATGCCTTCCTTACTGTCAGCATCTACCGGCAACTGACCGGACTCGTCCGCTCCACCGCCACCGTGGAACTGCGCAAATGGGCACATACTCCCGGCAGCGGAATCGATACAAGCGGCATCGGAAGCCATAAGGTATACGTGAAAAGGAAAGAAAGCGCCATCCCTTGAGGTTTCGATAATTATAGGTATCTTTGCCGGTCCTAATGGCTTTTATACAATGAAGAAACTAAAAAATACATAATATGGCAAAAGAAAAAATCATCCTTACGGGCGACCGCCCCACAGGACGCCTGCACATAGGACACTATGTAGGCTCATTGAGAAGAAGAGTGGAACTGCAAAACTCCGGCTTATACGACAAGATTTTCATCTTCATCGCCGACGCACAAGCGCTGACGGACAATATGGAGAACCCGGAAAAGGTGCGCCAGAACGTCATCGAGGTGGCATTGGACTACCTGGCTTGCGGACTGGACCCGACGAAGAGTACTATCTTCATCCAATCCCAGATACCGGAACTCTGCGAACTGACCTTCTACTATATGGACCTGGTGACCGTGAGCCGCCTGCAACGCAACCCGACGGTAAAGACCGAAATCCAGATGCGTAATTTCGAGACAAGCATCCCCGTAGGCTTCTTCACCTACCCCATCAGCCAGGCAGCGGACATCACCGCTTTCCGCGCCACCACCGTGCCCGTGGGCGAAGACCAGGAACCGATGATTGAACAAGCTCGTGAAATCGTACGCCGTTTCAACTATATATATGGTGAAACCCTTGTGGAACCGGAAATCCTGTTACCTGACAATGCAGCCTGCCTGCGCCTGCCGGGAACGGACGGCAAAGCCAAGATGAGCAAGAGCCTCGGCAACTGTATCTATCTTTCGGACTCTGCCGACGAAGTGCAGAAGAAAGTGAAGAGCATGTATACCGACCCCGACCACCTGCGTGTGCAAGACCCCGGAAAATTGGAAGGCAACACCGTATTCACTTACCTGGATGCTTTCTGCCGTCCGGAACACTTTAGTCTTTATCTGCCCGAATATCCGAATCTGGACGAACTGAAAGCCCACTATCAGCGTGGCGGTCTGGGCGATATGAAAGTGAAGAAGTTCCTCAACGAAATTATGCAAGAGACACTGGAGCCTATCCGCAACCGCCGCAAGGAGTTTGAAAAAGACATCCCTGCCATCTACGACATGCTGAAGAAAGGTTGCGAAACTGCCAGGGAAACTGCCGCCGCAACTTTGGATGATGTACGCAAGGCTATGAAGATAAACTACTTTGACGACGCGGAACTGATTGCAGAGCAAATAAAGAAATTTAGAGGGGAATAAGGGAAGAACACATAAGTTAATTAAGAAAAGGGGCATGCGTCACGGTAACGCATGCCCCTCGTCTTTTGTAGCTAGTAACTTGTAGCTTGTTTCTTTTATCCCGTCTCCTAGTTGGCTGATTTCACCAACACTACACGGTTCAGAATCGGTTGTCCGAACTTGTCGACACCACCACCGGCATCCACCTTCAGGCGGTCAGCAGGAATTCCGTATTGTTTTACCAATACATCGACCACGGCTTGTGCACGCTTTAAACTCAACTCTTTGTTGAATGCCGGTGTACCGGTTGCAGAGTCAGCATATCCGTTTACGGTGTAAGTGGCGTTCGGGAATTGCTTCATCTGGTCTGCCAGATAAGACAAGTTCATTGCTTCACGCGGAGAAACTTCTGCAGAGCCAATCTTGAAGAATACGGTACGCGGTGCAATGTCCGGATCGGGAACAATCACTTCTGTTTCTGTAACTTCGGCCACCGGCTGGTTCTGTGCAGCAACCAGTGCATTCTGCAATTGCTGGTTGGCAGCTCCCATTTCGGCAAGCTGTGCCTGCATGGCAGCCAGCTCTACCTGAGAAATCAGCTGGGGCATCGGGCGACGGAATCCACGGGCCGGGAAACGGTATGTCAATCCCACCGTTGCACTCAGCACGCCATCATATCCATGATCACCGCCAACTTCACCATCGAACTTGTCTTCAACGCCCATTGCGCTAAGCTCCAGGTTAATATCTATCGCATTCGAAATACGGAAGCGGTTGATGATACCTGCGTTTACGGACAAAGCTTCGCGATGAGGCTTTGTGTAGTTGTGGGTGAACCCCGCACCTACATAAGGAATAATTTCATATACACGGTGCTGGTTGTATCCTCCAAAGAGTGCATTCAGATTGAACATCACGTCTCCGTGCAAGTTCATATAGTCGAAACGCTGTTTGTAGTAGCCGTCATCCATCTGAGTACCCCTCACGTAGTCTGCACCTGCATCATACGTATATCCTCTTGCCTGAAGGCCGCTATATTGCAGACGTACTCCCAGTCCCGGGGTGAACCATTTGCCGATGGCAAAATTCAGCGTCGGACTGATACGCTTGCCAAAACTTCCTGCCTTATCATTATCTCCAAAAGTTGCTTCGGCACCACCGCCTATAGAGAAAAACCAGTTACTCCAGAACGGATTAGTGATTACCTGATATTTATCCTGAACTTGGATAACTCCAAATTCTTCCACAACTTCAGTCTTTTGCTGCGCCATGGCAACAGAAGACACACCGGCTAAGGCCAGTAACATTAGAATCTTTTTCATATACCTTAAAATAGTTAAGTGGTTAATTAAATCCTTTATCATTCAAACTGTCTAATTAACGCCAACAGAACTAAAAGGTTCTGAATATTTGTACTTTTTTTGCCTTGATGCAAAAGAAAGCACTCTCCCTTATTTGGAGAAAAGCTTTTCTATGTCGTCTTCTTTAATGGTCGCCAGCACCGTCTTTCCGTCCGGAGTATAATTCGGGGATGGGCATGCAAACAGATTGTCCACGAGATTGGACATTTCCTCGTTGCTCAGCACTTGTCCGTAGACGATGGCCGCAGCACGCGCCAAGGTCGATGCAAGAATTGTCTGCACCTCTTCCTTAACATCATTTCCTTTTTCCATAGCAGTATGTATCATATTCCGGACCAATTCCACCGGGTTCAGTCCCTCTATGCCCGAAGGTATGCCGTTGATGGCATAGCTGCCGCCACCCAGCGGACTCAAATCGAAGCCTACGGCCGACAAATCTTCCAATATACCGTCCAGCACGGCAGCTTCCGAAGCCGGCAACTGGATAATCTCTGGAAACAATACCCCCTGCGATACCCCTTGTTTCTGTCGAATCTGACTCATATAGCGGTCGAACAATACCCGGACATGCGCACGGTGCTGGTCTATCAGCATCAGACCCGATTTAACGGAAGTCAGAATAAAACGCCCCTTGAACTGAAAGTGTTGCGCTCCTTTCTCTACCGTTGCCTCATTGCCGTAGAAAGAGGCGCTTGCCTCGGAAGGAACCGTTTCCTGAAAATAAGAAACCCTCTCCTCCTCTCTTTGGAGCCGTACCGGTAACCGTATCCTCTACAAAAGGCTTCTTCCGACCAGTCGGCTCGTTCATCCTGCTAGCCTTTTCCAAACCGGATAAAGCCCCTCCCACTCCACCTTGGGGACGCGAATAATTGCCACCGCCTCCATAGGAAGAAGTGGAAGACGTCTTGAAGGGATTGAAATCCGTGTTATAGTGTACCTTCGGAGGCTCTATCGGACGAGCCTGCTCGAATGCAGGAATATCCGGCATGTCCTCGGTATCAAAATCGATAGTAGGTATAGCGCTGAACTTGCCCAAGGATTCCTTGACCGCAGCCGACAGAATCTGCCAGATAGCCTGCTCATTCTCGAACTTAATCTCCGTCTTCGTCGGATGGATGTTCACATCGATATTGGCAGGGTCTACCTCGAAATAAATAAAGTAGGAGATCTGCTCACCGGCAGGAATCAGCTGCTCATAAGCGTCCATCACTGCTTTGTGGAAATAGGGGTGACGCATATAGCGCCCGTTCACAAAAAAGTATTGGTGCGCTCCTTTCTTGCGCGACGTTTCCGGCTTGGCTACAAAACCGGAAATCTTTATCATGGTCGTATTGACGTCGACGGACAGCAACTGCTGATTCAGCTTCTTTCCGAAGACTGCCATGATGCGTTGCCGCAAAGGCATTACCGGAAGATTGAACAATTCCGTATCATTACTATACAGATAGAAGGCTACCTCAGGATGCACCAACGCTATACGCTCGAATTCCGTAAGGATGTTGCTCAACTCCGTAGAGTTCGCTTTCAAGAATTTGCGCCGGGCAGGAATATTGAAGAATAGGTTCTTGATGGAAAAATTGCTTCCCTTAGGGCAGGAAACGGCTTCCTGGCTTTCGACTTTAGAGCCGGCAATCAACAGCCGCGTCCCCAGCTCCTCGCTGGCTGGGCGTGTTTTCAACTCCACTTCAGCTACCGCAGCAATGGAAGCCAACGCTTCTCCACGGAAGCCCATGGTGCGTAGGGCAAACAAATCGGCAGCTTCGCGTATCTTTGAAGTCGCATGACGTTCAAAAGAAAGGCGCGCATCCGTTTCGGACATACCCTTCCCGTCATCAATCACCTGGATGCAGGTCTTGCCCGCATCGGTAATCAGCACATGTATTTCCTCTGCTTCGGCATCAATTGCATTTTCCACCAATTCTTTCACAACAGATGCCGGACGCTGAATCACCTCTCCGGCAGCAATCTGATTGGCAACCGAATCGGGCAGCAAATGAATGATATCGCTCATGATAATGTTTAATGATTAGGGATTAATGATTAATCATTATTAAATGATTCCGTTACTGATGGCATACCACAGATAAATCAACACAGCCATGACAACAAGGATTATGCCCAAATGCATCGGCTTACGTCCGCTCTCCTTACGCCGCTTCAGGTGAGTTGTTCCTTCTATGAATTTGCCCCGTATATCCTCGGGCGAGAATTCCTTTTCCGGCAGCATACCCAGGTCACGCTTGGCGTTTTCTTCCATCTTCGCCAACTTCTCTTTCCGCTCATCCACATAGATATAGCTATGATTGAAGCCACGAGGCTTCCGCATTGCAAACATTCCCATGACGCTACTTATTATTTCGTTTAATATGCATATTCCTTGGCGAAGTTACAGGTTTCCGGTCACTTTTCTTCAATACTTCACCTGCTTTTTTAGCCCTCCACTCGAAGATATCCTCCTTGTTGAGCGGACGGATGTAGTCGAACCAGACAAAAGAAGGCAGCTTGCTCTTATCTGGTGGAATCTGGTCCAGAGGATAGGCTGTACCGGTAGTCTTTCCAACAAAGACTCCGCGCTCCATCCTTCTCTCCTTCAAGTACATTTTCAAAAGTCCGCCTTCCGAATAGTTCATCATAATCAGCGAACTGTCCTTCTCCTCTACCGGATAATACACCACCAGTACATTGCCGTTTACCTCCACCAGACGCATGTCTCCATCTATGAAGAAAGCCTTCATCTCCTTACCGGAAACTTGGTTATAGTGAATACTGTCCTTTTTCTCTACCGTCAGGGCCTGGTTGATGATATGCGCCCAGTCGATGGTACTATCGTTCATGTAAATTTTAATTTCCTCGCCCAACAACTGCTGTTCCCCGTGCCACAAAATAGGGTCGGTATACATCGTCATGCAAGAGTCCTTGGAATTATACACCAACGAATCGCATACGGCCTGCACATCCGTGCGATAAGCACGCACCTTATGATAGGCACGCATCTCCCGGTACATGGAATCGGTATTCATATGGTAGGTAATCAGCCTCAAAGTATCACCGTGCATGAACAGACTGTCGCCCTGCGAATAGTCGACAGCTACGGCACGTTTGGTGGCAACGGCGCTTCTGGTCAGTTCGTTGTAGAAACAGTAGTCGCCAGTCAACATGTTCCGGTTGACCGTATCATTCATCTGTACATTGTCAAAAGCCTCGCCGTATCCCAAGATGCGGTCGTAGAAAAGGCTGTCACCGGTCAGTTTCTTGCCTTCGTTAGTCAGTACGGAACGGTCGAGCAGTTCTGCCTGCTCAGTAGTCGTATTGTACACGCCACGTTCGGAATAAATATGATTTTGATCACTCACAATGTCGGAGGGTCCTAAAATTGTGGCAATCTTAGTAGCTGTACTATACTTCAAGGTATCCGAAGTCAAAACAAACTTCGGGTTGACCAGCTTCACGTCGTGGTTGAAGACAGCCAACTTAGTGGCAGGGCTATATTCTCCCCACTCGGAAGTCAGCACATTATCCTCGTCGGTCAGCGTACCGCCTTCGAAGTAATAGCCCAAATCGTACAGACGGTCATAGTTCAAACTGTCAGTTGTCAGCACCGTATTACGATTTATCATACGTACATTCTCACGCAGCATGGCCAACTGCGACATGCCGTCATAATACAGATAGTCTCCATAGATAAACAAGGTGTCGCCCTGCTCCATACGCACATTGCCGAATGCCTCCACAGAATTTATCTTTTCGAATATCAGCGCACTGTCACAGAACATGTACATACTGTCATGCTTCATCCTCACCGAGCCGATGAGTACCTGCACATCAGGACGCAACTGTTTGTCCGCCTGCGCCTCATCTGCGTACAACAAATCGACGCGCGTCTTCTTCTTTTCCGGCGTCTCCGTCTTTTTCTGTTCAATTGAGTCCACTTTCTTCTTCTCCGGTGCACCAGTACTCTTCTTCTTGTCCTGCGCACTCAGCAGACAGATGCCAAACAAGCATAGAATACCTACCAGGAGGTATCTATGCTTGTTCAGGAAATGATTTTTTGTATTCTTCTTTTGCATACAAATCTATGTAAATCCTTCCGGATTATTCTTTAATCCAGCCCGGATACTTGAACGTACAGTTATTCTTCCAATTATCCTTGATACGGACATACGTGTGCTTCTGCTTCTCACGAATCCACTTGTCCAGCATCTCATCCCGACGTTTCTCCAGAACAATCTCTTTCAGGTTCTGGTAGTCATCGGCAACGGTAGCCTTATGTCCATTGGTACGGCTCTTCAACTTCACGATGACACATTCTTCTTTTCCGGTTTTCTGCGGAATCATGGTGAATGCTTCAGAAATCTCACCTACTTTCATCTTGTCTACCACTTTTGCAATTTCAGGCGGCAGCTCCTGCATCTCGAATTTGGAGGTATTGGTATTGGGGTTAGGCAGCAAACCGTGATTATTGCGTGTATCCTTGTCTTGTGAAAGCACCGATGCCGCTTCCTCAAAAGAGAACTTCCCGTTACGAATATCATCGGCTATAGAGTCCAGACGAGCCATACCTGCTGTCAAAGATTCTTCCGGGATATGCGGTTTCAGCAATATATGACGGGTTTTTAATACGGTCTCCACGCTTCTCTATCAGCTGAATGATATGAAAACCATATTCGGACTCCACTATTTTAGAGACCTTATTGGGGTCTTGCAAGTTGAAAGCAACATTGGCATATGCCGGATCCAGCATACCACGTCCGGAAAACTCGATTTCGCCACCGCGAATGGCAGAACCACGGTCTTCCGAATACATACGAGCCAACGTAGAGAAACTGGTCTCACCCTTTGTTATACGGTCGGTAAAATCGCGCAAGCGTTTCTTTACGTTTTCTATTTCTTCCAAAGGTACTTTCGGCTGCTGGGTAATTATCTGCACCTCCACCTGTGTCGGTACATAGGGAATACTATCTTGCGGCAGATCTTTGAAATAACGACGCACCTCGGCCGGCGTAACTTTGATTTCACCAACCAGTTTCTGCTGCATCTTCTGAACCTTCAATCCTTCACGGGCATTCTCGCGCAGCGTTTCACGAATCTGGCTGGAAGTCTTGTTGAAGTATTCCTCCATTTTCTCGCGCGAACCGATATTGGCGATATACATATTCGTCATATAGTCCACACGCTGGATAACCTCACTCTCGGATACTTCGATACTGTCGAGGGCAGCCTGATGAAGATACAGTTTCTGCACGGCTATCTCCTCAGGTATCACGCAATAAGGGTCACGGTCAAATTTGCGTCCTTCATACAATGCACTCATGCGTGCCTCTTCCACTTCGGACTTCAGTATAGCCTCATCACCTACTACCCACACTACCTCGTCAATCACGTTGTCTTGTCCATAAACGGTAGAACCGACTAATAGCGTCAAGGCAAATAAAATTACAAACTTAAAGTTCATACACTGTTTCATTCTTGGTGTCTTATTCTAAATAATATTTAATCTTGTCTCTTTTCACCGCCCGTTGATACAAATCATCCTTCACTTGCTTCATGAATTCCACCTGCTTCACGTTCAGCAGCATATCCTTCACTTGGGTACGGGCAAACTCATAGGGTTCCTGCTCTCCCACCGGGCGATAATCGCTCACATTCAGGAAATAATGGAAAGCCGTATCCTTCAGCTCTACATGGCGATTCTTGTCCAGATACTCGTCCACATCAGAAACCTTCAAGGGCAGCATATCCAGTACTTCCGATACCGGCACCCATTTATCATAAAAATACTCATACTTCACAGCATTCTGCAGACTGTACTTTTCCAGATGTTCCACCGCCTCACGGGTTTCCATCTTGTACCAGCGACGAACATTGCCCAGCTGTGGGGCTGTCAAAGGAACTTTGATGAACAAGCCTTTCATCAACGGACGTTCCACTTTGAAGAGCGCCTGATTCTTCTCGTAATACTCCGTCAAGTCTTGTTCTGAAATCTCCTCTGATAGTCGCTGATGTATTAAAGCCTGCTGATAGGTATGCATTATCAATGCTTTGCGATAATTCTCCACAAGTTTATCAATCTCACCGTTATTGGGAATATTGCTCTGCGCTTTATCGTACAACAAAATATCTTCCACCCAATTACGGATATAATGTTCTGCAAACAACAGACTGTCGTCTTTGGACAAACCGGTCGGAAGTACCGATTGCAAATCTTCCCGGTAAAGGAAATTGCCGTCCAACTCCACTAACGGTGTCCGCCCTTTATGGTCGTGCCGCTCGCTGCACGCCACACAGAGAAGGAAAATTAAAAGCCCAAAGCAGGTTGTTCGCATCACCAACTGATATTTACTTCGTTTTGAGGTACGAAGATAGTGTTTTAATCGGTTGCATCAGTGATTATTAACGGTTTTTAAAACCTCTTGGTCAATTTCAACCTTACCGGCAGCACGCAACTTTGCCACCCAATGCGTTTCCAAATAGTTCCGATAAGCGGTTACGAGCGGCTCTCGCACCTCTTGCCAACTGTCCGGTCCCTTCTGCTTACGACCTTGTACAGCAGTAAAGGGAAATGACAAAACCGGAGTCGCATCCTTCCTTTTAAACACCAAATCATCCACATATGCATTATCACCGGGGGCAAATAATCCTTGCTCTGCCTGCACCTTGGGAGTATCGCCGGCATTGAAAGTGAGACGGATGGCATCCATCCACTCCTCTTCCGGAATCTGTTTCAGAAATTTCCGTACTTGCTTCGCCACTCGCTTGGTAGTACAATGCAGCACAATACCCCTATAACGCGGTTCGTCCCAATGGAAGTCCGAACGGTGCGCCTCAAAATATGCTTTCAATCCCGCTTCATCCACCACACTCCTCTTTCCCACTTCACGGTCAGTGATTTCGGCAAGCAACATGCTGTCACGATGCCCCTGCACCAACGCACAAAATTCGGGATGCTTCCATTCCAGACGGGAGTTTTCATAGTCCAGAATCGTTTTTACTGTAAAAGCCTCCAACTGTCTGCGCATCCCTGCCGGATAAGCAGCGGCAAATCCGACAAATTCTTTTCCACCGTATGCCTTGCCATCCAATGTAAACAATGTACGGGAAGTGCTTCCTTTAGCCAGCAGTTCGTCGATACCGGCTTTATCCGGCATATAGTGATACTCTTTCTTCAGTTTCTCCACAAAAGCCCGCGTTCCTTTATCCATTCCATGACGACGGGTTTGACAACGGATGATTTTGTCCTTCATCCTCTCAAAAGGAAGGATTTCCTGCTGTTCGAGTACTTTCACGATATGAATGCCCTGAGGAGTGAGGAACGGACGAGAAATCTCTCCGGCATTCAACCCGAATACAATATCCTCAAACTCCGCCGGCATCTGCAGCCAACCCACCCAAAACGCTTTCTTCTCATCGGAAAATTGCTCGACGCAAGCATCGAAAGACGGCGTACTTTCCCCTTCCTTTACAAGAGCCCTATAGATAGAATCCATCCTAAACTCCACCTCACGCAAGGTATGACCGGAATATTCTGGGGAGATATTTAAAATATGCTTCACATATACCCGACCTGCACGCCGGTCGGATTTCATCTTGTCATAGTACTGCCGTGCCGCCTGCTCTGCCGTCTTCTCATCTGTCAGGTATGATTTAATCAGACAACGGCGATATTCATCCTGCTCCTTCTGAAAGACACAGGAAGTATCCAATCCCGCAACTTCGGCAGCCTCTATTTTCAGCCTGAAGTCTATAAACTTATTCACATATACATCCAATGCCTTCCGGCCTGCACCGACAGAGGTACCGTCCTTATTATAGCTACGTTCGAATTCAGAACGGAGGACCTCCTTTCCATTGATACGCATCAATACCGGATCGTCCTGAGCCGAAACAGCCAATCCGAACCCAAGGAAGACAAACACCCAAAGCAATCTAACCATAAGCACCATCCGTTCTTTTTATACGGCTGCAAATATAAACAAAATGCCCGGAAAGCGGCAATCTCTCTCCGGGCATTCACTATTATTTTGTTATTATCTTACTCAGGACGGCTATAGTTCGGAGCCTCACTGGTTATAGATACATCGTGCGGATGACTTTCGAGTACACCTGCATTAGTAATGCGGGTAAACTTGGCATCGTGCAGTTTCTCTATATTGGCTGCACCGCAATATCCCATACCGGCACGCAGACCGCCAACCAACTGATAAATCACCTCATACAAAGTGCCTTTATAAGGAACGCGGGCGGCAATGCCCTCCGGAACCAATTTCTTCACATCACTGGTACCGCTTTGGAAGTAGCGGTCCTTGGAACCATTTTCCATAGCTTCCAGCGATCCCATACCCCGATAAGACTTGAACTTACGACCGTTGAAAATAATCGTATCGCCCGGAGACTCTTCCGTTCCGGCAACCAGCGAACCGATCATCACGCTGTAACCACCGGCAGCCAACGCCTTCACTACGTCGCCCGAATAACGCAAACCGCCATCAGCAATCAAAGGAATACCCGTGCCCTTCAGTGCCTTTGCCACATCATAAACGGCAGACAACTGGGGAACACCCACACCGGCAACTACACGGGTAGTACAGATGGAACCCGGACCGATGCCCACCTTTACTCCATCAGCACCAGCCTCGACCAATGCCTTCGCAGCTTCACCGGTAGCAATATTACCAACAACAATGTCAATATGAGGGAAATGTTCTTTGGCCTCTTTCAATTTTTCAATAACCCCTTTAGAATGTCCGTGAGCCGTATCAATGACAATGGCATCCGCCCCTGCATCCACCAAAGCCCGCATGCGCTCCAAAGTATCATTCGTCACTCCCACTCCGGCAGCAACGCGCAGACGACCTTTGCTATCCTTGCACGCCATAGGTTTATCCTTTGCCTTGGTAATATCCTTATAGGTAATCAGACCTACCAATTTGTTGTCTTTATCCACTACCGGCAACTTCTCGATTCTATGTTCTTGCAGAATTTGAGAAACAGCCTCCATATCCGTCGTAGGATTGGTAGTAATGATGTTCTCCTTGGTCATCACCTCGTCGATACGCTTATTCATATCTTTCTCAAAACGAAGGTCACGATTGGTAACAATACCTACCAAATATCTTTCATCATCTACCACCGGAATACCACCAATCTTGTATTCAGCCATCAAAGCCAGCGCATCAGCCACCGTAGAACCTCTCTTGATAGTTACCGGGTCATAAATCATACCGTTTTCGGCACGCTTCACAATAGCTACCTGACGTGCCTGCTCCTCAATGGACATATTCTTATGAATAACTCCGATACCACCTTCACGGGCAATGGCAATAGCCATCTTCGCTTCGGTAACCGTATCCATGGCAGCAGTTACAAACGGGATTTTTAACTCAATGTTTCGTGAAAACTTAGTCGAGAGTTCGACAGTTTTGGGCAAGACTTCAGAATAAGCGGGGATTAACAGTACGTCGTCATAAGTTAATCCATCCATTACAATCTTATCAGCAATAAATGACATAGGGCTATGCGTTTAAAATTTATTGCGTGCAAATATACGGTTTTTATTCCATTCCGTATACTTGCACGCAACATTTTTTTCTTTTTTATTCAACTAAAGCCAATCAATTTGCCATCTCTGAAATAAAACTTGATGCGTACCAAACGTACCTCTTCTTCCGTAAAGTCATCACCCAATTCATCCAGAGCATCGTCAATCTTATCAGTGGTAGATTCCTTGAAATAATCATAGATATCCAGCAAGTGGTCTTCATCCATAATATCCTCCAAGAAATAGTCAATATTCAATTTCGTTCCGGAGTAAACGATAGCTTCTATCTCATCCAGTAACTCTTCAAACTCAATACCCTTTGACATGGCAATGTCATCCAACGCCACCTTACGGTCAATAGCCTGAATGATGGCCACCTTCATTTTTGACTTATTAGCTACAGTACGCACACGCAAGTCCTCAGGACGTTCAATCTCATTCTCTTCACAGTGACGCTTAATGAGTTTGCAGAATTCCTCGCCGTAGCGTTTTGCCTTTCCGGCTCCTACACCCGGTATGTTCTGCAACTCGTCCAAAGTCACCGGATATATGGTCGCCATTGCTTCCAAAGACGGATCCTGGAAAATAACATAAGGAGGCACTTCCAACTTCTTGGACAACTTCTTTCGTAAGTCCTTCAACATGGAGTACAATGCCGGGTCTACCGCACACGCACCGCCTCCACGTGCAGGTGCTTCTTCTTCCACATCCTCAAAGTCATTGTCTTCCACTATCTTGAATGATTTAGGATGTTTAAGGAACTTCCTACCGTCATCCGTCACTTTCAGCAAGCCATAGTTTTCGACATCCTTACTCAGATAGCCGGCAATAAGCGCCTGACGGATCACAGCATTCCACGTTTTGTCTTCTTCGCCCATGCCAGAGCCGAATACTTCGAGATCTTCGTGCAGATGCGCCTGCACTTCTGAAGTTTCCTTACCTTGTATTATGTCTATAATATAGTCCGCTTTAAAATTTTCTTTCACCGCGAGAACAGCTTCAATCACGGTACACAATAATTCTTGAGCTTCCACTTGTTTTTTCGGATTTAAACAGTTGTCACAATTACCACAATTTTCTTCCATATATTCTTCGCCGAAGTAATGAAGCAACGCCTTTCGGCGGCATACGGAAGATTCGGCATACGCAGCAGTCTCCAGCAGAAGCTGCTTGCCAATTTCCTGCTCTGCTACAGGTTTGCCTTGCATAAACTTCTCGAGCTTCTGCAAGTCTTTATTGGTATAGAAAGTAATACACTGCCCTTCTCCTCCATCTCTTCCGGCACGTCCGGTCTCCTGATAATATCCTTCCAGACTTTTGGGTATATCATAATGGATGACATAGCGCACATCCGGTTTGTCAAT
>ENA-OQNM01000510-OQNM01000510.1-human-gut-metagenome-genome-assembly--contig:-NODE-510-length-14096-cov-3.632186_pt1 | contig 14096 bp, 16 predicted proteins | sample MGYA00242632_ERZ504886 | MGnify/ENA primary metagenome ERZ504886 (study PRJEB26092, sample SAMD00036424) | human gut metagenome | host: Homo sapiens | study: EMG produced TPA metagenomics assembly of... | reverse complement strand
ACAGATTTTGTTATTGAGTAACAGGAGGGATGAGAGATGAACTGTGATATGAAGAGAAGCATTTCACTGTATAGTTACCAGGATGAATATTATGATGGAAAACTTGACCTTGAGGGCTGTCTGCGTGAGACTGCCAAAACAGGAGCAACAGGAGTGGAATTACTGGCTGAGCAGATGATTAAAAAGTTTCCGCTTCCGATTGAAACGGAAGAATTCAGGGAGCAGTGGTTTGGATGGCTGGAAAAATATCATTTGACACCATCATGCTATGACGCATTTCTGGAAAACAGGATATTTGATAACCGCACGCTGTGCCTTGGAGAACAGATCAATATGATGAAAAGAGATATTCGTCTGGCTTCGCTGCTTGGATTTCATAATCTGCGGACACTTGTTTCAACACCGATGGAAGTTATTGAGGGAAGTCTTGCATATGCACAGCAGATGGATGTCAGAATTGGTCTTGAGGTACATGCCCCATTTTCTCTTAATTCCGGATGGGCAGACGGATATATGGAAATGATTCACCGAACAGGTACAAAATATTTCGGGTTTATTCCGGATATGGGTATTTTCTGCCGGAATATTCCAGACGTTGTAAGAGATAAGGCAAGGAGAATGGGCGCTTCGGAAGCATGCATCAGGATTGTCGATGATTCATATGCAGAACGTTTGGCGAAAGGTTTTACAAAGATAAAGTATGATCTGAATCTTGGAAAGGCCAATATGGAATATCGGATGGCAAACGGTATGAAAGAAATGATGGATGCGATTGAACAGGCAAATGGAAATGATGCAGACCGCTGGTATGCAAATGCGTCATTTACATATTCATGGTCAGATCCACAGGATATTATTGATAATATTGATTATATCTTCCATACACATGCCAAATTCTACAATATGCATGATGATTACACGGAAACAGCGGTTGCTATTCCGGAAGTTATAGAAGCATTTAAGAAAGCAGGATACTAAAGGATTTCTGAGTTCAGAGTATGAAGGAGGCGAGCATTTACGCGACATTGGTGTCAACAGTATTGAACAGGTTCGCCGTCATCAGGAGGCATTAAGAGCAGCAATGGAAAAATAATTTTCAACACAGAAGGAGAGGATAGATATGCAGAAAATCAAACTCGGGATTGTTGGATTTGGCTTTATGGGACATTGCGATGCGGATATGATGAAAACATTTCAAAATATTGATCTTGTAGCTGTTGCGGATACAAACCCGCAACAGCTTGAGGATGCACCGGAAGGGGTCGAGACATATGCAGATATTGATGAAATGTTGGAACATGCAGATATAAATACGGTAATGGTTTCTACTCCAAATCCAAGTCATCCGGAAATGGTAAAAAAGGCAGCAAATAAAAAGAAACATGTTATTTGTGAGAAACCGGCGGCAATGAGTGTTGCTCTATTTGATGAAATGGTATCCGTCTGTAAGGAAAATGGAGTCCTTTTTACCGTCCACCAGCAGAGACGGTGGGACAAAGATTACCGAATTATGAAAGAAGTTTATGATAAAAAAATGGTAGGCGACATGTATGTGATCAAATCTCAGTTATACGGATTTAACGGAAACATGCATGACTGGCATATATACCCGGAAATGGGTGGAGGTATGCTTTATGACTGGGGCGTTCATTTGATCGACCAGATACTAGATATGATAAAGTCGGAAATTATTTCTCTTTACGCAGATGTTCAGAATGTGATTAACGAAAAAGTGGATGACTATTTTAATATTATTATGAAATTCCGGAACGGAATTACGGCGGAAATAGAACTGGGAACCTATTATCTCACACCAAAAAGAGCCTGGTTTATTGGCGGAAACAGGGGGTCAGCTATTATTGATGGATTTGAGGGAGAAGGAAAAATTGTCCGGACTTCACATTTGCTTGAAAATGTGCCTGGTAAAATTACCATGACGGCGGCGGGACCGACAAGAAGTTTTGGACCGGCTGCACCGGGATTACTGCTGGAGGAACCGTTACCAGAAGTGAATGTTGATCACAGAAACTATTTTGAACATTTTCTTAAAGCGTTTAATCATGAGGAAGAGATTATTGTAAAACCGGAACAGGTAAGGCGTGTACTGTGTGTTATGGATGCAGTTAGAGAATCGGCAAGAACAGGTAAAGCCATTATGTTTGAAGAACAGTGAGGAAAAATTATGTCAGATTATAAAACACAAATTGTTGTTATTGCGGGTGGACCGTCTGGACTTTCTGCCGCTGTGCAGGCCGCGGAAGATGGAGCAGAGGTGATTGTTGTAGAGAAAGCAGCGGCAATAGGAGGCGCTGCAAATATGGGAATGGGACCTCTTGGAATTGGAACAAGATATCAAAAGCAGCAGATGGAAGATATTACGGTCGAAAAAGCATTCAATATGTTTATGGAGTATACGCATTATAATGTTGATGCAAGACTTGTGAAACGGTATTTTGAACAATCTGCAGAAACGATAGAATGGCTGGAAGACATGGGTGTCGAATTTGAGGGGGCATACCGTTATTTTCCAAAATCAGAGCCTACATGGCATATTGTAAAGACCGATCAGGGAATTGGACCAAGAGCTGCCTCTTTTATGAATAAAGCGTTATATGCAAGAGCACAGGAACTGGGCGTAAAAGTCTTGCTGGAAACACCTGCAAAAAAAATTATTATGAAAGATGGAAAAGTTGCAGGAGTACTTGCAGTAGACAAAGATGGAAAAGATATTGAGATTACATGCAAAGCCGCTATTGTCTGTACAGGAGGTGACCGGGTGCAATAAAAAAGTTTATTGAGGATGAAACCGGGTATAAGCATGGAGAAGATATGTTTAATTTTGCTATTCCAGGCATTATGGGAGAGGGACTTCGCATGGCATGGGAGGCTGGTGCAGACCATGTGCCGGTGAGAATTGAACAGGCAGCTGCAATAGAAGGTGTGGATGATCTTCCAGCAAGTGTCGGAAATGTGATGTCACAGCCCAACCTCCTGGTTAATCTTCAGGGGAAACGAATCATGAACGAGGATCAGATGCAGAATACAACGTTTCTTTCAAATGCTGTATCCCACCAGAAAGACAGAGTTGGAATTTCGATCATTGATTCTTCCATTGCCAGATATTACATGAGAAATGGAGTGGATAACGTTTCTATGGTTCGTCCGGATCCGGATGTATCAGATTTTGCAGACGCAATAAAGATGGCACAGGAGAAGGGAAATACCGGGCTGTTTATTGCGGATTCGATAGAAGAACTTGCGGAGAAAGCAGGAATAAATATTGACAATCTGGTAGATACCGTTGAGGAATACAATGATTTTTGCGACAGTGTTGATGAAGAATTTTTTAAGGATAAGAGGTATCTGAGACCGTTGACAAAAGCTCCGTATTATGCGGCAAGAATCCGTCCGGGCGGATATGGAACCGTGGGAGGAATCCGGGTTAATGAAAATTGTGAGGCCTGTGATAAGGATTTTGAGCCGATTCCGGGATTGTACGCAGCGGGTGCAGATGCATGTAATCTGTATGATGACAGTTATATGTTTCTTTTACCGGGAAATTCCATGGGATTTGCGGTAAACTCAGGGCGAATTGCCGGTATAAGTGCAGCGGAATATGTAGAAAACGAAGAGTAAAAATATGTAATAACTGGGAGGCATAATATGGCGGTCATTACGATTGATGGAAAAAAATTAGAGGTACCGGATAATAAAAATGTCCTGGAATGCGCACTTGATGCAGGAATATATATTCCACACCTTTGCCACCATAAAGACCTGAATCCGTTAGGATCATGCCGTATGTGTATTGTAGAAGTAAACGGACAGGATGGAGTAATGGCATCATGTACGCTTGAGGCAAAAGATGGAATGGTCATAACGACAAAAAGTCAAAAACTGGATCAGCTCAGGAGACTGGCATTGGAACTTTTACTGGCAGGACATCCGGAAGACTGCTCGACATGTCCGAAATATGGAAACTGTGAACTGCAAATGCTGATTCAATATATAGGCCCGAAAACAGGACGCCTGAAAATGAGAACAAAGGGATTTTCGGAAAATGAAAAGAATCCTCTTATTATACATGATATGAACCGATGCGTACTTTGCGGCAGATGTGTCCGGGCATGCAACGAGCTGCGAGGGGTAAAGGTACTTCATTATCAGAAAAAAGAAATGGAAACTTATGTGGGTACCTTACATGACAGGTTGTTAAAAGATTCCGATTGCCGTTTTTGTCAGGCATGCGTTGAAGTATGTCCAACAGGTACAATACGCGATAAGCTTATTAATACAGATGAAACAAAAGAGGATGCTGTTGTGCCATGCCGTCATGCATGCCCTGCCCATACGGATATTCCGAGGTACATACGATATGTCAGAAGTGGAAATTATGATGCTGCCGCAGCAGTAATCCGGGAAAAAGTTCCATTTCCGAAAGCATTGGGATATATATGCAGTCATGTATGTGAGCTGCATTGTAAAAGAAAGGAAGTCAGTGATTCTATGGCTATCCGCGGTATCAAAAGATATGCTGCGGAACATGACACCGGACTGTACTGGAAAGGAAAAGGAAAACAGCTGCCGGATACAGGGAAAAAAGTCTGTATTGTTGGCGCGGGACCGGCAGGAATGACAGCTGCATATTATCTCAGAAAACAGGGACATGATGTGACAATTAAAGAGGCGCTTCCATCAGTCGGCGGGATGATGGCTTACGGTATTCCTGCATATCGGCTTCCGAGAACTATTATACTGGAGGAAGCAAAAGTAATAACGGATCAGGGTGTTAAAATAGAAAGGAATGAAAAAGTCGAAAAACCGGCAGATTTACGTAAGGATTATGACGCAGTGCTTATGGCAATCGGAGGACACAAAGGTGTACGGTTACCAATGGAGGGCAGCAGTCTGGAAGGCGTAATTCTGAATGTTGATTTCCTTAAAAACTGCGGCATGGGGAAAGCAACAGGAATGGGAAAGAAAGTAATTGTACTTGGCGGTGGTAATGTTGCATTTGACTGTGCAAGATCCGCAAAGAGACTTGGAGCTGAAGAAATCCATGTGGCATGTCTGGAAGCACGGGAACATATGACTGCTGATGAAGAAGAAATACAGCAGGCGGTAGAAGAGGGGATCATGATACATCCGGCACAGACGTTTGAGAGGATTACCGGAACCGGACATGTGACGGGTGTTGATTTTATGAATGTGAAATCTTTTACGTTTGATGAAAATCATCGGGCTGTGATACACAGGGAGGAAAATTCCGAACATCATATTGAAGCGGATACCGTAATTTTTGCTGTAGGACAAAGACCTGATATTACCGAAGAGGCAGGATTGGCACTTGGAAGAGGAAACAGTATTGCAGTAAGGGATATTGAAACAGACAAGGCAACTTCTGTAGATGGAATATTTGCAGCAGGGGATGCGATTTATGGAACAAAATCTGTTATTATGGCGATAGAATCCGGTAGGGAGGCTGCAGCACAGATTGATCAATATCTTGGCGGAAATGGCGATATTTCGGAAAAACTGGCACCGGAACAGAAACCGGATGCTTATATAGGTATATGTGAAGGCTTTGGATATATGCAAAAGAAAAAACAGATGTATTGATTCTCCGGAGAGCCGTTGTAATAATTTTGAACTGTTTGATCATGGTATATGCGATTCGGATATATGCGCAGAAGCCGGAAGATGCCTGCAATGTGATTTAAGACTTCAGATTTCAAAACCTAGGGTCTGGGGAGACTATGCAGAGGGAAAGGAGGAAAAGTAGATGGAGATTCTGAATAAGGTCGGGAGACTGTCTGCACAGGAAATGCTTGAAAAAATCGAAAAAGCTGCGCTTATAAACTATGGACTGCACAGATATCCAGTCAAAGAATACTTTTCCGGAAATCCTGGGAAAAGAATTGTTGCATCATTGGATAATGCAGATACGGATCACGTTCTTCTTGAAATTTTAAGAGAAAATCCTGACAAAATTTTTGAGGGAATTGAAATTGCGGCAGAATTATCCGGAACCAGCGATAAGGTACTTCATATTCCGGACGAAGAGACAGAACTGATGGATTCGTTGAAAATATTGGCACAGAAATATGATGTTGCACTGATTTCCGGTATTGTGGATGTAAGAATAGAACAGGAATGTATCTATCTTCATATTGTATCCGCAAAGGAACTGGCAGATGTATTTTATGACTGTTATATTCCCGGTATTTATGTTTCTGTAAATGGAAATAAACTCTGTAAAGTCGCAAAGAATACTAAAATTGCCAGCCTGTTTGAAAGCGAGGGAATCACGGATATAAAAGGTATTCTGGGCGGATATGTATGGCATGATCCGGCATTTGCAGAAAAAACAGTGGGAGAAGCAGACCTGTCCAATGGTGTTTTGTGTACAGCAACTTCGAAAGACTGTATTGTACAGATAACGCAAAAAAAATTACTGGCATCCAGAAAAACAAGTTGCGGAAAGTGTGTGTTTTGCAGGGAAGGTTTAATACAGCTGGAGTATATGCAGCGTGAAATCATGGAGGGAAAAGGAAAAAATGAATTTTTGGAACTGACCGACGAAATTGGAGCTGCAATGTGCTTTTCCACATCGTGTTCTGTAGGACAGACATCCGCAAAAATTGTGCTTAGCGCAACAGAACAATTTGAAGAGGAATATGAGGCACATATTAGGAAAAAAATATGTCCTGCCGGGGCATGCACCGCTTTCGTAAATATTTATATTGATCCCTCCGTATGCAATGGGTGTGGGGAATGTATGGATATCTGTCCAAAAGATTGCATTGAGGGAAAAAACGGCTACATTCATATGATTGATACATTCGACTGCACGAAGTGTGGAAAGTGTATTTCTGCATGTGAAGAGGAGGCAATCATAAAGACTACGGGAAAGGTACCGAAACTCCCAAACAGACTCACAAAGGTCGGACGGTTCAGGAAACACTGAGCGTTTTACGTGCCTGTCGCGGAGTCATACCATAGATTTCTTTAAAAAGACGGTTAAAAATAGTCTGGTTTGTAAAACCGCATGTATTCATAATTTCAGAGATGGAAAGATCCGTACTTGAAAGAAGGCGTCCGGCATGGGAAATTCGTACTTCGTTCAGATAGCGAAGGAAGGTCAGTCCCATATGCTGTTTGAAAAAACGGCAAAAATATTCCCGGCTGAATCCAACATAGTCCGCGGCATCTTCCAGAGAAAGCTTTTCCGTATAATGTTCATTTACATAAGAAATCAGTTCGCGGATGGTACGGTTGCCGTGTCCGGAAGCTGTTTCCGGAGGCGCATATTCGGAAAAATATTGAATTAAGTCAGCAAGCATCAGCAATGCTGTTCCATCGGAGCGCATGGCTCGGGTGCTTGCATTTTTTATATTTGTACGTGTAAGTTCGTGGGCGAGCTGGCACAGATGAATATATTGGATCGCTTTGGGATCATCCAGGGGAACCGGGCGGCATTTGATATGATACAGCTCTAAATTGGGACAGTAAACGGAAAGCAGCTTCTTATCAACATGAATACATAAAAACATATATAATTTTGAATCTGAATGAATGGAATGCACTTCTTTTGAGTCAAAAACAATTAACTGGTTATGTGAAAGTGTAAGCGTGTCATGTTCTGCGTGAATACGGACTTCTCCGTTCAGGCAGAATAAAATTTCCATGGCATCATGCCAATGTGCCGGAATATGTGGGCTTTCCAGCGTTGCCATAGAAACCTGAATGCCAAGATTGCCAAGAGGATGCAGTGCTTCATGATATGCTTTTGCCATAATTAACGCCTTTCTCCATGTCAATATCGTTGTTAAATAAGATAATTATAGCACTGGTATAAAGTCAAAAACAAGGATAAAATACATAATGTAAAACAAAGAAGAGATAGAGAATAAAAAGGAGATGTTAATATGAGTACAATGGCAATAAAGAGTGCAGTAACAATGGATCATGTAAAATCAGGTAAGAAAGCAGACTTTGTATCACGTTTTAAAAAATATATGGAAGATAATGTGGCATATTTCGCAGCAGGTTCTGCAATGATGACCGGAAATGGTTATGCAGCAGGTCAGATTATAAAGAACGCAAGACGACAATTGTTATCTGTCTGAAAATATGATAAAAAAACCACCATCCGGAAATCCGGATGGTGGTTTTTATTTAGCTTTCAACGGAAAACTGATCTTTTCCGACACCACACAACGGGCATACCCAGTTGTCCGGCAAATCCTCAAAAGCCGTTCCCGGTGCGATCCCGTTATCAGGATCGCCGACTGCCGGGTCATACACATATCCACATACATCACATACATACTTTTTCATGGTTAAAATCTCCTTTCCCAGCCTGCCCATGCAGAATCTGTCAATTACTCAATTGTAATTGTATTGCAGGAAGAGCATTTTCTTGCGTCTTCCTTTGGAAGGGCGATAGTCAGGACACCGGATTCGTATTTTGCCTTCACTTCTTCCGGTTTTACATCACCGACATAAAAGCTACGGGAGCAGACACCTGCATACCGTTCCTGTCTCAGAATACGTCCTTTTTTATTTTCTTCATCTTTGTCGAGACCCTTCTGGGCACTGATGGTAAGATACCCGTCTTTGACATCAAGGTTAATTTCATCTTTTTTGAACCCTGGAAGATCTACAGCAAGTTCATACTGATCGTCTTTCTCACGGATGTCTGTCTTCATCAGATTTTTAGCCTGTTTCCACTGATTCCTGATTTACAGGTATGTTTCTTTTCTGTTTACAGGTTTTATTTTATCGTTTGCGCTTGAAAAAACAAGAAACTGTAGATACAATAAATCAAAAAGAAATTGTGCTCTCAGCACAGGGGAAAAAGGAGTATGCATCATGGACGGAACACAATGGGAATGTAACAGTTCAGATACGTTGCTGAATGAGTTTTTTTTCACAGGATGATTTAAAACAGCTTGCGGTTGATGCCGGAATCATGTTGGAATGTCCGCTGCTGGTACTGGATGATACCTTTCATGTTGTAGCGTATTATTATCCACCCGGTTTTGTGGATAACATCTTTCAGGAGGCTGTGCGGTGTGGACAGATCACTTATGAAGCGGGGCCATTATCAGCAGAAGTTCTGCACTGTGTTCCGGGATGTCAGACTATATAAAGCTGGAAGAAAGTTCTTTCCGGAGACGTTTTGTTCCGTTAAGCAGTGCGGGTGTGAGTCTCGGATATCTGGTCTGTGTCGACACCGATGGACACCTGCAGCAGATTCCGTCGCAAACATGGCACACAGTGGAAATGATTCTGGCGAAACAATTATTTGTCAGCGCAAGCCGGAAGGACAAGTCGTTTGAAACAGCTGCGGATATTCTTATAAATCTCCTGGATGGGGGCTTTTCATCCGAAGCATATTTTCAACTTCAAATTGCCAATACATATCTGGCAGAATTTCACCCGTCTGCATTTGCATTGATTGACCTGAGCGCATACCACAGTATGTATCAGGGAAAACGGCACTTAAAAGAAGAAATAAACAAACGCTTTCCGTCGTCCCATTCTTTTGTATATCAGGGAGAGGTGTTTCTGTTTCTCGGAGGTACGAAAGATATGAAATTGTTTTTCTCGTTATCGGAAGAGTTTCACTTAAAGATCATAATATCGGATCCGGTAAACACTATGTTTTCTTTACCGGAACTTTACCGCACAGCACGGGAGGCACTGGAACTGATGCGTGATGACCGCTTTCAGGGAAATGGTGTCTGTATGGTATCGCAATTGCGGACGGCACTTCTTCTTCATAGTATCAAAGACCGAAGCGATCTGATTTCTCCGGAAGTCCGTAAGCTCGCATTTTATGACCGGAAAAAAGATGCACAGTACTGTGAGACACTGTACTGGTATCTTGCGTATGGGCGTTCGCTAAAGAAAACATGTGATGCACTTTATACCCATCGCAATACCGTGCTCTACCGCATCAGAAAGATGCAGGAGGATTTTTCCATTCCATTGAATGAAGGGTCGGCATATGCAGGGCTGTTGCTTGGGGTATCCATGAGTTTATTTGAGACAAGGGGAGCCGGTTTTTTTGTGGAAAAGTATGAGTATACAGATGAGCCGGAACAAAAGGGCGAATTAGGCGATTGTGAAACAAGTTTGCAATCCTGATCATAGAAAAAAACAATCAAAACCGCAGAAAATCAGCATCAAGGTCGATACCAGAAGCGCGGACAAAATAATTTGTGTGGGGATTCTGACATCTGCCCATAAACGGGTCTATATTGAGGCAAATGGAGAGGTGGAACAGTTATTTGAAACATCCGACAAAGAATTTATACGGAGTGTTTTTATAGAAAATACGGATGTAGATACGGTTAAGATTTCCGGGATTGCTACAATGTTAAGCGATTCAGAGCAGAATGCAGGAAATACACAGCGATAGAAAATCAAAAATTGTAATTTTTATAAAAAATCGTTATACTGTAATAAACGGTATAGCGATTTTTTTGTGAAGATTTTTATATGAGGGTATCTGCGACCATTATTCCCGCTTGGAAACAAAGTTTTCTACAATATCCTGAATCAATGGAAGGTCTTTTTTGTTGCACAAGGCAAGAGAATCATAAATATTTTTCGGGAGATTGTCCGTGTGCAGGCTTCCCAGTAAAAGAAAATCGGGAGTGGTATCCAGCTGCTCACAGATTTTTACAAATGTTGTCAGGCTTGGAATCTGTTTTCCGGTTTCAATCGAAGAAATATGATTGTTGGAAACATTTACTTTTTCTGCCAGTTCTGCCTGACTCATTTTTAATCTTTTCTGCGTCTTTTCATGCGTGTGCCCATGGCATTTAGATTTATATGCATAGAGTTCCCTGCTAATTTGTATTTTATAAAGTATCTTTCTAATGCATTAGCATATCAAAAAACAGGGAAATTAAAACAAAATGTGAAAGAAAAGTTCTGTAATACATGGAATATTTATAACATTAAGAGAAGAAAAGTTCTGTAATATATGAAATACTGGAACAAAACTTTACAAATAAATGTATTCCATTTATGATGGAAAAAGAAAGGTGGACAATACCATGAGTGATCAGATCGAAAGAGAACAGCAGATAGAAGAGGAATCGCTGACGAAAAACAGTCTTCAGATACAGAAAGCGGCATGGATCCGGGAGGAACTGGAAAAACGCCGGGCGCAGGAAGATCAGCTTTTGCAGCAGATCCTGCGGGAGCAGCAGATGCTGCAGGAACTCGATGAAGACATGGATCAGAATATGGCGCATACAAAAGAGGGGCGGAGATACCGGGAAGATATGAAAGCGCGTGTGGACGACCGCGTGTATGAAATGCATGACCTGAGCGCAGACAAACGGGAGGGCATGCGGGAATACGGCTATGCGTACCGCAGGGGCTATGCACTGGCAATGGTATTATTTTCGCTGGCGTTGTGTGTGTTTGCCGGGTATCTGCATGGCATCGCTTCCCAGACATGCCTTGTACTTATGTTTTTTACCGGAGTACAGGCAGCCATTTTGGTACATAAAAAACAGTGCCCGAAGTTCTGGCAGTTTATCTGTGATGTGTTTTCTGCGTTGATTTTTCCGGGGATGCTGATCCTGTTTATTGGTTGTGAACTGCACTATTCTTATTACGAACGTGCACTGCCCTATTGTCTGGCTGTCGGACTTTTCCTGCTTGCACTGACAACGGCTTCTTACTTTTTATACGATCCGTACCGCAGTGCACGCCGCAGGGTGGGAGATGCCAAAAGCATGATTCGCAGTATCGAGCGGTCTGCAAAGAAACAGGTGAAAAAGAATCAGAAGCAGCAAATAAAAGAGGAACTGCGACAGGACCGTCTGCAGAAAAAAGAGTCCGAAAAACTGTTGAAAATCCAACAGAAACAGGAAGTGCGCTTAGAAAAACAGGGGAAGAGACTGCAGAAATGGGAAACATGGAAACAACAGTTTCTGGAGCGTTTTCAAAAGAGTGAGGATATTGTGGATGAAGAGGTATCCGACGAGACGTTGCCGGATACGGCTGCAGGGGATGAGACACTGCCGGAAGAGGCTGTAGTGGACGAAGCACTGCGGAAAGAGACTGTGGTGGACGAAGCACTGCCAAAAGAGACTGCGGGGAACGAAGCACTGCCGGCAGAATCCGGGGAAGAAGATCCGGATGATCCGCACATTTGATACACGGGCAATCAGGCATATTTACTTCACAACAACTTTCATTTTCGCTTTCCTGCCACTTCCGGTTGTTACCGTAATCGTGGCCTTACCTGCTTTTTTGGCGGTCAGCTTACCGGTCTTTTTATTGATCGCAACAACCTTTGGGTTGGAAGACGTAAAAGATTTGCGATCCGTGCAGCCATTCGGTCCCATTTTGACCGTTGCCTGTGCGGTCGTATTTTTTTTCATGGTAAGTGTGGGTTTCGTGAACTTAACACTTGTTGCTTCCATGTAGGAATAGACCAGATCACAATATCCTTTATCTGTGTTGGCACCTTCCAGTGAACCTTTCTTTGTATACTGCCATAAGTCTGCAGATACCGGCAGCTTTGGTCTGGTATCACTGTAAGATGCAACCCAGACTTTACAGTTTTTCAACTTTTTCCAGTCAAAGTTTTCGTTCAGGAAGGAAGCGGAAGAATAAATCATCGGCACGTAACCGGCATCGGCGATCGTGTCACAAAAGGCCTTTGCAATCGCAGTCGTATTTTCCCTGCCACCTGCAAAGGTGCCCTTGCGCTCCATGTCATAGGCAACCGGATAATCCAGATCCCTTCCATCAAGAATCTCCAGACAATACTCTGCTTCTTCCACGGCTTCTTTCGGAGTCCGCACGCAGCACACATGATACACACCGACTTTCAGCCCGGCAGAAACAGCACCATCATAATTTGCCGCAAATTGGGTATCAACATCCGGTGCCCGGCCCTCTCCGGTACGGATCATTACAAAATCCATGTCTGCTTCTGCAACCTGTTCCCAGTTTACGGTTCCATTATAGCTTGATAAATCAAATCCCTGTCCACGAAAGTCTGCTGCCTGCACAACGGTAACCGGGATTATTGTAACCATCCATAGCGTTGTCATTACCATCGCCAGAACACGAAATCCATTTGTTTTTATCATTTTATGTCTCCTGTTTATCTTAACGTGTTTTATATCTCCTGTTTATCTTAACGTGTCAGCATGCCGTGATGTTCTTCCATAAATCCGCTGAAGTGAAGATTTTTGTAGCCGAGTTTTTTAAAATTTCTTCATGGCAACGTTTGGTTTGTGGTAATAACTTCCGATAATATACAGTCCGGTTGTTTGTTCCGGAAGCCGGCGGCAGACACGTTCTTCCGTGATTTTTTCGTATTGGAAAATTGATGGCACCGGCTACATGTCCGTGCGCATAATCTTCTTTGGGACGGCAGTCAATGAGGACTGCGTTATCGGATGTGGTTACTTTATTTTTGGCCTCGTTGACGGTCAGTTTTTTCATAAAAATGCTTAACATTGTAAAACCCCCTTAATAAAAGATGCAACTATTCAGATTATTATACCCTATTTGGTAAAGATTGCAAGAAAAATAACGGTGGGCACAGCCTGTGTTTCCCGTTTTAAAGGATAATTTTAGGAGATATAATAATTTATCAACACAACCGCCTATCTGGAATAAAACGGAAAGGACGAAAACAGATTATATATTCCTCCCTTGCTGGCAATCAGGAAGATTTATTGTCAATCCCTGTCTCTCCGACGATTTCAAGCAAGTTTGGTATTAATACGGAAAAGCTGCAACGGTAATAATAATTGTAATTTGCCCATTAATCCGCTATACTATAGCTAAGTATAGCGGATTGATACGTTTTGTGGAGGTTCATATGGCATGCACTTTAAAACTGCCGGTAGGAATTGATAGTTTTGAAAAAATCAGAAGGAACAGGTTTTATTATATTGACAAGACAAAGCTCATAGAGCAATTGGTTGAAACCGGTGGAGAGGTCACTCTTTTTACGAGGCCACGTCGTTTCGGTAAAACTCTGAACATGCGTATGCTTAAAGCCTTTTTTGAAACCGGTGCGGATGAGTCATTGTTTGATGGCTTAT
>ENA-OQNM01000507-OQNM01000507.1-human-gut-metagenome-genome-assembly--contig:-NODE-507-length-14109-cov-3.347089_pt1 | contig 14109 bp, 16 predicted proteins | sample MGYA00242632_ERZ504886 | MGnify/ENA primary metagenome ERZ504886 (study PRJEB26092, sample SAMD00036424) | human gut metagenome | host: Homo sapiens | study: EMG produced TPA metagenomics assembly of... | reverse complement strand
GCGAATTATAAAGAACTGAAAAAGAGCTATGTGATCTTTATTTGTCCATTTGATCAATTTCAGGAGGGGTTACACAAGTACACATTTGAAAATCAATGTAAAGAGATACCAGAACTTGTATTGGGAGATGAGTCAACGAAAATATTCTTGTGTGCCGGTGGGCGATGCAGATGATGTATCGGATGAAATAGAAGGACTTTTTAAACTTAGGCTTACGACAGGACAGACAGGCAATAGCCAATTCGTGAATAAGCTTGAAAATGCTGTTCTGAAGGCAAAAAAACATGAGGAATGGAAGGTGGAATACATGACGTTACTTATGAGAGACAATGAAATGATGGAAAAGGGCCGTAATGATATGCTTTTTTCATTGGTGCAGGACGGAACACTGTCTCTTGAGATTGCAGCAACAAAGGCAGAGATGCCGGTGGAGAAGTTCGCAAAAGCCATGAAAGAAGCAGGATATTTTATCAGGGAGCTTCCATGAGAGAAGATTATCATATTTATTATGAAAATGAAGAAGAACTGTCCGTCTGGCAACCGGAAATAAAAATGTAATGGCAAATAGAAAGAAAGGAGACAAAAATATGCCTGTACAACGATATAGTAGGAAAAATGCAACCTATGATGGTTCAACCATGATTGCGAGAAATGATGATGCGGGTGGAAACGATCACTTTACGCCAAAGAAAATGATCGTGGTGCAGCCAAAGGAGCAGCCACGTGTATACAAAGCGGTACTTTCTTCTGTAGAAATTCCGCTTCCAGAAAATCCACTTCGCTATACGGCTATGCCAAATGCAGTGGAAGGGAAAGGAATCTGGGGTGCATGCGGAGTCAATGAAGCACGGACCGGAATGACGGCAACCGAGACGATCACATCCAATCCACGTGTACTCGGTGCAGATCCGCTGGTGGAAAACGGGATTGGAGAGGAAGATATTGTATCGTTAGTACTTCCTTATATCCACAATGCAAGAGAGGGTGTTCAGCGATTGGGAGAACTTCTGGAAACCTATGGTACTTATGAAATGAATGGAATTGCCTTTTCCGATCAGAATGAAATCTGGTGGATGGAGACCATTGGCGGACATCACTGGATTGCACGCCGTGTGCCGGATGATGCGTATGTGGTTATGCCAAATCAGCTTGGAATTGATGCATTTGATCTGGATGATGCATTTACCATGCAGGAAAATCATATGTGTTCCGCAGATATGCGGGAGTTTATTTCGGATCATCACCTGAATCTTTCCATGGATGGCAGTCTGAATCCGCGGGAAGCTTTTGGCAGCCATGACGATGCAGATCATGTGTACAATACACCGCGTGCGTGGTATATGCTGCGCTGCCTGAATCCACACACATACAACTGGGATGGACCGGATGCGGATTTTACACCGGAGTCCGATGATCTGCCATGGACACTGGTACCGGAGCGCAAGATTACGGTGGAAGATGTGAAATATGTGCTTTCCTCGCATTATCAGGGAACGCCTTACGATCCATATGGAGCGTATGGAGATCCGGGGCAGCGCGGCATGTATCGTTCCATCGGTATCAACCGCAATGATTTTGTTGGTCTGGTACATATCCGCCCGGAGCATGGAGAGGATGCCAATGTACTGGAATGGGTTGCGTATGGTTCCAATGCCTTTAATGCCATGGTGCCATTTTATGCACAGGTGGAGAAAACTCCGGAATATGTGGCCAATACGACAGCAGAAGTTTCTACGGATAATTTTTACTGGGTAAGCCGGATGATTGGTGCGATGGCAGATGCCTCTTATAAGAAATCGGTGTTCCATGTCGAGCGGTATCAGGAGAAAGTGCTGTCTAAAGGACATGAGATTATCAATCATTATGATAAGTTGCTGGAAAAAGAAACCGACGCAGGAAAGCGCATGGCACTTAAGACAGAAGCAAACAATGCGGTGGCAGATATGGTAAAAAAAGAAGCCGCCGATACACTCGATAAAGTTCTGTTTGAACTGTGTGGACAGATGAAGAATGCATTTGCCCGTTCCGATGCTTAACGCATCAGTTTCCGCCGCAGAAGCAGATACGCCGTGATCATAACCGTACCGGTCAGTACCCAGGAGATCGGATAGATAATCATAACAACCCAGAATTCATGTACGGCACGGCAGACGGTGTTGATCCAGATAAGTCGCAGCACGCAGGAGCCGACCACGGTGATCAGAGCCGGTGTCAGGGAATGGCCAAAGCCACGCATGGCACCGCCGCTGATCTCGTAAGTGGAGGTCAGAAGTTCCAGTGTGGTGACGATTACAAGGCGCTGTACGGCAAAAGTCAGGACATTCGGATCGGTCGTGTATAGGCGAAGGAAAAAGTCCCGGCCAAGTACAAAAATACCGGATAACAGACCACAGAATATCACGGAAAAAATCATGCAGAGACGATATACTTTTTTGCACCGCTGAAAATCTCCGGCACCGTAATTCTGGCTCGTAAAAGTTACGGTAGTCTGGGCAAATGCGTTTACCATAAAATACGCAAAAAATTCAAAATTCAGTGCAGCTGCAGATCCTGCGATAGCGTTTGAACCAAAACTGTTAATCATGCTCTGGATGCAGACGTTGGCAAGGGAAAAGACCATGCCCTGCAGACCGGCAGGAACGCCAATGATCAGGATTTTTTTCAGTTCGCCCCAGTCAATGGACAAGCCAGAGAGGCTGACACGGATTGGTTCCTGTTCATGCAGTAAAATATAAAACAGAATACCGGAACTTACAATATTAGAAACAACGGTGGCAATTGCGACACCGGATACTCCCAGATGAAATACAATGACAAGAATCAGGTTCAGTCCGGTATTGATGATTCCGGCGGCAATCAGGGCATACAGCGGGCGGCGGCTGTCACCGATGCTGCGCAGGATTGAGGAACTGAAATCATAAAGCATGATAAATGGCATGCCGAGAAAATAGATCCGCAGATATAAAACTGCCAGATCGAGAACATCTTTTGGCGTTCCCATCAGTGTCAGTACCGGTCTGGCAATGAACTGCCCCAGTACAAGCACGAAAATGCCACTGCATAAAGCGACAACGATGGCGGTGTGAATTGCCCCTTTTACATGTTCTTCGGCTTTCTGTCCGATGTAGCGGGAAATAATTACGTTGGAACCGAGCGAAATCCCGATGAACAGATTAATCATCAGTGCGATGAGCGAACTGTTGCTTCCCACGGCCGCCAATGCACGGCTGCTTGCAAAACGGCCGACCACTGCGGTATCCACAGAATTAAATAATTGCTGTAAGATGCTGCTGGCAGCCAGAGGCAGGGCAAAAAGCAGTAATTTATTCCATAGAGATCCATGTGTCATATCAATTGTATTTTTCTTTTGCATATTCATAGTGAAACAAATCCCTTTTTTAATAAGTACAGATGATTATAATCCCGGGAAATCAGAAAATCAATAGCTACAGAGTTTTGAGAATATTTGTAATAAACTAAAAAATGTGTTGACATTTTGCAAGAAGAGAGCTAGTTTTTTGTTAACAAAGAGAAATCAGGCAAATGCATCGAACAGAATACGATCACAATATACTTTTTTCCAGAGAGTTGTCGGGCGGTGCGAGACAACAGACAGATATGGTGACCATCCTCTGTGAGCTGTGGGCTGAATTCCGTCAGGACAGTAAGCTTCACCGGTATTCTACCGTTATCAGAAACCTTATTTCTGCAGAGGGGAGTCTGTTGAGATGAGAGTGAGTGGTCGTTTTATACGGCAAATAAAGTGGTAACGCGGAAGCATAACATAAGCCTTCGTCTTTATATACTGATAAGAGGTATATAGGGACGGAGGTTTTTTTATTCCTGTTCCATTCTCTTTGCAAATATTTAAGAAGGGAGTCGCCAAATGGCGAAAAAACAATGAATGGTTTAGTTATCGTATTAATTGCAATTGTGGTACTTGGTGCCGGTTATCTGTTTTACGGACGCTGGCTTGCCAACAAATGGGGGCTTGATCCAAAGGCAAAAACCCCTGCTTACACACATGAGGATGGACAGGATTACGTTCCGTCTTCCAAAATGACGGTATTTGTCTCATCAGTTTTCTTTCGATCGCAGGTGCAGGACCTGTCACCGGACCGATTTTAGCATCGGTATTCGGCTGGGTTCCGGTACTGCTGTGGCTTTAATCGGAGGTCTGTTCTTCGGAGCGGTACAGGATTTCGGAGCATTGTATGCATCTGTTAAGAATGAAGGAAAATCGATGGGAATGATCATCGAAAAATACATCGGCAGAACCGGACGGAAATTATTTATGCTGTTCTGCTGGCTGTTTACACTGCTTGTTATGGCAGCATTTACCGATATGGTTGCCGGAACATTTGTCGGAAAAGGTGTCGAGGGAATGACAAAGGCAACAAGCTATGCCAATTCCGCTGCAGCATCGATTTCCATGTTGTTTATCGTCGTAGCAATCATTTTTGGTCTGATCCAGAAAAAAGTCGGAAAGATGAAAGAGTGGGTGCGCGCCGTTGTCGCAATCGCTCTGTTGGTTGTTATGTTTGTCATTGGTATGAAACTTCCAATGTATGCAACAAAGACAGCCTGGATCTACATTGTAATGGCTTACCTGTTCCTTGCATCGGTTATGCCGATGTGGCTGTTGATGGAGCCGCGTGATTACATGACAACATTCATGCTGCTCGGTATGATTATTGGTGCTGTTGTCGGTGTCATTGCAGAGCATCCGACTATGAAGCTGAATGCATTTAACGGATTTAATGTAGATGGCAGTTATCTGTTCCCTACCTTATTTGTAACGATTGCCTGTGGTGCGGTATCCGGATTCCACAGTCTGGTTTCTTCCGGAACATCATCAAAGACCATCAGTAATGAGAAAGATATGCCGATGGTCGGTTATGGTGCCATGGTGGTAGAGTCACTGCTCGGAGTCATTGCACTGGTTGTTGTTGGTGCGGTTGCCGTAAACGGAACAAAGCCGGAGGGTACTCCGTTTTCTATTTTCTCTGCTGGTGTTGCAGGATTTTTCGAAAAATTCGGTATTCCGGTACAGGTTGCCACTGTATTTATGACCATGTGTGTATCTGCACTGGCACTGACCTCTCTCGATTCTGTTGCACGGATCGGACGTATGTCGTTTCAGGAGCTGTTTTACGGGGATACTACTGACACTTCCAAGATGCCGGGCTGGCAGAAAGTTCTGACCAATAAATATTTTGCAACAATTATTACCTTATTCTTTGGTTATTTACTGACTCTTGGCGGATACAATAATATCTGGCCACTGTTTGGTTCTGCGAACCAGCTGCTTGCAGCACTTGTACTGATTGCACTTGCGGTATTCTTAAAGACAACCGGAAGAACCGGCTGGACACTTTACATACCGATGTTTGTTATGCTGGCAGTTACGTTTACCGCACTGATCCAGAAGACCATTGCACTGGTTTCCAATATTGCCGGTGGTCAGGCAACTTTCCTGGTAGACGGTCTGCAGTTTATCGTGGCTATTCTTCTGATGGTTCTCGGTGTGCTGGTTGCATTCAGCTGTCTGAAGAAACTGTTTACTGCAAAGAAGCAGGAAGCATAAGCTATTTGTTCTGTTTTCTCCATTCCCGAGGGGAAATACCATAAATGTTTTTAAATGCACGGGAAAAATGAAGCTGATTTTCGTATCCGACAGCAGAGCCGACATCTGCAATGGATAAGGAAGTCAGCTTTAATAATTCCGTAGCCTTTACCATGCGGTAGTTCATAAGAAATTCCTGTGGGGAGCGACCGGTCGAGTTGCGGAAGATTTTTCCGAAATAACTCCGGTTTATGCCACATACTGCAGCGATATCTTCAATCGAAATAGTATTCTGAAAGTTCTGTTCCATATAATTGATCGCTTCTTTTATATAATAATCACTCATGCGCCCACTGGAGATCAGCGTTGCTGACTTTGCCGACTGCAGCAGATAATCCAAAAAACAGATACAGATGCCCGATCAGATGGAAGGAGGATTCCTGCGGATGATTGACGATATAAAGCATTTCATCGGCAAGTTTTTTCCGTAATTCTTTGGAATGGGAATGATAAACGGGCGCGTCTTTGCACAAATCTGTGACACTTAAAGCCTCTTTTACACGTAAGCCGTCAAATTCGATCCACATATATTCCCATGGAAGCTGTTCATCGGCAATGTAAGTATTGATCTGCCCCGGGAAAATCATAAATCCCTGTCCGCTTTTTACGGAATAGGTCTGTGTATCCCCTTTTGCATTGTCTGCCATAAGTGTTCCGGTTCCGGAAAGAATGTAGTGAAACAGGTAGTGGTTGCGTGTTGCAGGTCCGAAAGAATGACCGGGATCACACTGTTCGTATCCAAACTGATACATGCACAGATCAATAAAATTTTCATTTGGAAAAATATTAAAAAATGTATTACTCATAAAACACTCCGTATATACCAAAATGCGATATTAGTATCTATTATAGCACAAAATATTGCATTTAGGTATAAATTAAAAAATATGGGTATTTAAGGACGCATAAAGGTATGTTATAATCAGATTATCAAAAAGGCAAGCGGATATATTTAAGAAAAGGAGAGAGGAATATGGCAAAAAGGAATATTTTCCGTGGTCTTGCGGCTGTGCTTGCACTCGGTATGTGTATGACAGGACTTGCTGGATGCGGAAACGAAAAAAGGGCGGATGGAAAAACGGAGATTGAAGTGGTTTCCTACAAACCAGAAGCAGTTAAGGCATTTGAAAAAATTGAAAAGCGGTTCAATGAAACACATGATGACATTCATTTGACGATTTCATCTCCAAATGAAGCAATGACCATTTTAAAGACACGTTTTATCCGGGAGGATTATCCGGATATCATCGCAATCGGAGGAGACATCAACTATTCCAACTTTTTAGATGCAGATCTGTTTGATGATATTTCCGATCTGGATGAAGTCCAGACCATAAAACAGGCATATCTGGATATGGATAAGGAACTGGAGTTTATTCCAAAGGATGGCACGTATGCACTTCCATATGTGGCAAACGCGGCAGGAATTTTATATAACAAAGATCTGTTTGAGGAAAATGGCTGGAAAGTTCCGACCACCTGGCAGGAATTTACCACACTGTGTGATGAAATAAAACAGAGCGGAACACTTCCGCTGTATCTGGGCTTTAAAGATACCTGGACCTGTCTGGCTCCGTGGAATGCGCTGGCAGTCGGACTTACCGATTCGGATACCTGCAATCAGGTAAATATGGGAAATACCACATTTTCCGATACGTATGGACCGGTAGCAGAAAAGATGCGTGCGCTTTTGGATTACGCCGAAAAAAATCCGTATGCATATGGTTATAACGATGCATGTACAGCATTTGCCCGCGGGGAATCTGCCATGTATCCGATCGGAAGCTATGCGATCCCGCAGATCAAATCGGTCAATCCGGATATGAATATCGGCTCTTTTACATTTCCTGCAAATGATGAGGAATCAGACAATGTATTAAATTCAGGAATTGATTTACAGTTTTCTGTGATGAAAGCATGCAAAAACAAAGAAGCAGCATATGAAGTTTTAAAATATCTGTATGACGATGAAACCATTCAGATTTATCTGGATGATCAGGGCGGAATTGCCTGCAAGGATGGGGATTTTGCTATTCCGGAAACACTTAAGGATATGCGTCCTTACATTGAAAATAACCGCATGGCAGATTATCAGGATCACCATTATCCGAGTGAGATGAGTGTGGATGCCATGATCCAGACGTTCCTGCTGGATACAAGCGACAATGCACAGGAAAAGTTTTTGAAAAAATTTGATTCCGACTGGAAGCGCTATAACCGGGATCTGATTCGGAAAGTACAGGATTATCAGAAAGAACAGGAGGATGCACAATGAAAAAGAAAATGTCAAACAGGGACAAAACATTCTGGGTGGTTATCATACCGGTTGTAATCTTATTTTTTGCATTCAATACACTTCCAATGATCAAAGGTGTGATTTACAGCTTTACCAATTATAAAGGATACGGAACGTACGATTATGTCGGATTCCGGAACTATGCAGATCTGTTTACGGATTCCCGAGTGGGAAAAAGCTATTTGTTTACGTTTAAATATGCACTGGCAGGAACGATATTGGTAAATGTGCTGAGTCTGATCATGGCAGTTGGCTTAAACAGTAAGATCCGTTGCAAAAGTGCACTGCGCGGTATTTATTTTGTGCCGAATATTTTAGGAGGACTTGTCATCGGTTATATTTTTAGTTTTATTTTTACTTACATTCTCCCAACTGTGGGAAATGTGTTCCATATTGGATTTTTGCAGAACAGTATTCTTGCAAGTGAAAAATATGCGTGGATTGGTGTGCTGATTGTTGGTGTATGGCAGGCAGTTGCCATGAATACCATTATTTATATTTCCGGTCTGCAGACCGTCCCGGAGGAAGTTTACGAGGCGAGTATGCTTGATGGAGCAAGTAAATGGAAACAGTTCTGGAAGGTTACGTTTCCACTCGTTATGCCGTTTGTTACAATCAATCTGGTATTGAGCACAAAGAATTTTCTCATGGTATTCGACCAGATCATGTCTTTGACCAAGGGAGGTCCGGCACAGAGCACCGAATCGATCTCTTACCTGATTTATAAAAATGGTATGGATGGCGGACAGTTTGGATTCCAGAGTGCAAATGCAGTTATTTTCTTTATTGTGATTGTGGCAATTTCACTTTTCCAGATGACAGTCATGAATAAGAAGGAGGAGCAGTTATGATGAAAGAAAAACAGAAAACAAACCGGGTACTTACGATTGTTCTGATTTTGGGGACGGTTACCGTATTTTTTCCACTGTATATGGCAGCGATCATTGCGTTTAAAGAAACCAAGTGAGATGACAAACGATGTGGCGGGTGCACTTTCTTTCCCGAAACAATGGAGTTTTGAAAACTTCCGTCAGGCAATGGAAGTGACCGATTTCTGGCGTTCTCTTGGAAACAGTTTACTGATCACTCTGGTAACGATCGTACTGGCAATTCTGATCCACTCGATTGCAGGCTATGTGATCGGGCGGGGTATGGCAAGAAGAAAAAGTTTCCGTTTTATCTATCTGTATATTGTCAGTGGTATGTTTGTTCCATTTTCCATCTTAATGATGCCTCTGGTAAAACAGACGGCACACATGGGACTTGGAAACCGTGCCGGTGTCATCGTGTTGTATCTGGTATTTTACATGCCAATGAATGTCCTGCTTTACAGTGGATATTTTAAAAAAATATTCCGGAAGCACTCGAAGAAGCAGCAGATATTGATGGGGCAAGTACCTGGACGACTTACTGGAGAGTGGTATTCCCGATGATGAAACCGATGCATGCGACGGTTGCGATTCTGACAGCCCTTGGAACATGGAACGATGTTATGACACCGCTTGTGATCATGTCCGGAACCGGACAGAATACGCTGCCGCTTGCACAGCTTAACTTCCAGACACAGTTTGGAACCAATTACAATCTGGCGTTTGCCTCCTATATTCTGGCACTGATCCCGATCCTGATCTTTTATATGATCTGTCAGAAACAGATTTTGAATGGTGTGGCAAACGGCGCAGTCAAAGGATAAAAAATAAAACGAGGTGGCTTCTATGGCAATTATATACAATCCAAATAAAAAAATCTTTACCCTGCATACAGCGCATACAACCTATCAGATGCAGGTCGACCCACTGGGATATCTGCTGCATCTGTACTATGGGGAAAAAACAAACAGTTCCATGGATTATGTCTTAACCTATGCAGACCGCGGATTTTCCGGAAATCCTTATGCAGCCGGTATGGACCGCACCTATTCGTTGGATGCGCTGCCACAGGAGTATCCGTCCCTTGGCACAGGGGATTACCGCAATATCGCGCTGAATATCAAAAATGAAAAAGGGGTGGAAAGTGCGGATCTGCTTTTTAAGAGCTATGAGATCCGAAGCGGCAAGTATCAGTTACAGGGACTTCCGGCTGTCTGGGCAGATGAAAACGAAGCACAGACACTGGAAATAGTCCTTGCAGATGAAAACGCACAGGTTGAAGTGCATCTGCTGTATGGCGTTTTAGAAGAAACCGATATCATTACAAGGAGTGTCCGGATTAAAAATACGGGAACCGGACAGATTACGATCGAAAAGGCAGCGGCAGCCTGTCTGGATTTTGTACAGGGAGATTTTGATGTCCTGCGGTTTTATGGAAAGCATGCCATGGAGCGCAATCTGGAGCGCACCCCGCTGGGACGATGGAACGATTGCGTTTGGCAGCCGCAGGGGAACGATCCAGCCATCAGTATAATCCGGCAGTGATTCTGGCAGAAAAAGGGAACAACAGAGACGGCAGGCAGCTGCTATGGCATGCTGTTTGTATACAGCGGCAATTTCTCCTGTGAGGCGGAAAAAGACCAGTTCAACCAGACGCGCCTGCTTCTTGGATTAAATGAAGAACTGTTTTCCTACCCGCTCGCGGCTGGAGAAACCTTTACGGTGCCGGAAGTCATTTTATCCTATTCGGCAGATGGATTGTCTGCATTGTCGCAGCAGTATCATAACTGCATCCGCAACCATGTGTGCCGCAGCAAATATGTCCATATGCAGCGTCCGGTGCTGATCAACAGCTGGGAGGCAGCCTATTTCGATTTTACGGGAGATACGATTGTGGATCTGGCAAAAGAAGCCGCTTCCCTTGGAATTGATATGGTAGTGATGGATGACGGTTGGTTCGGGAAAAGAAATGATGACAATTCTTCCCTTGGGGACTGGCAGGTCAACGAAAAGAAACTGGGGGGCAGTCTGGCAGATCTTATTACCCGTGTGCATGAGCAGGGCGTGAAATTTGGCATCTGGATTGAGCCGGAGATGGTCAATGAAGACAGTGATCTGTACCGGGCGCATCCGGATTGGGCAATCCGGATTCCCGGGAAAAAGCCGGTGCGCTCGAGAAACCAGCTACTGCTTGATTTTTCCAGAAAAGAAGTGCGCGACTGTGTATTTGACCAGATCTGTGCCGTGCTCGATCAGGGAAAAATTGATTATGTCAAGTGGGATATGAACCGCAGCATGGCAGATGTTTATGCCGGAAATCTTTCCTATGATTATGTGCTTGGTGTCTATGATTTCATGGAGCGTTTGTGCAGCCGCTATCCGGATCTTCTGCTGGAGGGATGCAGCGGTGGCGGCGGCAGGTTTGACGCAGGAATGCTTTATTATTCCCCACAGATCTGGTGCAGCGACAATACCGATGCGATCAACCGCACAAGAATCCAGTACGGAACTTCGTTTTTCTATCCGGTTTCCGCGATGGGGGCGCATGTTTCGGCGGTGCCAAATCACCAGACCGGACGGGTGACAAGTTTCCATACCCGTGGGGTGACGGCGATGGCGGGAACTTTCGGTTACGAATTAAACCCGGCGCTTTTATCGGATGAGGAAAAACAGCAGATCCGGGAGCAGATCAAAACGTACAAGAAGTATGAAACGCTCATTAACGAGGGAACGTACTGGCGGCTGTCGGATCCGTTTACGGATGAAATTGCGGCATGGATGTCCGTCTCAGAGCAACAGGATCATGCACTGGTAAGCGTAGTGCGTCTTATGGCAGAGGCAAATCAGGCGACCGTTTATGTCCGCCTGCGTGGGTTAAAGCCGGATGCCGTGTATCTGGAAGAACAGAGCGGCAGGCAGTATTCCGGTGCAGCACTGATGCATGCGGGAATTCCGCTTCCGCCGTTTACCGGAGAATATGAGGCATATCAGTTTTCTCTTACAGAGCTGAAAGAGGCTGGAACATTATATGAAAAAGTGCAGAAATGGTGTGACAGGAATGCCAAAAATCGAGTGGTCATCAGCCTTTACGGTGGTTCCGGTTCCGGAAAAACAACACTCGCAACGGCATTGCAGCAGTACTTTTTAAATGACGGAACTGGTTGTTATCTGCTCTCGGGCGATGATTATCCACACCGGATTCCAAAACGCAATGATGAAGAACGGATGCGTGTGTATAAAGAAACGGGGGAAGATGGACTGCGTGGATATCTCGGAACAAAGAAAGAGATTGACTTCGACCGGATCAATGAAGTGCTTGCGGCATTTCATGAGGGAAAAGATACGATCACATTGCGGCATATGGGACGGGAAGATGGCGAGATTTCATCGGAAGAAACCGATTTTTCCGGAATATCCGTATTACTTCTGGAGTGGACACACGGAGGCAGTGATGATTTACATGGTGTGGATCTGCCCGTCTTTCTGGAAAGTTCCCCAGAGGAGACAAAGGAGCGGCGCATCCGCAGAAACCGCGATGAGAATGCCGCAAGCCCGTTTATCTGCCGCGTGGTAGAACTGGAACAGGAAAAACTTGAAGTGCAGCGCAAAAATGCAGGATTAATCGTGGGAAAGGACGGAAGAGTTTATGAACCATAAACCGATGCTCAATGCATATCCCGACAGTCTTGGAGGAAATCTGGGAGATATTGTAACATTGCTAAAAACTGAGGCAATGCAGGATGTATTTTCTTCTTTTTACATTCTGCCGAGCCTGTACCATTCCGATCTCGACCGGGGATTTTCCGTGATCGACTATGACCTGAATGAGCAGCTTGCCAACCGGGAAGACCTTGACCAGTTAAAGAATATGGGGATTGACCTGAAACTGGATTTTATTTTAAACCATGCTTCCGCACAGTCCCCACAGTTTCAGGATCTTGTGGAAAAAGGGGAGGCTTCTGCGTACCGCGATTTCTTCATCGACTGGAACCGCTTCTGGGAAGGGCATGGAACCATGACGGAGGAAGGCTATATCCAGCCGGAGGAAAGCTGCCTGAAGCAGATGTTTTTCCGCAAACCCGGGCTGCCGATCCTGATGGTGGAATTTCCGGATGGAAAAAAGGTGCCGTACTGGAATACCTTTTATCAGGAAGTGCATGGCAGACACTATCTTGGACAGATGGATGTAAACATCCAGTCGCCAAAGGTGTGGGAGTTTTATCGTGAAACACTGGAGAAAATAGCTTCTTACGGAGCGGCGATCGTGCGGCTGGATGCCTTTGCCTATGCGCCGAAGACACCGGGAAAGAAAAACTTCCTCAATGATCCGGAGACATGGGAACTTTTACAGAAGATTCATGCACTGGCAGAACCTTTGGGACTTACGCTTTTGCCGGAGATCCACGCAGCGTATGACGAAAAAATATACCAGACGCTTGCAGAAAAAGGCTATGCGACCTACGACTTTTTCCTGCCGGGACTGGTCATTGATGCGATTGAGAACAGGCGCGGAACATACCTTGCAGCATGGGCGAAGGAAATTGTGGAAAAGAAGATCTCCACGGTCAACATGCTTGGCTGTCACGACGGCATCCCGCTTCTGGATTTAAAGGGACTGCTTCCAAAAGAGGAGATCCAGTCGTTAATTGACCGGATTGTATCCCGTGGGGGCATGGTCAAAAATTTACATGGACAAAAGAATCTGTATTATCAGGTAAATGCCACGTACTACAGTGCATTGGGAGAGTCGGATGAAAAAATGCTTCTGGCGCGGGCCATCCAGATGTTTATGCCGGGCAAACCGCAGATCTGGTATCTGGATCTGTTTGCCGGAAAAAATGACCATGAAGCGGTGCAGCGTGCAGGGGAATCCGGACATAAGGAAATCAACCGGACAAATCTTTCCACTGATCAGATCACGGAAGGGTTGAAAAAAGATGTGGTTCAAAAACAGCTTGCGTTAATCCGCATGCGAAATACCCATAAGGCATTTTCGGAAGGCGCAGAGGTAGCAATCTCTGGAGGGGAGAGGTCTCTGGAAATCCGCTGGGAATATAATAGTGCATTTGCAACATTATATGTAAATTTTGAATCAGGAACATATACAATAGTAGAAAGCAAATAGTTAAGTTGGGCTGTCGATTGTACATGAAACCTAAACTTTATAATGGAAATAATCATAGATGAAACAAGCCACATAGGGATAATGCCCGGTGGCTTGTTTTGAAAATGGATAATTTAAATCTTATAACTTCGAATTTCGTCTTCTCAGGAAATTTTGACGGATGTCTTCCTCAGAAAGTCGGCGTATCTGCTCC
>ENA-OQNM01000506-OQNM01000506.1-human-gut-metagenome-genome-assembly--contig:-NODE-506-length-14122-cov-2.960129_pt1 | contig 14122 bp, 15 predicted proteins | sample MGYA00242632_ERZ504886 | MGnify/ENA primary metagenome ERZ504886 (study PRJEB26092, sample SAMD00036424) | human gut metagenome | host: Homo sapiens | study: EMG produced TPA metagenomics assembly of... | reverse complement strand
CACCAGTCGGAACTGCGTTCTCGCACGTACCAGGTTGTGCTCCGGATAGACCGTTTTAAATATACATCTCCCTGCAGATAATACTGCCAGGAAACGCATACCGCACTCCATCGTCATCAACTTGGCACCCCAAGGCAGGGTCTGTTTTTCCAGCGGGGTGAACGTTTCCCCTGCTGCCTGCAAGAAGCCCTTGGTGTAAATTTCAAACAGTTCCATACTGAAATTGACTTTCGAGAGGTCAGCTTCGTCCTCGGCGCAGTGGTTGGCACCGAAGCGGATAGAATCCCCAAAATCATTGGCAGCAAGCCCCGGCATGACCGTGTCAAGGTCGATGACGCAAAGACCCTCGCCGGTCGTTTTGTCGAACAGGATGTTGTTCAGCTTGGTGTCGTTGTGGGTGACGCGCAGCGGCAGCTTACCCGCCGCCAGCAGATCCACCATAACGTGATACTCTGCTTCGCGGGCGCGGACAAACTCAATTTCGCGCTGCACCTGTGCGGCACGACCCATGCGGTCCTCAGCCACGGCGCGCTGGAAGTCAACGAAGCGCTTGGGTGTGTCGTGGAAGTGCGGGATTGTCTCGTGCAGAGTATGGGCCGGGTAGTCGGCAAGCTGATGCTGGAAGTTGCCAAATGCAACGGCGCTCTGGTAAAAATCCTCGGCGGACTGCACCTGCTGCAAGCAGACAGTATCCTCCACAAAGTCATAGACACGCCAGCAGCCGCCATCGGCAGCTTGGTAATAAGGCCTTCCCTCTTTGGTAGGCACCACATGGAGCGTGGCACGCGCCGGGTCAGCCCCGCGCTGCTTGGCTTTTTCGCGCAGAAAATCCGTCACACCGCAGATGTTTTCCATCAAACCGGCCGGGTCTTTGAATGTATCGGTATTGATTTTTTGCAGGATATAGCGTTTTGCACCCTGCTCTGACGTTACCGTGATGGCATACGTCTGGTTAATATGACCCTCTCCGTAGGGAATCGGTTCTGACACTGGGCCATCCCATTGCCACGCGGTCAAAATTTCTTTCATCACATACATCCTCACTGATAGACTGCCAGCAGCCGTAGAGTTGGTTCTGTGCGAGAAGCTGTAATCTTTATGGTAAGCGTCAGCACTTCCACAGGGGCGAAGCGGCAGATACGTTTATGTCCAACTACCGTAAATTCAGAAACCTTGCTTCCATCTGCCCAAATCTCGCCGCTTTCAATTCGCTGCCCTGTCGGAAGATGCTCCCCCAGAACAACGCAGGAAACCTTCTGCGGCTTCGGGAACTTCAAAGTAATCGTATCGGATTCTTGTCCGTAGGCAGCCTGCCAATAGGTATTTGCCATACCGTCTACAGCCTGTGTGATGGGATGCTGCGCAATCGCAGAATCAGCTGTGATTGCCGCCTTTTCCGTTACGTTGCCGGCAAAAATCTGCTGGATTTTAGTACCCAGCTCCGCAAGGCTGGCGCAATCCGGAGCGGCAATACGGCCATGCGTATCGGGTGGAATGTTCAGCAGCAGGCTGGCGTTCGCACCAACGGCATCCAGATAGATGTCCAGCAATTCGTCTGCCGTGCGCACGTCAGTGTCCTCCTCCGGGTGGTAAAACCAACCCGTTCGGATGGAGGTATCCACCTCGGACGGATACCAGACAAGTTCTCTTGCATTGCGGATGACCGCTCTGCTGCCGATATCCTCGTCCTGAGAGTCGATTTTGCGGGAGAATTCTCCGTCATCCGCCTGCTGCGATTTAGATGCCGTGCGTTCTGCATCCCGCAGCTCTGCGGGAACCACGCTCCACTCTGCTTTCCGGCAATGCCCGGCCTCGTTGCCGCACCAGCGCACATCGGGACCGCAGACATTCAAAACCGCATTCGGCTGCAATTTACGCAGCACCGCATAGTAGCGTTCCCAATCGTAAATTTGCTTTTTGCCGTTTTTGCCCTCGCCACAGGCACCGTCAAACCAGAAGCAGAAAATGTCTCCGTAGTTTGTTGCAAGCTCGGTCAGCTGGGAAACGAAATAATCATCATACGGTTTTCCCTGCCCGTAGCGCGCATCGTGACGATCCCACGGGGAGAGATAGACGCCAAACTTGATACCGCCGCGCCGGCAGGCATCCGATACCTCGCGCACAACATCGCCCTGTCCGTTCTTCCATGGGCTGTTCTTGACGCTGTGCTCGGTGTAGGCGCTCGGCCACAGGCAGAAGCCGTCATGGTGCTTGCAGGTCAGAATCAGCGCCTTCATACCGGCACTTTTGACTGCGGCGACCCATTGGTCGGCATCAAGCGCATCGGGGTTGAACAGCGCCGGGTCTTCGGTGCCGTCGCCCCACTCGCGGTTCGTGAAGGTATTCATGCCGAAATGGGTAAAGGCGTAAAATTCAAGCTGCTGCCATGCCAGCTGGCGCGGGCTGGGCGTGATAGAGGCCGCATAGCGGATCTGTTCTTCGGGTGTTCTCATTCTATTACCCCTCAATGCTGTACCACTTGATCTCATTGGTATCCAGATGCAGATCGAAGCAGCTGCCGTCGCCGGTGTAAACGGTCGTGTCCTGCGGTTCGTAGGTGTTGTTGACCACGCAGTACTTGCCGTTCTTAACGTAGGCATGGACTTCCACATTGTAGTTCGTGCTGAACCATTTGTGCAGGTCGGCTTCATCGTGGGCAGCCCACAGGATGGCGCGGTACAGCACGCGGTTGTTCACAAAGCTGTACGGCAGACCGCTGATATACACACCGCGGCCCTTGCCGTACTCGTGGGCTGCCATCTGGACTTCCTTGTCACGCTGAATCAGAATTTCGGTGCCTTCCAGCGCGAAGATGCTCTTTTTACCCTCGCCAAAGTCCACGTCGTGGTCGGGGCAGTCGGCCAGAATAAAGTGGTCGCGGTGTTCATCCCAGTTGTACTTGTCGTAATTCAGGGTGAAGCCCGTTTCTTTCTCCACGCCGAGCGGCGCGGACAGCTGCAAATAGCGCCCCTGATACTGGTGACCACCCGGTTCGCCGACACCGATCAGACCGCCGCCGCGGTGGACAAAGCCCTTGACGGCAGCGGAAATATCAGGATCCTCCCAGACCTTGCCGCCGGTGTGGGCGGTGTCGCCGTCACCGACGTTGATAAGGACGTCAATGCTGTCCAGCACCTTCGGGTCAGCCTTGATGTCGTCAAAGCTGATAAACTTCACGTCAAACGGCGCACCGGACAACGCTTCGATAACGCCCGCATAGCTGTAATTCTGCTTCTGGTACAGCGCATGGTGGACCATGTGGCAGCCCCAGGCGCGCTGTTGCCCCCACGCTGTTCAGCACAGCCACGGTCTTGACGCAGTAGGGCGTGGTACCCTTGATGTTCTCGTACAGTTCGCGGAACTCGTTGCAGACGCTCTCGACATAGTCGAGGAACTCCGGGAACTCGCAGGCCAGCTTCAGGTAGCCTCCGTAGCCGATGCGGTCAATGGGCTTGCGCAGGATGGCGCGGCGTGCGGTGACCCAGTTCTCCTTGGCCTCGCGCACAGGGTCGCCGCCCTCGTGGAAGGTATCGGGGAAGAAGTAGGGCAGGAAGCGGCCCTCGGTGTACTTGACGCCGGGGATGTCGGAAATCAGGCGCAGGGTGCTGCCGTTGCCGACACTGCCGACAATGGCATCCACGCCGGACTGCTGGAACTCGGGCATGAACGGCTCGCAGCCGATCCAGTGGTCGCCCAAGAACATCATCGCTTCCTTACCGTACTCGTGGACGATGTCGGTCATTTCCTTCATCAGACCGGCGACCTCGCGGCGCTGGAATGCCTGGAAATCCTTGTACTCCTTGGTGGGCACACGGTACTGGTTGTTGTAGTAGCCCTGATCGATGATAAACTCGGGGCGGAATTTGTAGCCGACTTCCTTCTCAAACTGCTCCAAAATATAGGGAGAAACAGACGCCGAGTAGCCGTACCAGTCCACGTACTTCTCGCGGCGCAGCTCGTCAAACACCAGCGTGAACAGGTGGAAGAAGGTCGTAAAGCGCACAACGTTGACATAGGGGTGGCTTTCGAGATACTCGCGCAGGCGGCGCATTGTGTAGGCGTGGGTCTTGGGCTGGCGCACATCGAACGGAATCTGGTGCTCGACATCCTTCCAGTCATTGATGACCGAGTTGTACATGTGGACGGGGTCCCAGATCAGGTACGCCAAAAAGCTGACCGTGTACTCGTGGTAGGCGGCGGGTGCGTCGATGACAACGCTCTCGGTTGCTGCGTCATAATGCCACGCGGCGGCATCCAACGGCTCGCCCGTCGTGCGGTCGATGACTTCCCACCAGCGGGCAATGTCGTCGTGGTCGTTGACCTTCATCAGCTCGCGGCTGATGCCCGTCATCAGGGGAATGGTCAGCGCACCGTCCGCAGCGGTATAGAACGGGGGTCATAATGTAGCACTGCTGGGTTTCATCGGGGTTCGCCTTGGCCCAGGCGTTGTCCTTGCGGGTGGTGTAGTAGGTGGCGTAGATCTTGGCTCCGGTGTCCTTCAGCTCCTGCGGGAATTCGGTGCCGTCGCAGTCGCGGATGGCATCCGCGCCCCAGCGCTTGAGCAGGGCGAGGGTTTCGGGTACTGCGTCCATATCGGTGGGAATCGTTACACGACCTTTGGTATTCATTTCTTGTTTTCCTCCGTCCATTGGTAAGATTGAGTTTGTCCGGCCTGCAAGGTGACCCAGCAATGCGTGTTGCAAAGATACCAGCTTCCGTCCTGTGTTGCTTTTACGGTAAGGCTGTGCTTGCCGTCTGCTGTCCGCTGATAAGAAATCAGCAGACCATTTTCTGCCCGCAAATTCTGAAATGCAACAGGTTCATTTTTCCAGCCCTGCGGGCAGGCCGGTAAAACCTCGATATGATTCTTTTCGGAACGCAACAGCATTTTCTGTACTGCGTGTGCCGCCAGAAAATCCGCTTCCAGCGTAAAGGGGCGATAGTGGAAATCACAAACGCCGCTGTTTTTGTAGTCGCCGTTCAAATGAAATCCGTTCCGGCTCAGGAAATGCTCTGCGAAGCGGTGCAGCTCATACAAAGCACCATTTCCATTGCTGCGGGCAATCTGCAAAAGTGCCATCCAACCGAAGGAAAACCCTACCCACTGCCCACTACCGAGGTGTACAAGGTGATCTACTGTTGCATCTATTACGCTGCGGTCCTGCGGATTTTCATAGCGCAGCATACATAGCGGCTCGATTGCCATAGCGTGGGAAAAATGGCGGTGCGTTTCCTGCAAGATTTCATTGGGCGAAAGCATCAGCCCGGTTTCTGCATCTACGCTTAAAGGTACAAGTTTTGCCTCTATTGCATGCCAATAGCCGCGGGGGTTGCCAAGCTGGTACTCGATCTGTACCAGAGTGTGGAACAGATAGTGCAGCAGCGCCAAATCATAGTTGCTGTTGGGAGTCAGCCATGAGGCTGCCTCATCATCGTGAATTTCCGGTGAGGACGAGACCGGTAAAACCAGCTTTCCGTCCGGGCCTTCTTGGAGGAGTTCTTCCAGGCAGGCTGCCGTGACGGTAAAGTAAGGCTCCACGCGGGTACGCAGAAACTCTTTATCCCCCGTCAGGCGGTAGTATTCATAAAACATCTGGCAGAGCCAGATTTGATTGGTCGGCGACAGAGAATACATTGGCCAGCCGCCGAGCGCTCCGCCGTCAATGTCCATAACACTGGGCAGACACTCCCCTGCTGTGCCGTAAAATGCACGGGCAAATTTTGCTGCCTGCGGACGCAGTGACCAGAGATAGTCGAGAAAAACCTTTCCCTAGCTCCGGGTGGTTGGCAGTCAGATAGTGACAGTAGGTGAATTGGGTGTTGAGGTCGTTGTGGTAATCACCTTTCCACGGTGGGAGCTGATCGTCATCCGCGCACCATACCCCTTGCAGCGGCATCGGGGCATTGCCCGGCTCGGAACCCGCTGCCAAAAAGTAATTGGCGCGGTACCAAAGCTGTTCGAGTGTTTCATCCGGCAGCTGCAAACTGCTTTTGCCCCAGTATTGCTGCCACCAGCGTTTATGCTGTTGCAGCAGCTTCTCTGCACCCATATCTTCCGCTGCACATAGTTCCAGCTTCGCCAGTCGGCTTGCCTTTTCTACGCTCTCTGCCTGCACAGCGGTATAATACAGCGTTGCACCACATTTTTTACAGAGCAGCGAATAGGCAGTCCGATCATCGACCTTTTGGGAAAAGCCAATCATGCCGTCCTCCGTTTCGAGGTTGGCATCCGGCAGGGCGAGCTGCTGCAAGCTGCCGGGGGACACGCTGTTGCCCGCTTCGGCTGCCTGCGTGCCATTCCCGAAAGAGGGGCGCTCCACCGTGAGCGTTGCATCCCGGTACGCCTCCGGCAGCATCAGTACCCCAACAGGCCGCCCCATACAGAGGAAGGCGCGCAGAATGGTTGTACCCTTTTGCGAAAAGAATGCCACCGCCGTGCCCAAATCAAGACTTGCCTGATAGCTGCCCCGCGGCAGTCCATCCAGGAACAAGTGTCCTGCGGGGATTTTTGTAGGTGTCGGGTGGGCATAGGGCGTATCAAAGATACGGCGTGTTTCTGCCACATCGCCTTTCCGTGCAAGCTCTACCAGTTTTGCATAAGTAAATTCTTTATCGAGTTTTTTCCTCCGGGCGGCGACGCAGCCACAGTCCGGCAATGTCCACGGAAATGCGCAGGTGCTCCATCGGCCCCCAAAAAAGAGAACCGAGTATGCCGTTCCCCAGTGGAATTGCTTCATCCCAGCGGGGTATTGGGCCGGTCAAATTGATGTTGCAATGTTTCGGGGGCAGCATATCGGTTCTCCTAACCTATTCGATTTTGTTTAGCCCTTAACGCCGCCGACGCTCAAGCCCTGCACGAGCTGCTTCTGGCCGACGATGAAGAGGATGACAGTGGGAATCAGTGCCAGCACGAGGGCTGCGAACAGCGCGCCCCAGTCGGTAGCGTAGCGCTGGATCTCATACAGGTTGGCAAGGCCGACAGGCAGCGTAGCCTTGGTCGGATCGGTAACCATAACGAGAGCCACCGGGTACTCGTTCCATGCTGCCATAGCGGAGATCATGCAGACCGTCACGATACCGGGCTTGCACATGGGAATGATAATGCTCGTCAGAATGCGGAACGGACCGCAGCCATCGATCATGGCTGCCTCCTCATAATCACGCGGGATGCTGCGCAGGAAGCCGGTCAGCAGGAAGATTGCGAACGGGAACTGCATCGTTGCATACAGCACGCCCAGCGCCGTCAGGCTGTTGAGCAGGTTCAGCTTGTTCATCTGCAAGAACAGCGGAATCATAATATAAGTGGCCTGAATGAAGATGGCCGCCATGTAGATGTTCAAAATCAGCTTTGCGCGGGGAACTTATACCGCACAAGGCAGTAAGAACACGGCACACACAGATCACAATAATGACCAGTGTTTCCAGCACGACATAAATCGAGTTGCCGATGTTGGCAGCAAGGTTAGATTTTTCATAAGCGCGGACGAGTTTATCCCATGCAAGTCCCTGCGGCCATGCAAAGGGATCCGTCAGAAACTCTGTACTGGTTTTGAACGAAGAAACGACGTTCCACGCCAGAGGGTACAGCATGATAATGGCTACCAAAATCAGGAACAGGCGCGTCACCACTTGATGACCTTTGCTCTGATTTTGCGTTTTTTCATTTTGTGTCATATTACTGACCTCCTTCGGAAGCATCGGTCAATTTGCGGGACAGCATGGACAGCGCCACGGAGATGGCGAGCGTAAAGACCGTGATAGCCATGGCATAGCCAAAGTTGCCGTTGACAAAGCCCTGCGTGTACATATATTGCAGCAGAACGCTGGATGCACCGTTAGGACCGCCGCCAGTCATGACCTGCGAAAGCACAAAACTCAGGTTGATGGTGCCGGAAAGTGCCAGAACAAAGGTAATGCCGATAATATCTTTCATCAGAGGCATCGTAATACTGACGAGCTTGCGCCATGCACTGGCACCGTCCAGCGTTGCGGACTCATAGATTTCCGGCGAAATGCCGTCCATAGCCGCGATGTGCATGACCATGTAGTAACCGGCAGCCTGCCACAGCAGCGTGAACGCGATGCACCAAAGTGCGGTCTTGCTATCGCCCAGCCAGGAACGCTGCAAGCTCTCCAGCCCGACAGCACCGAGAATCTTATTGACGATGCCCACATTCGGGTGGAACACAAAACTCCATATAATACCTACAACGGTCAGAGAAACGATGTTCGGGAAATAGAAGATCGTGCGGTACAAGACCATTTCTTTCAGCTTGCACTGGTTCAAAACGAATGCCAGCACCAGACTACAGAAAATTGTGATAACGGGAACAACCGCCATCAGCTTTGCTGTGTTTTTAAGCGCTTGAATGAAAGATTTGTCGTGGAACATATAGATATAGTTATCCAGCCACACAAATTTGTTGTTAAGCCCCAGAGAGGTCGCATTGGTAAAAGAAAGATATAATGCCTGCACCGTAGGCCAGATCGTGAACATAAGAGTTAGGATCACGGCAGGCAGAACGCTGATGCAGATAAACAGTACGGGAAGCGGCTGCGCCTTTTTTTGGCGATTTTGGCGGTTTTTCAAACAAGTTTCCCCCTTAAAAAGAACCCTGCCAAGTTCGCATGGCGTTTACTCGGCAGGGTCAATCTTACTTTGGTCAGTGGAAATTCAGCAATTCAGCTTACTTGGAAGCAGCAATCTCCTCGAAAGCAGCCTCGATGCCGTCACGCCACTGCTCGGCAGTCATGTCACCATTCATAACGTCACTGGCAACATTGAAGACGGAATCAGCGATAACGACCTTGCTGGTGTCGGGCATTGCATCCCAACCGAAGACCATGAACGTGCCTTCCTGATAGATGTCGTTCATGTTGTAGACACCATCGGTAACGATGCCCTTGACCATCTCGTTGGCCTTCTTCAGAGCGTAGATGCCGTTGGCTTTTTCTGCGAACAGCTTAACGGAATCCTCAGTGTACAGGAAGCGCAGGAACTCTTTTGCCAGTTCGGGGTTCTTGGCGTTGGCAGGAATCTCAAACTGCTCAACGGAGCTCATAACATAGCGGGTCTCGCCGTCATCCAGAACGGGTGCGCAGGTCAGACCAAACTCAAAGCCGTCAGCACGGGGAGCATCGGCCATTTCGCCTTCCATCCAGTTGCCGTTGGGGATGAACAGAGCCTTGTTCATCATCATGTCAGTCTGGCTCTGGGTATGGTTCAGAGCAACGGTGCCATCCATCAGGTAGCCATCGGTGCCGATCTTTGCCATGTTCTGGAAGACCTTGAGGGCCTCATCAGAGCTGAGGGAGCCGGGCGTGTAGGAGGCGATTGCCTTCATGTTGTCGATGCCGGTGGCAGAAGCCAGCGCGGGCCACAGCATGCTTTCGAGGTAGCCGGGGTAGATGCCCTGATAGGTAAACAGCGCGATACCCTTTTCCTTGGCCTTTTCGCCCAGTTCAAAGAAGTCATCCCAGGTCACAGGCGTTTCCCAGCCGTTCTCTTCGAACAGGGTCTTGTTGTAAACCAGACCCATCGGGCTGGCATCAAACGGGGCAATGTAGATTTTGCCATCGCCGTAGGGAGAGCACTTGGCAGAATCCAGCAGACCATCGATAACCTGATCCTTCAGCGGGGTGTCATCATCAATGCCGCCCTCTTCAAAGACATCGGACAGATCCATCAGCGCATGCTCCTTGACCATAGAGGAAATCAGGCCGGTGGAGTCGTTGTCGTTCATCGAGATGAAGTCGGGAACATTGCCTGCCACGATCTGCGGGCGGATGATGTCGCCGATCTTCGGGCTGATCTGCATATTGACAGTAACGCCGGGATAAGCGGCCTCAAAGCGTTTGATGATTTCGTCCCAGTACGCGGAACCGTAGCCGCCCTCGAACACCGCGATGTTCAGTTCATTGTTCTCAAAGGTCTTCTCACCGGTAGAGGCTTCGCTGGTAGCGGCGGACGTTGCTTCGGAAGAAGCGGCCTCACTGGATGCTGCCGCGCTGGAAGATGCTGCGCTGCCGCAGCCTGCCAGACAGGTAGCTGCCATTGCAGTGGCAAGCATCATGCTGATTGCTTTTTTCATAGTTTTCCTCCTAAAAATTATTCCTTCTTTGTTTGGGATGCGGCTCATCTGTCGTTCCCTGATTGCACTCTTATTATATCGGGCAAGCCGGATTTGATAAATGTATTCCCTTTACTTAAAGATGGATTTTATTGACTTTTTCTGTCGTTGCCCTTATAATTCAGGTAATGTATGGATAGATTGTAGTCACTTTGCACAAACGGAGGCCTATATATGTCACTAAATGCACAAAAAACGCGTGAGTTTTTCCCCAATGTGTTGCGACGAATCAAACTTCGCACCCGTCTGTTTGTGACATTTTTGATTATTTCTCTTGTTCCCGTCATCACGATTGGTATTTTTTCTTACCATGCATACACCCAATCCATGAACGAAAAGGTCAAACAGGCTGCCTTACAATCTATCGAACTACTCAATAATAATATGTCTACCCAGCTTGGCATTTATAGCGACTACATAGGTTCCATCTCCGTATCTGATACTGTACAGAATGGTGTCGCATCTGTCAATAATGGGCACCCCCTTACGAGTGATATTGTAAGCGGCATTGGTAAAATGATCGTCACAATTCCTTTTCTAGAGCACACACCTTAAAAACATCCGCGTCGTTTCCAATGACCGCACAGTCATCTACGATTTGGGCTATGACGATATTACACCCCAGCGTTTTAATGAATTGCTGGATAATATTGAAGCCGCCTCTCCGCAGGATAGTCTGCAATACATCCACACTTACCGCGCCAACGATAAAATTAGTCATTGGCCGTAAAATACTATGATATGCACCACACCAGCACGCCGCTGGGGTATATCATGCTGTACATTGACGAATCCCAGCTAAGCCGCTACATATTTACCGATGTTTCCTTTGGCGAGGGTCCGAACTTCCTGCTGATTGTATGTCCGCCGGCAATGTGGTATCTTCTCAGAACGCGGAACTGCTGGGAGAAGATTTGGCCGATGACCCGATTTTACCAGCAGATCACGGCGCATCGGCAGGCGGGTGAAAACAACTTTTTATGTGAGCTGAACGGCGTAGATACACTGACAATTTTCAAATACAACACAACCTATTAATGTGTATCTGGCGGCCACGATTCCGCAGGCCTACATTACCAACGGCACAAGAACCATCAATATGATGCTTATTGCGCTGGCCGCAGTGCTGGTCGTTGTCAGTGTGTTCCTGACACGTGCTTGTCTACCGCAGTCGTCATGCACCCCATTGATAATATGGTTGCCGCCTGCAATGCGAAAAGTCGATGAGGAAATCGGGCTGAAAATCAAGTGATCCCAGCCCCGACGAACTCGGATTTCTGGCGCGCACCATCGACAACATGGTCAACGAAATTGGTCTGCTGGCGCAGCGCTGGAGCGATGATCAGCGCAAAATGCGCGAGTTGGAATTGCAGACTCTGCAATATCAAATCAACCCGCACTTCCTGTTCAATACCCTGAACACCTTAAAGTGGATTGCCACACTCAATCATGTTACCCCGGTCAGCCATGGTATTGATGCCCTCTCTTCTCTGCTGCAAAGCACCCTTATTAAAAAGGATGAATTGATTCCGTTTGATGATGAGCTGCGCAACCTGAAGAACTACTGCGACATCCAGCAGCTGCGTTACGCAGGGCGCTTTGAGATGGAATATCAAATTGAAGATGCTGCCGGATACTGGACTGTGCCGCGCTTTATTTTGCAGCCGCTTGTAGAGAACTCCATCCTGCACGGCACGGCGGATGAAGATGATTTTGTCACCATCACCGTCCGTGCCACCGTGAGCGAGAATTTGCTTACCATTCATATCTCCGATACCGGCTGCGGTTTTGACCCCAGTGCCATCAAGGAGAAAAATTCTGAGCGCTTCTCCGGCATCGGATTAAGCAACGTAGATGAACGTATGCGTCTACACTACGGAAATGAATACGGCCTTACGATTGAAAGTGCCCCCGGCATCGGCACACAATGTATTCTCTGTATTCCAAATGAAGCCATTCGTTGAGGTAACACAATGTATAATTTATTGCTTGTAGACGACGAGCCACTGATTAAGGTTGCTTTCCAGTCCGCCGTGGAGTGGGGCAAGAACGGATTCCTGCTGGCGGCAACAGCCAGTAATGGGCAGGAAGCGCTGCACATTGTAGAGACACAGCACATTGATGCGGTTATCACGGACTTGAAAATGCCCGGCATGGATGGGCTTGCGCTCATTCATGAATTGAAAAAGCGCAGCTTTACCGGCCCGATTCTGGTATTGAGCAACTATTCCGATTTTGATTCCGTGCGCACAGCCCTAACGGACGGCGCTTATGACTACTTCCTGAAAATCAATATGAACGGGGAAAGCATCGGTGAGCATCTGGAAAAGATGGCCGATTTGCTTCGTGTCCAGCAGCAGCGCCAGACGGAGGAGGACCACCGATCCTTTGCCATTGAAGCGCAGAAAAAGGAGAATGCCCTGATTCACTGCGCTCAATGGATAACATCCACTGCTGGGTCCTCCCCTGCTTCCAATCCGTTCTCCATGCTGCCGGAACCGCTGGTCTTTCCCGTCCGGCTGTTTACCGTCACTTTAATTCCCGCAAAAACTCATCCTATGCCCGCACTGGATGCTGTGACCGACTTAATTACCGAGGTTTTCGATGAAATCAGCGGCAAAGTATTTCTGCACACCCATGAGGATGAAATCTGCGGGCTGATCAGCAATGAAAGCCTTGTAGCCTCCGGGCGCACTCTGGATAAGAAACTTGCCCGCTTGCAACGGCAGGTCACAACATATTTTCTGGATGCGCCAGTCATCATCTACCACGACAAGCCCATTTCACTGGCCGAACTCCGCCAAGACTACCAACTGTGCGAGGATTCCAAAGCTCTCGCCTTTTATGTAGGGCGCAGCGCTCCCATAAAGGCAACAGCACACACAGTTACTGCCCAACCCTTCCATGTCTCTCAGGCAGAACTTTCCAAGGCCACCGCGGTCGCAGCACAAAATGCCGATGAGTTGCAGATGCAGATTGCCGTTCACACCTTCTTTCAGAACTGCGCGGCGCTCTGTATGCCGCCGCAGCGCGTCCGTGAAGCCTGCCATCTGTTGCTGGAGCGTCCCGGCGAGAATATGATTCCGCAGGAGACACTGGAGCAAACCTTTAAGGAAATAGAAAAAGCCCCCACCGCGGAGGCTCTTGAACAACTGCTCTGCTTGATTTTGCAGGAACGCATGGGACTTAGCAAAATTGCCTTGAGCAAATTCAAAAAAGAGGTGCAGGCCGTCATCATCTATGTAAACGCGCATTATATGGACAAACTGACGCTGGACGGCATTGCCGACTATGTAGGGCTGAACCGGGAATATCTGAGCCGCCTGTTCTCCAAAGAAACCGGCACCGGCCTGTTCCAGTACATCAACGAGGTGCGCATGAAACGCGCCGGTGAGATGATCCGCAGTAATAAGCAGGTCTATATCAAGGAAGTAGCTGCCGCCGTAGGTTTTGATGACCCCTACTTTTTCTCGCGAAAATTCAAAGATTTTTATGGGAAAACGCCGAGCGAATATGCGGAGGGATAAAGGTTAAGACAAATGGAACAACCTATGCGATGCAAAACATTGACCGCTATTTATAAAAACGAAATTAACACATTGAAAAAGCTATATGAAATTGATTTTTTGATTCACAAATCCGTCCGTATTCATATAGAGCAATTTACTGTCCGAAAAATTGAAATCGACTTCACGTCTGAGCAATTAGTTGATGATTTAATAGCTGTGCTTACAAAAGTAGAGCGTTTGCTTATGCTTTTTGATGGTTACTTTATGAATCTAATCTCAATTGAGTTTCAAGACTCTGCCGGATGTGTACCTCCCAATCTTAAGGAATGCGCAGAACATTTTTATGAGGAGACGTATTAGCCTATTTTCATTCTAACAAAATTCTCTTTTCCAGCAACTATTTGCTTTGACTTTTCAAAAGTTCTAACACCTGCCCTTTACGAAAAGTGGAAAGGTATTTTGGAAGATCTTGATGTTGCGCAT
>ENA-OQNM01000505-OQNM01000505.1-human-gut-metagenome-genome-assembly--contig:-NODE-505-length-14130-cov-3.323074_pt1 | contig 14130 bp, 12 predicted proteins | sample MGYA00242632_ERZ504886 | MGnify/ENA primary metagenome ERZ504886 (study PRJEB26092, sample SAMD00036424) | human gut metagenome | host: Homo sapiens | study: EMG produced TPA metagenomics assembly of... | reverse complement strand
TGGGGGACGGCGCTTTGATCGGTATGCACGCCACGGTGATGAACGGCGCCGTGGTGGGCAAAAATGCCGTGGTGGCCGCCGGGGCGCTGGTGCTGGAAAACACCGTGATCCCGGACGGCATGGTGGCCATGGGTGTGCCCGCCAAGGTGCGTGAAGCCGCCAGCCCCGCTCTGGTGGAAGCCAACCGAAAAAACTGCCGAAGGGTATGTGGCGGAAGCCACCGCCCATGCGGAGGCGAATAAGTAAGTCCTGACGAGTATGTTCGCTCTTTGATTTTATTTTGCAACAAACAGCGCCCGGTCCCTTCTGTCGCCCTCAAGGGAAGCCAATTTTATTTTAAGGTTTTACAGTCAATATATCATGGTATACAAAACTAAGCATCGGAACATTTTGTAATGTGTTGCAAGCCAACAAATAATCTGTAGGGGACGATGCTCGGCATCGTCCCGCAGACGCGCCTTGCCGGATATCTTACCCCGTCACCCACCCACAAGGCAGCGGGCGTACAATGTGCGTCTCTACGAATAAAATCTTGGAACATTATTAGAATCTGTGGCGTACAGTCAAACATTTGCCTTTCTCCCCCGGCGGGATGATGGTCCCCCACCACGCATTTTCCATCAAATTTTGCTTTTTTTCTCCCCTTGCCGGCCAAAAATCCGGTATCAGGCGTTGCAATCCCTTAAAAATCATAGTAAAATAGAAAGGTATGTCTTGTAACCTTTCTTGTAATAGTTCAGGTGCCGCCTGAAAACCAGAGTGATAGAGGAGTGTTCCCCATGTGACGGAAGCAGACAACCGTAAAAAGTCACATTGCAATGGAATAAAGGAGTATTGACTTTCATGGCAACTTTGCGTGAAGAAATCGAGCGCCGCCGGACGTTTGCGATCATTTCGCACCCGGACGCCGGCAAAACCACATTGACCGAAAAGCTGCTGCTGTACGGGGGAGCCATCCAGACCGCCGGTTCCGTCAAGGGCAAGCAGAGCGCCAAACATGCCGTTTCTGACTGGATGGATATTGAAAAACAGCGCGGTATCTCTGTTACCTCCTCTGTTTTACAGTTCAACTATCAGGGCAAGTGCATCAACATTCTGGATACCCCCGGCCACCAGGACTTCTCCGAGGATACCTACCGCACCTTGATGGCGGCGGATTCCGCCGTCATGGTCATCGACGCCGCCAAGGGCGTTGAGGCCCAGACCATCAAGCTGTTCAAGGTCTGCACCCTGCGCCATATCCCCATTTTCACCTTCATCAACAAGATGGACCGCGAAGCCCGCGACCCGTTTGAACTGATGGAAAACATTGAGACGATCCTGGGCATCAAAACCTACCCGATGAACTGGCCCATCGGCTGCGGCAAGGAGTTCAAGGGCGTGTTTGACCGCGACACCCGCAAGGTGCTGGCTTTTGAAAGCGATGGCCGCGCCAACGGCGTGAAGATGGTGGACGAGATCACCGCCGAGCTGGGCGCACCCGAAATGGACGAATTGATCGGCGCGGCCAACCACCAGAAGCTGGCTGACGACATTGAGCTGCTGGATGGCGCCGCCGAAGAGTTTGACCTGGACGCTGTGCAGCACGGCCAGCTGAGCCCCGTATTCTTTGGCTCCGCGCTGACCAACTTTGGCGTGGAACCTTTCCTGAAAGAGTTCCTGCGCCTGACCCCGCCGCCACTGCCCCGCAAGGATGCCCCCACCGGCGATGTGGTGGATCCCTGCAGCGAGCAGTTCAGCGGCTTTGTGTTCAAAATCCAGGCCAACATGAACAAGAATCACCGCGACCGCATTGCGTTTTTGCGCATCTGCTCCGGCAAGTTTGAGCGCGGCATGGAAGCATTCCACGTGCAGGAGGGCAAGAACATCAAGCTTGCTACCGGCACCAGCCTGATGGCTGATGACCGCGCCATCGTGGACGAAGCCTATGCCGGCGATATCATCGGTCTGTTTGATCCGGGCATCTTCTCCATTGGCGATACGCTGTGCACCGGCAAGCAGCATGTGCAGTTTGCGGGCATCCCCACCTTTGCACCGGAACATTTTGCCCGCGTGACCCAGGTGGACACGATGAAGCGCAAGCAGTTTGTGAAAGGCATGGAGCAGATCGCACAGGAAGGCGCGATCCAGATTTTCCGCGACCTTGGCTCCGGTATGGAGGAAGTTATCGTCGGCGTGGTCGGCGTGCTGCAGTTGGAAGTGCTGGAATACCGCCTGCGCAACGAATATAACGTTGACATCCGTATGCAGACCCTGCCGTATGAGCACCTGCGCTGGATCATGAACGACCCGGACGAGCTGGACCCCAAAACACTGGACCTGACCAGCGACACCCGCTGCATCGAGGACCTGAAGGGCAACCACCTGCTGCTGTTCGGCAGCCCGTGGAGCATCAACTGGGCCGAGCAGCACAACGAACAGCTGAAGCTTTCCGAGTTCGGCAACCTGACGTTCTGATTTTGTTTTGTAATTATGAAAAAAGGCATTGCGGGCCGCGCGTCTGCAATGCCTTTTTTGCATCTTGCGGTTGCACATGGGGGCCAAAACGGGTATACTGAGAGAGTGTAATTTTGTCCTTTTGCAGAAAGGAGGCCGCCCGGATGAAGGCTGACCGCTATTTGTTTGATGGTTCCCACCCATGCGCGCTGCGCAAGCTGCCCTGCGACAACAAGGATGACCATGTAAAGAAAGAAGATATCCTGGCCAAAACTGCCGAAAATCTGGAAAAGATGGCCGCCCTGCAGGACGCCTTTTACGCCGATGGGCGCGAGGGCCTTGTGATCATTCTGCAGGCGCTGGATGCTGCCGGGAAGGACAGCACCGTAAAGCATGTGATGGGCGGCCTGAACCCCCAGGGTGTACAGGTAACCAGCTTCAAGCAGCCCACCAGCGAGGAACTGCACCACGACTTTTTGTGGCGGGTGAACAAAGCTCTGCCGCCCCGCGGCAGCATTGCCATTTTCAACCGCAGCTATTACGAGGACGTTCTGGTGGTGCAGGTTCACGACCTGCAAAAGACCTACCAGATGGCCCCGCGCGTGCTGGAAGACAGCAAGAAGGACTTTTTTGAAAAGCGCTACCGCCAGATCCGCAGCTATGAAGAATACCTGTACGAGAACAGCTACCGCGTGGTCAAAATCTTTCTGCACGTTTCCAAGGACGAACAGAAAAAGCGCTTTTTAGAGCGCATTGACCGCCCGGAAAAGAACTGGAAGTTCTCCTGCTCCGACCTGAAAGAGCGGATGCGTTTTGACGAATATCTGGATACCTTTGATGAAGTCATCACCGCAACCGCTACCAAGCACAGCCCGTGGTATGCCATCCCGGCTGACCAGAAATGGTACACCCGCTACCTGGTCAGCGAGATTGTACTGGATGCTTTGCAGAAGAGTTGCCACGAATACCCGGTGCTTTCGGACGATGCAAAGGCCGAACTGCTGAACTGCAAGGCAGCGCTGGAACAGGAATAATGCCAAACGCTGCCGGGTGGATGTTCCCCCCGGCAAGCCGCAAAAGGAGGGGCGCACTTTGCCGCCGATCCGCGTATTACAAATCATGCCCGCCATGGACGCTGGCGGCATGGAAACCTTTGTCATGAATGTCTACCGTGCCGTGGACCGCAGCCAGGTACAGTTTGACTTTTTGTACCACTATGATAAGCCCTGCTTTTATGATGCTGAAATTGAAGCCCTGGGCGGGCACATTACCAAGCTGACGGTGCGGCAGGACAATAATATCCCGAAATACCTGCATGACCTGCGCGCCTTTTTTACCGCGCACCCGGAATACAAGGTCATCCACGGACATTACAGCGGCTTTGGCATGTTTTATAATGCCGTGGCCCGCCGCTGTGGGGTGCCGGTGCGGGCAGGCCACAGCCACAACACTGCCTATGAGCACAACCTGGTGGGCCAGCTGGACCGGCTGATGAGTTCCCGCTTTGACCACGACCTGACCCACCGCTTTGCCTGCAGCCAGCGCGCCGGGGAGATGCTGTACGGCAAACACCCGTTCACCGTGCTGCCCAACGGCATTATGACCGATGTGTTCGCCCTCCACGATCCCGCCGCCCGCGCCGCCCTGCGCGCTGAGCTTGGCGTGCAGGAAGGCGAAATTCTGTTTGGCCATGTGGGCCGTTTTTGTGAGCAGAAAAACCATGCCGGGCTACTGCGCATTTTTGCCGGGGTCAGCCGCCGCATGCCCAACGCCCGGCTGGTGCTGATCGGCACCGGCGAGCTGGTTGATTCCACCCGTGCCCTTGCCCAGGAGCTTAACCTGAGCGACCGGGTAATTTTTGCCGGGGTGCGCAAGGATATGGCCGCGCTGTACCACGCCATGGATGTATTTTTGCTGCCCAGTTTGTTTGAGGGGCTGCCCGTTGTGCTGGTGGAAGCCCAGGCCGCGGCCTGCCCTGCTTTGTGGCCGATACGGTGGACCCCGGCGCGGCGTTTGCCGGCAACATCCACTACCTGCCCTTGCAGAATGAAGCCGCCTGGGCTGATTCCATTGCCGCGGCGGACCTGACCCGTGACCCCAACGCCCAGGCCAAAGCCATTGCCGCCGGATTTGATGTACACACCAGCGCGGGCATCCTGCAAAAATTTTACTTGGAGCAGACGCAGAAATATACAAAGGAGGTGCAGCCATGAGTGAAACCGAGCCCCAGTTCAAAGGCCCTGCCATTGCCGTGGTGGTGCCGGTACATAACGGCGCTGCGTTTTTGCAGCAGTGTCTGGCATCCCTGGCTGCGCAGACCTTTGGCGATTTCGCCTGTTTTGTGGTGGATGACGGTTCCACCGATGAAAGCCGCCGAGCTTGCCGCCGCGTGGGAAAGCCGGACGCCCGGTTTGTTGTGATCCACCAGCGCCAGAGCGGTGTTGCCGCCGCCCGCGCTGCCGGGGTGCGCGCGGGGCTGAACCTGAACGCCCGGTGGTTTGCCTTTTGTGATGCGGACGACTGCTACCACAAGCAGTTTTTGGATGCGCTGTACCGCGCTGCCCAAACCACCCGCTGCCAGATTGCCTGCTGCCGGTATGACTGCTTTACCGAGGATATTCCTCCGGAAAGCCCGCCGCCCAGCCAGACCACAGTGTTTCAGCCGCCCGCCCATCTGGATGCCCTGCTGCATGACCACCGGGTGGACTTTGGGCTGTGGAACAAGCTGTACGCCCACGAGCTGATCACCGCCGAGATCATGGACAACGGCCTTGCCTACAACGAAGACCTTGTGGCCAACTGGCAGATTTTCAGCGCGGCAGACGGCTGTGCCTATGTGGATTTTGCAGGCTACCATTACCGGCAGCACGCGGCTTCGGCCAGCCACCGTGCCCTGCCGCCGGAAAGCATTGACCAGCAGCGCCAGGCCGCCGTGTTCATCCGCGAGCATGCCAGCCCGGCCATCCAGCAGAGCGCCAACGCCTTTTATTACGAAAAGCTGGTCTACCTTGCCAGCATGATTTTGCGGCGGGACGATGCCGCCGCCTACCGCGTGCAGATCAACGAGCTGGGGGTGGGCATCCGCGCCGGGCTGCAGGACCCTAACCTTGGCCGCAACCCGCGGCTGCCGCTTGCCATCCGCGCGGCGGCGTGGGCAACCATCAACTGCCCGGTGCTGTGGCGCAAAGTGTGCCGTACCATGTTAAAAGACCGGCGCTGACTCCTTTTGCACAGGATAAACACCATGCGTATTTTATTTATACTGGATAGTGTGGAAAACCCAACCTCTGCCAATGTGCTGATGGCACAGCGTTTGGCAGGGGTGCTTTGTGCTGCCGGGCACACCGTACACCTGCTGGAACTATGGGACGGCCTGCATCCCCAGCCGGAGCTGCCCGGCTGCACCGTGCACTGCCTTGCCTTTGCGGACGAGCGTCTGATGAACGCCGCGCTGGAAAACGGCCGCAGTGGCGGTTCGCCCATTCCGGTGCGGCTGGCGCGGCTTTGCTGCCGCCCCACAGCGGTGGCGGCGGCGTTTCGCCAGCTGGTGCTGCACGCCCCGCGCCGGGTGGTGGATACCCATCGGGAGCTGGAAAAGCTGGATGCTGCGTTCCATTTTGATGTGATCTGCGCTGTTTGTGCGCCCTACCGCGCCGCGTTTGCGCTGGAAACCGCGCAGGTGCAGGCCAAAAAGGCCATCTGGCAGCTGGACCCCTATGCTTCCAACCGGGATTATCAGGCCCCCGGCGGCTACCCGCGGGAGCTGGAGCTGCTGAACCATCTGGCCGCCGCCTTTATCACCCGGCAGGCCGTTGTGGATTACGCCCCCGGCGCCCCGCTGGCCGCGGCGGCGGAAAAAGTTCATGTGCTGGATTTCCCCAGTCTGGTGCCCCCGGCGGCAGTGCCGAACCATGCAGCAGACAGCAAAAAGCGCTGCGTGTTCTGCGGTTCTTTGTATCCCGGCCTGCGGGAGCCGGGCTTTGCGCTGGAACTTTTCCGCGCCCTGGGCCCGGCCAGCGGCTGGACCCTGACGATGGCAGGCGGCGGCTGGCAATACTTTGCCGCGGACGCTGCCCAGACCAAGGCTGTATTGGGCGAACAGTTTGAACAGCCCGGCCCCGTGCCCGCCGAAACCGCCCGCACCATGCAGGCACAGGCCGATGTTCTTTTGAACCTTGGCAACGCGGTAGACAACCAGCTGCCCAGCAAACTGTTTGACTACTTTGCTGCGGGCAAGCCAGTTTTGCACCTCTGCGTGATCGAAAACGACCCTGCCCTGCCCTATCTGGCCCGCTATCCGCTGGCGCTGGTGCTGCACCAAGGCCAGGCTGATGCTGCGGATATTCTGCACCGCTGGCTGGGTGAAGTGTGCGGTAAACAGCTGCCCTTTGGGGAAGTGTGTGACCTCTTCCCTGAGCTGGTGCCGCAGGCGGTTGCGGCTGAATTTGTGAGGTGGCTAATGTGAAGGTACTCGTGGCTTGTCAGCATCACCACTCCCTGCTCGCCGCGGATGCCTGGTCGGTTGCAGGACAAAGAGAGTCGGCGGGGTTGGCTTTCCGGCGCGCTGGGCGGCATGACCGCCGCACCGGACGCCCCGGCCATTACCGTTGCCAGCGTGGATGCCCGCGCGGAAACTTTAACCGTTTGCAGCAAAAACGGCGTAAGTTTTGCACTGGTTCCCACCGGAAGTGTGGAAAACTTTTCTGCCCTGCTCAAAAAGATTGCCCCGGATCTTGTCCATATCTGGGGCACCGAGTACGCTGCCGCCCGCACCATACAGCAGGCGGCCCAGGCGGCGGGGATACCGGTGCTGGTTGGCATCCAGGGCGTGATGGTTGACTGTGCCCTGCACTTGAATGACGGCGTGCCAGCACGGCTGCTGCACTCCTGCGCGGCGCAGCATTTGATTGACCGCCATGTGCCGGGCGGGCTGCTGGACGTGAACCAGGCCCGTTTTGACACCCTTGCCCAGAGCGAAGCCGCCGTGCTGGCCAACGCCCGCCATGTGACCGGGCGCACCAGCTTTGACCGTTCCGCCGTTCAAAAGCTGGCCCCGCAGGCCAGTTATTACCCCTGCAACGAAACGCTGCGCCCGGAGTTTTACACCCCACCGGTGTGGCATCCCCGCACCTTTGGCGAAGCGCCGGTGCTGCTGCTCAGCCAGGGCAACTACCCGCTCAAAAACCTGCATACCGTGCTCAAAGCGCTGCCCGCCGTGCTGGCGCAGTACCCCGGCGCGGTGCTGCGGGTGGCGGGCTGGCCCCCGCTGGACAAAGGGCCGCTGCTGCGCCCGGTGATTGACTGGATGTTCCCCTACCAGACCTGGTGCAAACAGCTGATCCGCCGCCTGGGGCTGGCGGACCATGTGCAGTACACCGGCCCGCTGGATGCCGCCGCCATGCGGCAGGCTTACCTGGATGCCGATCTCTTCCTGTTGCCGTCTTACAGCGAGAACAGCCCCAACAGTCTGGGCGAAGCCATGCTGCTGGGCCTGCCCTGCGTGGCCAGCGCGGCAGGCGGCATCCCGGATATGCTGCAAAGCGGCGTGCAGGGGATGCTGTACGGTGCCGCCGGGGATGATGCCGCCCTGAGCGCGGCCATTTTACAGGTGCTTGCCCTGCCGGACCACGGCACGGCGCTGGGCACCGCCGCGCAGATCCGCGCCCGGGTGACCCATGACGCGGCCAAAAACACCGCACAGATGATTGAAATTTACCGCAAAGTCCTGCAAAGGGAGGGAACACTGTGAGCCTGCCCGCCATTGGGGTGGTGATCCCCTGCTATAAGGCCGAGCACACGCTGCGCCAGACGGTTGAAAGCGTGCTTCAGGGTGCACCGGACAATTTGCAGCTGGTGCTGGTGGAGGACGGCAGCCCGGACGGCACCGGCGCGTTGTGTGATGCCCTTGCCGCCCAGGACCCCCGCGTTACCGCACTGCACCAGCCCAACGGCGGGGCATCCGCCGCGCGCAACGCGGGGTTGGATACACTGTGCCGCAGCGGTGCCGAGTGGGTGCTGTTTGTGGATGCGGACGATACCCTGCTGCCGGGGCTGTGGCAGGCGCTGCCCGCTGCATTTGATGCGCAGCCGGGCCTGATTTTGTACGGCATGGTGCGCGCCAGCGGCCCTGTCCCCAATCCGCTGGCCCCCGGCTGCTATGCCGGCCCCGCCGCGCTGGGGGATGCGCTGGACCCGTTGCTGTTTGAAAGCGGCTACCTCGCCGCCCCCTACCCCAAGCTGTTCCGGCTGGATGTGATCCGCCGGAACAAGCTGCGGTTTGACCCACGCTTAAAAATCAATGAAGATGTTTTGTTTAATCTTCAATATTTGCGGTTTTTGCTTTTTTTACAAAAAACTCTGCCATTTATTGCCTTGCAGGTGTATACTATAATCAGAATGATATGCTTGCGGGCAGTCTGTCCCGCTCCCTGCGGGGGGATTTGCTGGACGCCGAGGCTGTGACCCGCCCCGTACTGGAAGCATTCTTGACGGATGCCAAGCTGCCTGCACCAGAAATTGACCGCCTGGTGCAAATAAGCCGGGTGCGTGCCGCGTTAAATCAATATGGGCTGCTGACCGGCTGCCCCGGCCGCATGCCGTTTGCCCAGCGGCGGCAGCTGTTTGCCCGCATTTTGCAGGATGCTGATGCCCCGCGCGGCCCCTGCGCGTCCCGCCTGACTGCGGACCCCAACCGCCTGCTGGCGCTGCCCTACCGGCTGGGGGTATTTTTGCACAGCGCCTGGCTATTGGCCGCTTATACCCAGCTGAAAAACCGCTTTTTATGAGAGGAACGTTTTGCATGCCGAACCCGACCATTTCCATTGTGACAACTGTATATGACGCCAAGGATTACATCCCCCGCACGGTGCGCAGCATTCTGGCCCAGAGCTTTACGGACTTTGAGCTGCTGCTGGTGGAGGATGGCAGCCCCAACGGCTGCGGCGAGCTGTGTGATGAGCTTGCCAAAACCGACCCGCGCATCCGGGTGTTCCACAAGGAAAACGGCGGCCCGGCCTCCGCTTTGAACGTTGGGCTGGACAATGCCCGCGGGGATTACATCGGCTTTGTGGATTCGGACGACCTGGTGGATCCGAATCTCTACGAAACACTTTTGAATGCCATCCGCGAAAATGATGTGCGCATTGCCTCCTGCAATGCCGATGCGGTGGACGAACAGGAAAAGCCCGTGCCGGGGGCCGGGGTCAACATCAACATTGCCGGGCGGCACATGGCCATGGAGCTGCTGCTGGATACCTTTAAAACCGGCGGCTTTTACGGGCTGCTGTGCTGGAACAAGCTGTTTGACATCCGCCTGTTCCGCGATAAAGGCGTGCATTTTGACGAAACCATGTTCTTTGGCGATGACGCCAGCGAGCTGCACCGCGTGTATGACGGCGCGTATGTTTACTGTGTGCCGCGCGTGCTGTACCACTACCGGCGGCGCGGCGGCCAGATGACCGAGGTGCTGTTTCCGCCGCGGCGGCTGGATGATTTGAAAATGTACTGGAACTGGCTGGGCTGGTTTGCCGCGCAGCCGGACAAAACCGAATATAAAGGTTATTATGAATGGGCCGTGGCATGGTACTGGAAGGTGTTTTACCTGTTCTGGTGCCAGGCCAGCGAGGCCGGAGCCATGGCAAAGCTGAAACCGGAATTTTTGAAGCACAAAAAGCATCTGGACAGCATTTTGCCGGACATCCTGCGCTGCCCGCATGTGCCCGGTGCCGAAAAAGCGCGCGCTGTGCTGTTCTGCGCCGTACCGGGGCTGACCTACACGCTGGCACACGCCCGCGGCAAGCTGCATGGCAGCAAAACGGACTGAGGAATGAGGGGGAAAAACAAGATGGAACATATTGCAGTTAGTGTGATCGTTCCCATTTACAACGCAGAGCCCTGGCTGGAAGAGTGCGTGCAGAGCATTCTGGACCAGGATTTCCCGGCCAGCTACGGCACGATCGAAGTGCTGCTGATCGATGACGGCGCAACGGATGGCAGCGGCGCTCTGTGTGACCGCCTTGCCAAGCGGGACAACCGCATTAAAGTGGTGCACCAGGAGAACCAGGGGCTTTCCGGCGCGCGCAACACCGGCATTGATATGGCCCGCGGCCGCTATTATGCCTTTATTGACAGCGACGATGTGGTGCGCCCGGCGTACCTGAAAAAGATGTACGAAGCCTGCGAAGCGCACGACGCCTACATGGCGATCTGCGCAGTGGAGGACGTACAGGAGAACGGCAAGCCCCTGCCGGAGCCGGTGTTCACCCCACCCACGCAGGAAGGTGTGTTCCGCGGCAAGGATCTGCTGAATGATTTTTATGCCCCCAACGGCACTTATTACACCGTTGCATGGAACAAGCTTTACCGCGCCGAGGTGTGGAAGCTGCTGCATTACCCGGAGGGCCGTCTGCACGAGGATGATTTTGTGGCGCACCGGCTGTTCTGGCGGTGCGATAAAGTGGTGTGCCTGCCGGATGTTTTGTACAATTACCGCCTGCGTTCCGGCAGCATTATGCGCACCAGCCTGAAACCCGGCGCGTTTGACGCGGTGGACGGCCTGGCTGACCGGTACCGCTTTTATGTCGAGAACGGCGCGGACCGTTCGGTGATTGATTCGGCTTATGCTGCCTGTTGGCGGCGGTATCTTTTCCTGTGCGCCAAGGTACGCCAGAACCCGGAGCCGCAGCTGGTCAAGGCCATCAGCAAGGAGCAGTTTCTGATGCAGGGGCTGATCAGCTACCTACCCAACTGCCGCCACATGAAGATGACCGAAAAGCTTTCCGCCGCCCGCTGGGCCATGATGCCCGCCGAAAGCCTTTGCCCGGCAAAGTGATTGTTTAAGGGAGCTTTCCAGCCTTTCTTTCCAGCCTTTTTTGAAAAAAAGGCTTCGGCGAAAAAACTTTAATATAATAGAATATAAGAATAAAAATAGGGATTGGATCGCGAACGGGTAAACAAAATACGCTCAAAACATATTGAAGCACGCGTTTTCCCCATAGAGACCGTAGGGGTGCACATTGTGCGCCCGCTGACCTAATGTCATAGCGTTTTTCCAAGGATTGTATATGGGACAAACGGCCACGGGACGATGCAAGCATCGTCCCCTACAAATAATTTTTAGGTTTGCGATAACCATTTTGCGTTTCTCCCCAACGCGATAAGGGCATCGCGCCCTACAGAATATTTTGCCGCTCATCACGCACTTTCAAACATTCCAAAGCCTAATATTTCCTGAGCGGCGCTGCGCGCCGCGGTCCACCACCATTATTCTTTATTCTTTTTTAATTATTCTTTACCTACCCCATTCCTAATTAAACTCCTCCCTCCTAACTCCTCCCTCCTAACTCCTAACTAATTTTCCGTCCACACCAAACTTTCAAACCAACGAAAAAAGGGGTTGTCCATTTTGCCGCTGCGCTCGCCAAATACACCGCGCAAACCGCGCATTTTGCTGGTTCCGCCGCCGGAGCTGCCGGTTCCTGCTGTGCAGGGCGGCGCGGTGGAAACCCTTGTCACCCACCTGATCCGTGAAAATGAACGGGCGGGCAAGCTGGACCTGCTGTGCGCCAGCATCCCGGACCCGGAAGCCGCCGCCCAGGCACAAGGGCTGCAGCACACCAAAATGCTGTACGTTGCCAAGCCCCGCGGCGTGCGCCGGTATTACCCCATGGTGTTTCTGGAGCGCTGCTTTGGCGTTGCCGCCCCATATGACCCGTGGTATCAAAAGGTTCAGCTTTCCCTTGCACTGGAGCTGCCCACGCCGGACCTGATTGTGGCGGAGGGCGGCACCCTGACCCAGTGCAGCGCCATCAGCAAAATGTTCGGCAAGCGGCGTTGCCTGGCCCACCTGCACGGCCAGACCAGCTGCAGCCATGAGATGGACGCCATTTACGGCGGTATTCTGGCCCTGAGCGAGTTTATCCGCGATGATTACCTCAAAACCAGCGAGCTGGACCGCAAGCATGCCTACATCCTGCACAACTGCATTGATACCGCCCGCTTTGTGCCCGGCCCGGCGGATGCTGCGCTGCGGGCTTCCCTCGGCTTTGCGCCGGAAGATTTTGTTGTACTGTTCTGCGGCCGCCTGGAGCCGGATAAGGGCATCCACAAGCTGTTGGAAGCGATGGAGAATATCCATGACCCGCGCATCAAGCTGCTGATTGTGGGCAGCCCGTTTTTTGGCCGTACCCAGCAAAGCCCGTTTTTGCGCAAGTTGGAACAGCAGGCCGAGACCCTTGGCGACCGGGTGCGCTTTACTGGCTATGTGCCCAATGATTCGATGCCGGAATATTACCGCCTGGCGGACCTTGTCTGCGTGCCCACCTTGGTGGAGGAAGCCGCCGGGCTTGTGGCGGTGGAAGCCATGGGCTGCGGCCGACCGGTGCTTGCCACCCGCAGCGGCGGTATGCCGGAATATCTGGACGGCAGCCAGGCCGTGCTGGTGGACCGTGACGGCAATGTAGCCGGGCAGCTGAGCTTTGCCATCCGCATGCTGTACGAACACCCGGATCTGCGCGCCCAGATGAGCACCGCCGGTGCAAAGACGGCACAGCGCTATTCTTCTGCACGCTTTTATGATGATTTTGTACGCATTGTGTACGATTTTGGAGGTCACCTATGGAACAGCCCGTCATCTGTGTGATCGTTCCGGTATACAAGGCGGAAGCCACCCTGCCCCGCTGCATCGAAAGTGTGCTGACCCAGCAGCTGCCGGGCGGGCTGCGGCTGATCTTGGTGGACGATCAAAGTCCAGACCGCAGCGGCGAAATTTGTGACGCTTACGCAGCAAAGGATCCCCGTGTGATGGTACTGCACCGCAGGGAACGCGGGGTTTCCGGCGCGCGCAATGCCGGGCTACGCGCCGCCACCGGCGAGTATATTGTATTTTTGGACAGTGACGATGCCCTGCGCCCCGGCGCTTTGGCCGCCGCCCTTGCGGCACAGGCCGCTGCCCCCAACGCTTTTGTGCTCTGGCACTACACCATGCAGCCGGACGATACCACCCCTGTAACCACAGTAGCCCACCCGGCCCAACAGAGCGACCTGGCCCGCCTGCACCTGGACTGCCTGATCGCCATGCCGTGGAACAAGCTTTACCGGTCGCACATACGCCCGGCAGCTTGCCTTTGTACCAGGCTTATACCCTTGGCGAAGATTTGTCAGTTTGTGCTGGATTATCTGGCTCTGCTGGGGCGCTGCCAGCCGGATTTCAGCTACCTTGTGCTGGAAAGCGCCCTGACCTTTTACGATTGCAGCCGCACTGGCACCCTTTCCACCAAGTACCACGCCAATTACTGCGAAATTTGGCCCAAGCATTTTGCCAAGCTGAACGCCGCCTGCACCGCTGCTGCCTGCCCGCCGCAGGATATGCTGCCGCTGCACCGCGCGGAATTGCAGGTTTTGGCAGAGGGTGCCGCAGACATTTTGCGGCGGGACCCCGATGCCATGCCCGCACGCTGCACCAAAGCCCGCACCGCGCTGCAAAGCCCATGGCTGAAAAGCCTGCTGGATACAATGCGCCATGAGCACTGTTACAGCCCCTATTACCTGCCCTGCCGCTGGAACAGCTTACGTCTGCTATGGATGTTGTCCGAAGCTGCGCGCACGCAGAGCCCCTCGTTCGGCAAGCTGGACTGGGCGGGGTAGTTATTTGTCTGCTGGGCCGGCATGAAGCGCGGCTGAACCGCAGCCTGCTTC
>ENA-OQNM01000501-OQNM01000501.1-human-gut-metagenome-genome-assembly--contig:-NODE-501-length-14216-cov-3.070126_pt1 | contig 14216 bp, 13 predicted proteins | sample MGYA00242632_ERZ504886 | MGnify/ENA primary metagenome ERZ504886 (study PRJEB26092, sample SAMD00036424) | human gut metagenome | host: Homo sapiens | study: EMG produced TPA metagenomics assembly of... | reverse complement strand
CCTCTTTGCCAAGGTTTGCCGGGCGGGAGGACTGTCATGCAATCACGGATGGGGTCGCATTTGCGCAATGGTAAAAGATTGGTGTTCCATGCGGTATACCTCACAGTGAGATTCGTAGGCTAAAGCATCGGCATTTCTATTGGCCGCCTGTTCAAAATGGATTCCTGCAGATTCCCGCAAAATCACATTTCCCCGGCACAAGCTGGATGCCCTGCAAAATGCAGGCGGGCTGCGGCGTTTTTACTTCAGCGTTGTGGGGCGGTCCAGATAAATCACTTTGTTGTCAGAAATAAAAGTCTGGAAGTTATACAGGATCAAGATTTGGTCATAGCCCTCTTTTTCAATCGTGGAATCTAACCCATAGGCCAGCCCGCGGAAATCCACCACGCCAATTTTCGCATAATTCGCCGTCAGGTAGGGGATAAAGCTGTTGGCATAGCTGTCCTTTACCACCAGGATGCTGCCCGTCCCGTTGCCCTCAATCACCGAATAACCGTTGTTGCCATCCAAAAAAGCTCCATACTTGTCACGAGTATCCAGCTTGGCAAGGTTCATCAGGCCCTCGGTTTTCACCGGTTCATAATCTGCTTCGCCGTTTACTTTATAAACCGTCATCTGGTTGGGCAGATCATAATAGCTGAAACTGTCCGCCTGTGCATTCCAGCGCCGCGTAGCAGAATAATGCGTGCCGTAAAAATCGGGGACGGTAATTTTGGTATAGACATTGCAGTCAAACGGCGTCAGATTTTTCAGCGTGCAGAACTGCTGGTAAGCGCGGTAAGCACCATCCGGTGTCCAGTGGTGGTCGGTCTTAAAGTACAGATGCTGATCCTTATTGGCGCGGTAATCGTCGCGCATATCGATCACATCCGCCCCGCTGGCCTGCACTTGGGCAAAAATGTCATCCAGCATGGCATCTTCGTCCACCATGGGGGCATTGGCCGGCAGCATTTCCGGGTAGATATCGCTGGCCGAAGGTGCCAGCAAAAAAGTGACCCGGCCGGGGTAGCGCTGGGCAAAGTTTGTGACGGCACTGATATTTTTCCCAAGCTGCTTCTCAGTATCCGTACTGACGGTAAACAGCTTGGTGAACATCCAGCCATCTTTGCCGTTTAGGATGCCGCTTTCCTCCGTTTTGCCAAACGCGAGGGCATTGACGGCGCTTTCCAGGTTGATCCACCCATCGCGCAGGGCAACTTGGTCCTGCAGATAGGTGGAAAAATCATCCTGCCATTTGCCGTTCAGCAAAGTTTTTACGCTGAACACTGGCATTTGCGCCAGTTTGCGGTTTTCCAGCTCCGAGTTCTCGCGCTTGGGCCAGAACAGGTTGACCAGTGCAAACCCGCACAGCAAGGCGGCAAAAACAATCAGGGAAGCTGGCAGCAGATGACGGTCGGATCTGCGGTGAACATATTTTTCCATAAAGCCATCCCTCCCCTTAAAAGTTTGCATACAGTGCGGTGGAACCCGTTGCTGCTACCACATACGCCGTGCACAGAACAAAGCAGACGCCGCAAAGCGCTGCCCGTAGCGGGGCTTTGCCTTTGCACCACTGCCAGAACCGCCCCGGCAGTTGGGTGGAGCAAACGCAGCACACAACCAGCAGAACCGCATAATTGCGCAGGAAATACAGCGCCGAAACGCCGCCCTGCGGGATGAACAACCGGCTGAGCAGCAGCCCCAGCGGTGCACCGGGGGCGTTGCAGGTGAACAGCCCCCAGCCCAGTACCACCAGGAACAATGTGTAAATGTGCGGCCAGACCTTGCCTTTTTTCAGGTACTTCATCAAAAAGTTCTTTTCGATGACAAGCAGTACGAAATAGTAAAGGCCCCAGCAGATAAAGTTCCAGTTCGCACCATGCCAGATGCCGGTCAGCGCCCAGACGGCCAGCATGTTCAGCATCTGGCGCCCGGCACTGCAGCGGTTGCCGCCCAGCGGGATATAAATGTAATCCCGGAACCAGCCGGAAAGGCTGATGTGCCACCGCCGCCAGAATTCGGTAATACTGCCTGAAATGTACGGCAGGTTAAAGTTCGCCGGGCATTCAAAGCCCATCATCAGGCTCAGGCCGTTGCTCATCTCCGAGTAACCCGCAAAGTCAAAGTACAGCTGCAAAGAGTACGCAATAATGCCCAGCCATGCCAGCGGCAGGGAAGCGTTCGCCAGCCCAATGCCGCCCATTCCGATGATATCCTGCCAGAGCGCCGCAATGGAATCCGCCAAAATCACCTTTTTGGCAAGGCCGAACACAAACATTTCAGCACCATCCTGCGCTTTTTGCAGGGTGCAGCGTCCCTGTGTCTGGTGTAGGACATCCGCCATATCCCGGTATTTCACGATCGGGCCAACGATCAGCTGCGGGTACATCAGAACATATACCGCAAAGACCACCGGGCTGCGTTCCACTTTTACCTTGCCGGTATACACATCCGCAGTATAACTGATGAGCTTAAACGTATAATAGCTGATGCCCAGTGGCAAAACATCCAAAAAACTCAGCTTGGCAAACCCGGTGGAAGCGATAACGTTGAGCGTGTCCAGCAAAAAGTTCGTGTATTTGCAGTAGACCAGCGCCGCTGCCGTCAGCACAATGGCAGCAATCAGCACGGCTTTTCGCTTGCCCCCGGCGGGCAGGCGGGCAAGCAGAAGCCCCGCCGCATAGTTGATGGCAACCATGCCCACGGCCAGCGGCAGCCATGTAATACCGCCCCAGCAGAAAAACAGCAGGCTTTCCACCAGCAGCACCGCATTTTTGACCCTGCCCGGCACAAGGTAATACAGCCCCAGCGCCAGCGGCATAAAACAGAATAAAAAGACAACGCTGTTAAAATTCACAGCGGTTCCTCCTCTCTTGGTTCAGGGAGTGTGGGGAACAGCCCACCAAAAAACAAGGCCGCAGCCTGTTGGGGCGCGGCCTGTTTGGTATCGGTTTGTGCTATCAGGCAAGTGCCCCGTCAATGGCGGTGTCGATTGCGGAATAATCCAGGCCATTCACACCGGCAATGACCATGACCACAACATTGCCTTTTACCACAATGCGTGCATCCTGTGCCTTGGCAACTTTATCAGCAAAGTCAGCATACAGCGTGCTGCTCATTGATTCCTTATAGGCTTCCAGTTCAGCTTTCACGGCGTCAGCGGTGCCATCTTTGACTTGGGCGGCGAATACCAGAGCACAGTCTGCCTGGTCGTTGGTCACATCGCCCTGGAAAGCAACAATGTTATCCGGGGTCAGGTTCATCTCGTTCTCCATGGAGAAGTCATCGATGGCACGGGCATTGGGCACTTCGTTCACAGCCTCAATGGCGGTCACGATGGCGCCCAAATCTACGCTGGCAGTGGCTTCCTCGGTGGAGGAAGCATCGGTGCTGGCTACCTCAGAAGCCGTGCTGCTGGCAGCTTCCGAAGAAGCACTGGCAGAGGAAGAAGCGCCGCTGCCGCAGCCAGCCAGCAGGGTGGCAAACAAAACGGCTGCCGCCAAGGCAGAAATCAATTTTTTCATAATATAGTTCTCCTTTGTTGGTTCGGGGTTCAAATTTATCTCTTTGGCCCTCTGGGAATTTAGATCACCTACTATAGTACACCAGAATAATGTACTTATATAGGATACACGATTTACACCTGTTTTTCAAGTCCCGCAGGGTAAATCTCACACACTTTCACATCCACAATTTTGCGCAAAAATACCGGCGCTTGACAAACTTCGCCCGCCACCTTACACTTTGAAATACAGAATCCATGTAACTTATAAGGCAACACCGCACAATTCCCGCCTTGCGGCTTAAGCACCGCTCCGGCAGCTGCCGCACCTCGCTCGCCGTATCGGCACTTAGAATTATGCGGTATTGCCATAAAACTAATGGAGGAATCCCCCTTGCAGAACTCAAAGCCAGCAAACCGCCCTGCTTGGCATGCTGTTTGCCCTTTCCATGGCGCTCTCTTTTTTGGAATCCATGCTTACCCCGTTTTTTGGCCTGATGCCCGCCATGAAGCTGGGGCTTTCCAATATTGTTGTCATGTACGCCGTTTTGTTTTTGAACCGCCGTTCGGCGCTTTATCTTGTGCTGCTCAAGGCGTTGTTTGCGTTGCTTACCCGCGGCGTTACAGCCGGGTTTCTTTCGCTGTGCGGGGGCGCGCTTTCCCTAGCTGTGTTCTGCCTGCTTCTGGCATTGCCATTCACCATCACAGGCTACATTTTTTCGGTCAGCGGGGCACTGGCGCACAACTGCGGCCAGCTGCTGGGGGCTGCAGCGCTGCTTTCAGACAAAATGGCAATCACCTATGCGCCGATGCTGCTGATAGCGGGTCTTATCGTTGGTTCCTGCACCTATATGGTATCGCGCCTGATCCTTCCCGCTGTCAAGAGAATTATTCCGCCGAAGAGCAAAGCGGAAAGCAAAATTACATTTTAAGATAACGTCTTAAAAATTTTTAAAAAAGTGTTGACATTTCACATTTCTGCGGCTATAATATAACCATAGCACAGGAAACGAGTTCAAAAAAGTGAACGTCTTGTGCGGCTCATAAAACTAAAAACCAAGAACAAACCATTATTTTGATTCGGAGGTATTTCTTATGAAAAAGTATGTTTGCACTGTCTGCGGCTACATTGCTGAGGGCTCCATCCCCGATTTCTGCCCCGTCTGCAAGGCTCCTGCTTCCAAGTTCATCGAAAAGACCGATAATTCCTATGTGACCGAGCATGTTGTCGGTATCGCCAAGGACGCTCCGGAAGATATCATCCAGGGCCTGCGCGAGAACTTTAACGGCGAGTGCAGCGAAGTTGGCATGTACTTGGCCATGAGCCGCGTTGCCGACCGTGAAGGCTACCCGGAAATCGCCGAAGCTTGGAAGCGTTACGCTTTTGAGGAAGCTGAGCATGCTTCCAAGTTCGCAGAACTGCTGGGCGAAGTCCTGACCGACAGCACCAAAAAGAACCTGCAGATGCGTGTGGATGCCGAGTCTGGTGCCTGCGCAGGCAAGATGGAGCTGGCCAAGAAGGCAAAGGCTCTGAATCTGGATGCCATCCATGACACCGTGCATGAAATGGCAAAGGACGAAGCCCGCCATGGCCGCGGCATGCAGGGTCTGCTGGACCGTTACTTCAAATAATTGAATTCCTAAACCGCAAGGGGGTCGGGTAACACCGGCCCCTTTTTGCTGTCATTTTTTCTGTATTTATTCTCCGCGGCAGGCAAAAAAGTTGTCCTGATCATCACAGGCAGCATAAAACGTTTCGCTCAACTGGCCGATGCCCGCGCGAGAAAGTTGGGTGTTCAACCAGGTGCGGTCCTTTCCGCTGGTGTGCAAGTTTTCTTCAATCAGCTTGCCATCCAACACCAGGTCATACCACTTGCTGGCCGGATCTGTCTGGATGGCAAGGTCCTGCGGGGTGACCGGGCGGTTGAAACTTTTGGGTAAAAAGCTGATCTGGCCGCTGGTTTCCAGCATGGCACACTGCACTTCATTCAAATCAAAATATCCGGCTACTCTGGCTTGTGCTAAAAATTCATTCAGGTCTATTTTTGCGCGGTCCAGCTCCGCTTTATAAATCGTTCCGTTCTCCATCAGTGGAATGGCCTGTCCGCTCAACCAAAGGCGGACGTTCCGGTTTTTGCAGGTGCCGTAATGCACCGCAAAAGCTGCGATACCATACACGATCATGGCGGTAAGCGGGCGGTACCATTGTTCCAGGTTGGTGGCCATCTCTGCCGCAATGGAACCAATGGTAATGCTGTTGACATAATCAAACAAGTTCATCTGGGCAATCTGCCGTTTGCCGCCCAGCCGCGTTAAAATAAACAGTACCGCCAGCGAAACCACACTGGCAACAAACACATTGATAATTTCCTGCACTGCCTGCATCTTTCCCATCCGCTCCCTTATCATTTGCCATGCAACCCGCATGGTAACCTTATTGTGGCCCCACCAGCGGTGCATTATACGCACAATGTACCAACGGGGCTTGCACAGGAAGGGGAAAATGTTATAATAAAGTTGTTTCTGTATGCTTCGACTTCCGGCGGCTTTGGGCCCGCTGCGCCGGAGCCGGGCAGGAATTGGCAGCAACTGCCAGCTTGATAAAGAATTGATATCAGGATGTGAAATCATGCAGATTTACCTTTTGCGGCATGGGCAGACAGAATATAACGCCCAACACCGGTACCAGGGTCAACAGGATATCCCGCTTTCCGCCGCGGGCCGCGCCCAGCTGCGCCCGGCCGGGTTTATGCCGGATGTTGCCTATGTCAGCCCGCTCATCCGTGCACGGCAGACGGCGGAAATCTTTTCCCCGGCTGCCCGCAGATCATTGTACAGGACTTGCGGGAAATGTGCTTTGGCAGTTTTGAGGGGCGGCATTATATCCACATTGAGCACGACCCCGACTACCTTGCCTGGCTGGAAGCCAACAAGACTGCTGCCCGCCCGGATGGGGAGCGCATTCAGGATTTTTGTAACCGCAGCTGTGCCGCCTTTGCCAAACTGGTGGAAGAAAGCCTTGCGCAGCACAAACAGCAGCTGGTGATTGTAGCGCACGGCGGCATCCAGATGGCGGTTATGTCCCGTTACGGTCTGCCGCGGCGGGATTATCACGATTGGTGCGGTCCCAACGCGGGCGGCTACCGCCTGGATGCCGCCAACTGGCAAACAGACCACACCTTGCAGCTGTTGGAAACCGTGCAGTATACCAAAGCCACACAAAGCGAGGTAGCCTTATGAGCAATGGCTTGATTCATTTATACCACGGTGACGGCAAGGGCAAAACCACAGCTGCCATGGGCCTGGCTGTGCGGGCGCTGGGCTGCGGGCGGCGCGTGGTGATCGTGCAATTTTTGAAAGGCGGTGCAACCGGGGAACTGGAACCGCTGCAAACCCTTGGCGCTACCTTCTACCGCGGCAAAGCCGGGCAGAAGTTTGTATTCCAGATGAATGAGGAAGAAAAGGCCGCCACCCGTGCCCTGCAAACTGAAAACCTGCGCCGGGCGCTTGCCGAACCGGCGGACCTTTTGATTCTGGACGAAGCCTGCGCCGCCTGGAATCTGAACATGGTGGACCGAGAGTTGCTGCAAAACGCCGTACTGCACAAGCCTGCCGAGCAGGAACTGGCAATGACCGGCCGCGACCCGGCCCCCTGGATGCTGGATGCCGCAGATTACATTACTGAAATGTGCTGCCGCCGCCACCCATACGAAAAAGGCATTCCGGCAAGAAAAGGCGTTGAATTTTAAGTTTGCCGCAGCGCAGTTCCATACAGGGAAGCGCACCAGGCAATAAGAAATTAAAAGTATTTAGGACAACCAGAAAAACGAGAAAAACAGCCTGCCCAACAGCAGGCGGGAGGGGTATCATCATGGCTACACATAGCCGCCAAATGTCCGATGCATTCCGTACGACAGTATTTCTAACCCTGTCCGGCGGATTTCAGGACGCTTACACCTACATGGGCCGCGGCAAGGTTTTTGCCAACGCTCAAACCGGCAATATCGTGCTGATGGCCACCAATTTTTGTGAGGGTGATTTTGCCAAAGCGCTGCGGTATCTTTTGCCGCTGCTGGCCTTTGCTGCCGGTGTCTATTTTGCCGAGGGCATCCGCAACCGCTACCACCTGATGGAGAGATTCCACTGGCGCCAGCTGATTTTGCTGATTGAGATTGCACTGTTGTTTGTTGTTGGCTTTATCCCCAACAATCTGGACTGGCTGGCCAATATGCTGGTCAGCTTTGTCTGCGCCATGCAGGTACAATCTTTCCGCAAGGTGCACGGCAATGCATATGCCAGCACCATGTGCATTGGCAACATGCGCAGCGGTATGCAGTACCTGTACACCGGCCTGCACACAAAAGACCGCGCTGTATTGCGCCGCGCCATGCAGTATTTTGCTGTAATTGCACTGTTTGCTGTGGGGGCCGCTGCCGGCAGTCTGCTGACCATCCATTTTGGCAACCGTGTGATCTGGTTCTGCTGTGCTTCGTTGCTGGTCAGCCTTAGCTTCATGTTTATCCGTGAAGACATTGAAGAGAACCCTGAACTGCAGCGGGAAGCCGCCGCTTTGCACCAGGATGTAAAAGCCATGGAGCACACCATCGGCAAAACCTTGCAGGAGCAGCAGGAAGAACTGCACCCCTTAAATCACAAGTGATATGGACAATATATAAAATTTGAACAAAACTTTCGCAATCTCGCTTGTCGTTTTCCGGCACAAATGCTACAATACAGTCAAATGTTAAATATGTGCGCGAAAGCGAGGGATTTCCGTGAAAATCATCACCGTTACACTTGCTCCTAACCAGGCTGTTCTGACCTGCTATCTGCAGGACCAAAGCCCTAAAATGCCAAATGCCGCCATCCGCCCGGCTATGCTGGTCGTGCCCGGCGGCGGCTACCAGTATTGCTCTGACCGTGAGGGCGAACCGGTTGCCCTGGCTTATATGGCACAGGGGTTCAATGCGTTTGTTCTGCGCTATACGGCAGATGCAACCACCCCGATTGACAAAGCGTTACAGGATGGTGCCGCCGCAATGGATTACCTGCGCGCCAACGCCGCGGAGCTGGAAATTGACCCGCAGCAGATCGCCGCCGTTGGCTTTTCTGCCGGTGGGCATTTGGTTGCTTCGCTGGGCACATTGCTGCCCAAGGCACAGCGCCCCAACGCCCTTGTGTTGGGCTATGCCGCAACGCTGGGCGCAATGTGGACCGTCGTTGGCCGCCAGGAGCCCGACCTGCACGCGCTGGTTGATGATGACACCCCGCCCACATTCCTGTTTGCTACCCAGGGGGACGCGCTGGTTCCTGTTAAGAACAGCCTTGTTTTTGCAGATGCTTTGGCTGACCACAGCATCCCGTTTGCGCTGCACATCTTCCCGACCGGAGCACACGGCATTTCCCTTGCCACTGCCTGTACCTCCGGGCCGGAAGCTTCCCGTGTCAACCCGGCAACCGCCCAATGGCTGCCGATGAGCGTTGACTTTTTGCAAAAGCTGTGGGGCTGCCTGGGCGTTACCGCACCGGATACCGAGCTTGCCGCCCAGCTTGCCGCCGGGCCGCTCAGCCTGAATATGCCGGTGCGCAGGTTGATGAAGAACCCGCAGGCCAGCGCTCTGCTGCAGGCTGTGCTGGGGGATATGTGGCAGGCCATTGTGTCTAACCCACTTTCTCAGGGAATCAGCCTGCGCGAAATTTCCGGCTTCCTGCAGGCGGCATTGCCGGAAAGCGCATTGAATCAGCTGGATGCCCAGCTAGCCAAAATCCCGGTTGAATAACCCCAAGGAGCTTATCATGCTATTTATTGAATATCCCAAATGCTCTACCTGCCAAAAGGCCAAATGCTGGCTGGATGAAAACGGCGTTGCTTACACCGACCGCCATATTCTGGAGCAGCCCCCCACCTATGAAGAGCTGAAAGAATGGCACGCTCGCAGCGGGCTGCCCCTGCGCCGCTTTTTTAATACAAGCGGCCTGAAATATAAATCGCTTGCCCTGAAAGACAAACTGCCCACCATGACCGAGGATGAGCAGCTGCACCTGCTTGCCACAGATGGTATGCTTGTCAAGCGGCCTTTGGTGGTCGGGGATGATTTTGTCCTTGTCGGATTCAAGCCTGACGAGTGGGCCAGCACCCTGAAATAATCCACCTTCTAAATAGCAAAGCAAAAACAGCACCGCAGTTTGTTGCACACACAGTCAAGTAAGACGATGTGCACGGCAAAGATTGCGGTGCTGTTTTGTTTTTATTCTTCCCAAAACCGCCAGAGTTCCCGTTCCAGCTTTTCTGTATCATAAATCATTTTCAGGTGGCTCCAATGCGGGGGCATCAGGCGGCGGTAGTCCGGCATGGCAAAGCGGTTATCGATCAGCAGCACCACGCCTTTGTCCCGCGGGGTGCGGATCACACGCCCGGCGGCTTGCAGCACCTTGTTCATGCCGGGGTAACGGTAGGCGTAGTCAAAGCCGGAACCGCGTGTCTGCTCAAAATAGTCCCGCAGCTGCTCCTGCCGGGGTCCAACCTGCGGCAGCCCTGGGCCCACGATGCCTACACCAATCAGCCGGTCGCCGGTCAGGTCAACGCCCTCCCCAAATACGCCGCCCATCACGGCAAAGCCAAGCAGGGGTTGGCTGGGGCCCGGCACAAACTGGGCCAAAAAGGCCGCTTTCTGCTGTTCATCCATCGCGTTTTCCTGCTTGATGCAGTTGATTTCCGGGCAGTGCTCCTTGAACTGTGCATAAGCCTGCTCCATATACGCATAACTGGGGAAAAACGCCAGATAATTCCCGCAGCGCGCCCGTACCATCGTCGCCAGGCTTTCCTCCACAATGGCAAGGCTTGCATCCCTGTCCTTATACCGGGTGCTGACATTGCCGATGCAGAACAGTCCCTGATTGCCCGCGGGGAAGGGGCTACGCAGGGTAACGGCCCGTGCTTCCGGCACGCCGCACAGGTCCTTATAATAACTGGCCGGGGCCAGCGTTGCACTGAACAGCACCGCGGCGCGCCCCAGGGCAAAACTATCCGCCAAAAAGGCGCTGGGGTCAAGGCAGAGCTGCGCTGCACGCACCTCGCTGCCGGATGCCGTGATTTGCAGCACAAAATGATCGTCAAAGGTATCCGCTACGCGCAGCCAGGCCCGCACATCAAAATACAACTGCAGCAGTGCCGTGTGGGTTTCATCCGGTTCTCGGTGGTCGTCCAGCCATGCTTCCAACGGTTCACACAGGCGGTTCAGCAGGTGATCAAACTCCTCGCTGCGCTCTTTTAGAAAGAATGTTTTGCCAAACCGTCCATCTCTGGCGGCAGTTTCTTCCTCGGCACGGTGGCGCCATTCAATAAATACATCATTTACTTTGGTCAGAGCGTTTTTCAGGCTGCTTTTGCCTTTGCCCAACAGCTTCTTCGCTTCATAAAAGCTGGTTTTGGTCAGGGCAGCACTGTGCATTTCCCGCGCACGCCCCGGCAGGTTGTGCGCTTCGTCCACCAGGAAGATATAATCCCCGGCAGATTCAAAAAATCGCACCAGATGTACAACCGGATCAAACAGATAATTGTAATCCCCAATAATCACATCGCTCCACAGGCTGCTGTCCAGCCCCAGCTCAAAGGGGCATACCGTGTGGCGTTCTGCATATTCCTGCAAGGTTTCCGCCGTCAGGCAGGGGACATCCAGCACATCCCAGAGAGCGCCTTTGATGCGGGCATAATACCCGTTGGCATAGGGGCAGGCTTCCGGGGTACACTCCCGCGTCTCACACAGGCAGATCTTGTCTTTCGCTGTCAGCGTTACACTGCGCAGGTGCAGTTCCGGCTCGGTATCGCGCAGGATAGCCAGTGCGTTTTCCGCTGCCGTACGGGTTGTGCCGCGGGCCGTTAAATAAAAAATCGGTCCCACCCTCTCATTGCCCATAGATTTCAGGGCAGGGAACAGCACGCTCATGGATTTACCAATCCCGGTTGGTGCCTGGCACAAAAGCTGGCCGCCGTCCCGGCACACTTTGTATACCTCGCCCGCCATCGCGCGCTGCCCGGGGCGATACGCAGGGAAAGGGAACTGCATGGCCTGCAAATCCGAGTTCCGGGCCTTTTTCCACTCAACCGCCCGCCGCGCCCAGGGGGCATATTCCGCCAGCAGGGCTTCCACTTCCTCCTGCAGCTGCTGCGCGGTGTAATGCCGCTCAAACCGCAGAATCAGCTCTTCATCTACCTGGAAATAGGTCAGCTGAACCCGCATCTCTTCCAACTCATGCTGTGCCGCATAAATTGCTGCATACACAATAGCCTGTGCCCAGTGCTCCGGTGCAAAATCCGGGGTAATATCTGCCGCCGGGCATGCGGTGGTCTTGATCTCATCCACCACGGTAACACCGTCCGCTGCGGTAAAAATGCCATCGGCGCGGCCTTCCAGCGTAAATTCAATTTCTTCATACGCAAAAATACCGCGAAGAAATACCTCCGCGGCGTAATCGGCATGTTCTTTTACAGCGGCGCGCTGCAATTTGCGGTGGATGCGTGCGCCCTCATTGGCGCGGTCAAAACCGGTAAAGCGGTTGTCAATGCTGCCAACCCGGCGCAAGAATTCCACCAGCTGGCGCACCGGCAGCGTGATTTGTATTGGGGATACAGGTTCCTGCAAGGGCTCGTCCTCCTGTCAGGGGCAGTCAGCTGCGGTTATAGGTATGGTCACACACCTGCTCAATTTTCTCGCGCAGGGCTACAAAATCTTCAAACGCGGATATTTTGCTTTTTGGGTTGCGCAGCAGCGCTGCCGGGTGCAGAGTTGCCATAAACAATGTACCCTGCTTATCAAAAAACTTACCGTGGTCCCGCGTGACGGAAAAGTCTTTTCCAATCATCTGCTGGGCGGCAATGCGGCCCAAGCACACCACAATTTTTGGGCGCAGCAGCCGGAACTGCATGCGCAGCCACGGGAGGCAGGCGGCGGATTCTTCCGGGGCAGGGTCGCGGTTTTCTGGCGGGCGGCACTTAACAATATTGGCAATATAAATATTTTTGCTGCGGTCAAGGTCAATCGCTTCCAGGTAATGGTCCAGCAGCTGGCCGCTGCGTCCCACAAACGGCAGGCCTTGTGCGTCCTCGTTGGCGCCGGGGCCTTCGCCCACAAAAAGAACCTCGGCGTCCGGCACACCCTGCCCAAACACCACATGGGTGCGGGTCTCACACAATCCGCAGCGCTGGCACGCCAGGCATTGCTGTTTCAGCTCATCAAAATTCATGAATATCCCTCGTATTGCCCCCTTGCACAGGGGACTATAATATAATAAAAGACAAACCGCTGCCCAAACAGTGGTAAAAAGGAGCTATCATTTATGCATCCAGACGCCTTGGCCGCCCGGCTGGCCTGTATCCTGCTGGGTTATCTGTTCGGCAGTTTTCTTACGGCAGAAGTTGTCGCCCGCGTTGTTTCCGGCAAAAGCGCGCGGCAGCTTGGCACCGGCAACCCCGGCATGGCTAATATCATGGCCCAACTGGGCAAGGGGGCCGGGCTGCTAACCCTGGCAGGTGATACGTTAAAAACGGTTGCTGCCTGCGGTGCGGCGTATTATGCTACGGCACCACTGATCGGGCAGGCGTCGATTTTATATGCCGGGCTTGGCGCAGTGCTGGGCCATAACTATCCCGCATGGGCAAGGTTCCGCGGCGGCAAGGGGGTTGCGGTAACCTGCGTTTGGCTCGTTTTGTATCTTCCGTTTTGGGGCACGCTTTGCTGCATCGCTGGCGGGGCACTGGTCCTGTGGCTCGGCTACCTGCCGTTGGGGGCTGTGGTGATCCCAGCGCTGGCCATCCTGCCCGCGTGGCTTTCTTATGGCCCAGAAAGCGGCATTCTAACTTTGGCCCTGGCCATCATGATGTTCAGCCGCCACTACCACGGCCTGCTGCGGATTCGGCAGGGGACAGAGCCCCGATTTTTCCAACGCCGCAATCCAAAATGAACAACTTTATCATAGCATATTTTCACCAGCCTGAAAAGCTGTAAACACATGAAAAAACGATATGATCTTAGAACCATCCAGTCATGCCGTTGTCGTCCGATTTTGAGGTGAAATCTCACAATCTAAACTATTTATACCGTAATTGCCCATAAAAACAGCAGAACAACAGAAACCCTAACAATCCCAAGGTAATAAGTTTGTGTAACTTGGTGCCTTGCGTTATCGACATATCAGAATTACAATATAATTATTACGGAATTGTAAAATGGAGGCAAACTGAAAATGAAGTATTACTTGGCTTACGGTCCAACCTCAACCTGGTGCAGATGCGCCAGCGTTGCCCCAATGCCCGTGTGGTCGGGTATACATATTTATTCGGTGCGCGCCTGGTCTTCCGTGGTTCCAAGAACGGCTGCTTTTTGACCACGGATTTTCAGCAGCCCTGGTGCCCGTCTATGGTGGGCTGCGGGGTTTATGAGATTTCTGATAAAGACGAGCAGGCTCTGGATGTCTATGCGGGGGTTCCTTATTTCTACCAGAAGCAGACAATGCAGGTACAGTGTGTCTGGGACGTCACTACGCGACGGGAAGTTCTGCATAATATTGAAGCAATCCTTTACACCCTGCCCGCCAGCCACCCCTTGGGTGTTCCTTCCCGCCGCTATCTGCAGGAGTGCAAGAGCGGGTATGATGACTTTCATTTCAGCTTCCTTCCGCTGCGCCAAGCTCTGATTGACAGCAGCCCGGAGCCGCACACGAAGTAAAGGAAAACAAC
>ENA-OQNM01000500-OQNM01000500.1-human-gut-metagenome-genome-assembly--contig:-NODE-500-length-14230-cov-2.502659_pt1 | contig 14230 bp, 14 predicted proteins | sample MGYA00242632_ERZ504886 | MGnify/ENA primary metagenome ERZ504886 (study PRJEB26092, sample SAMD00036424) | human gut metagenome | host: Homo sapiens | study: EMG produced TPA metagenomics assembly of... | reverse complement strand
TGGACACCGTGCTGGCGTGGAGGTCATGCACGGCAAGCACATGCGGCACGTCTTCCAGATGTTCGCGTACCTATCGAGTCAAGTCCATCCGGTGTTCCTCCAGCAGCACCTTGACCGCGTGTGCAGCAACTTGATGGCGCGCGGAATCATCATCAGTGCGATGACGGCACCGGCCACGGCGTCGAAGCCATTCCATCCGGTGGGGATCATTACCAGGGCAGAGGCCACCACGGCCACCGAGCCAAGTGCGTCATTCATCACCTCGAGGAACGCGGCCTTCATATTCATGTTGTCTTCGCGCTGCGAGGCAAGGATGAAAATCGAGATGATATTTGCGGCAAGACCCAGAATGCCCGCGAACAGCAGCAAGCCGATATCGTCGATTTCCGCTTTGGAACTGCCGAACAGACGCATGCCGGCCTCCACCAACGCATAGATGCCAACGATGAGCAGCACCACGGCACCTGCGGCAGCGGTGAGCACCTCAAGCCTGGCCCAGCCCCAAGTACGAGTGTTGTTGGGCTTGCGGCGCATCAGTATGGCGGTGATTGTGGATGCCGCCAGCACGGACATGTCGGTGAGCATATGACCGGCATCCACCAGCAGGGCCAATGAGCCGGTTAAGACAGCCGACACCACTTCGATGAGGAAGACCGAACCGGTTACGGTCAACGTGGCAATCAGCCTACGCTGGTGCGCGGCAGGGTTTACGGATGTGGATGGTGCGGGTGCATGGGTATGAGCCATATGTACTCCTTCGCTCTATCGAGTTGAAACCGCTTCTCATTTCCATTTGCGATATGGTCTGAATACGACGAAACCCCGGCGCGAGGCCGGGGTTTCGTAAGCTGTGCGTGACTATAGCACGACCAGCGCGATTCGGTGCACGCTGATCAGCTGGTGGCGAACAGGCTACAATTTGCGCAGCACGGTGACCACCTTGCCCATAATCGTGGCATGTGTGCCGTCGATGGGCGAGTATGCGGGGTTGTGCGGCATCAGCCAGACATGGCCGTTTTCCTTGCGGAAGGTCTTCACCGTGGCCTCGTCGTCCAGCAGAGCGGCGACGATATCTCCGTTGACGGCGGAATTCTGTTCGCGCACCACCACATAGTCGCCATCGCAGATAGCGGCATCCACCATGGAATCGCCGTGGACTTCCAGCATGAACAGGGTGCCGGAGCCGGTCAGCCGTTCCGGCAGACGCATGACGTCGTCCACATGCTGTTCGGCGGTAATTGGCACGCCGGCGGCAATACGGCCAACGAGCGGCACATCGTGTGATTCGGCAATGGCTTCGGCGGGGAATTGGTATATCTCCGCCACATTACTGGTGCTGGTTGCCTCTTCGCTGGCTTGGGAGGGCTTTTCGGCATTCGGGGCGGATCCTGCCACCACCTCGATGGCGCGACCCTTGTTCGCGTTCATGCGGATGAAGCCCTTGTCTTCCAAAACTTGTAGCTGATGCTTGACCGAAGACGGACTTTTGAGCCCGGCGGCATTTCCGATTTCCCGGAAAGAGGGGGCGAAGCCTTGTTCGTCGATATGCGTGCGAATGGCGTCCAACACTTTGCGCTGGCGGTCGGTCAGGGTGGACTCGTCCGGCTTCTGCTTGGGGGAGAAGGGAATGGTGCTCACGTCAGGGCTCCTTTCGTTATGTCACCAGCATAACGTGTTGTTCGTGTGAAATCAAACATCTGTTCGAGTTTCGACTTGACCGTGTCGAACGTTTGTGCCATTATAAGAACAGTTGTTCGATAGAACATCTGTTCGAGAGAGGTGGTCGTGATGACTGGTTCAATGGTGATGGCCCCGGCCCGTAGCGCACGTGTAGCTATGCAGCATGCTGGAACGTCCCGCCGGAATGTGCGTGGGAAGATTATCGCAGTGATGGTCGCCTTGGCGCTGGCCTGGTGTGGTTTCGGCGCACTTACCGCTCAGCGGGCCCAATCGGATACGGGGGCCACGCAGGTGACCAGTTATATCGTGCGGCCGGGGGATACGCTTTGGTCATATGCTTCGGCTATCACGCCTGCTGGTCATGATGTATCGGAAACGGTGGATGAGCTGATTGCGTTGAACAATCTTGAGTCCGGATCATTGCAGGCCGGGCAGCGCATTATTGTTCCGGTTGAGTAAATGAAACCCGAGCGGCATGGTTTTTCCGCCCGTACACGTTATTCTGGGGAGCATGCATTGTCCTTTTTGCCAGAACCCCGACACCAAAGTCATTGATACGCGCATTAGCGATGACGGTCATTCCATCCGTCGGCGTCGCGTATGCCCGAAATGCAGTAAGCGTTTTACCACGGTGGAAACCAGTATGCTGCTGGTCACTAAACGTTCGGGTGGCGTGGAGCCATTCAGTAGAGACAAAGTGATTTCCGGCGTACGCAAAGCTTGTCAGGGGCGGCCGGTCAGAGAAGAGGATCTGAAGCTGCTGGGACAGAAAGTCGAAGAGGATCTTCGCTCCCGAGGCCTTGCTGAAGTCACCTCAGATGAAGTGGGCAAAGCCATCCTGAAACCGTTGCGTGACTTGGATGTGGTGGCGTACCTTCGATTCGCGAGTGTGTACCAGAACTTTGCAGGTCTGGAGGATTTCCAAAGCGCCATTGATGGTTTGCGTGAATAATATGCGAATGCCATGCACCGTGATATGCGAGTGATTCGCAAACCATGGTGCGAGCCAATCATGAAGCCCAGCACTTATGAAAGAGACCCGTCATGATGACGGGTCTCTTTCATATCAATCGAGGATGAGCTGCGTCAGCTGATGACACGCATGCGAATGGTGCCTTCGATGTTGCGCAGTGCTTCAAGCGTGGCGGCGCTGGGCTTCTGAGCCACGTCGGTGACCACATAGCCAAGTTCGCCTTCGGTTGCCAGCGACTGGAAGGAAAACGTTGATGTTCTCCTCGCCGAGCACATGATTGACATGAGCCAGCACACCAGGAAGATTGTCGTGCAGATGGGCGATACGGCACACAACCCTTGCACTCACCGAGGTTGATCTGTGGTAGGTTCACGGACAAGGAGGTAGAACCCTTGAACCAGTAATCCTCAAGACGCTGAGAGACGAAATGGCCGATGGATTCCTGAGCTTCCAAGGTGGAGCCGCCAATATGAGGAGTCAGAATCATATTGTCTTCATTGGCCAGTGAGGTCTCGAACGGATCTCCGCTCTTCTTCGGTTCAACGGGGAACACGTCGACCGCCGCGCCAGACAGATGGCCGGAATCGAGGTGCTGCTTCAGAGCTCCCAGATCGGCGACGAAACCGCGCGAAAGGTTAATGAAAATCGCGTCCTGCTTCATGTGGGCGAATTGGTCTTCGCCGAAGAATCCGGTGTTCGACTTGCGGCCATCCACGTGCAGGGTCACGGCATCGGACTGTTCCAGCAGTTCGTTGAGGGTGTCGCAACGGTGGGCATTGCCCAGTGCCAGTTTCTCCTCAATGTCGTAGAACACCACGCGCATGCCGAGGGCCTCGGCCAGTACCGACAGCTGGGAGCCGATGTTGCCGTAGCCGATGATGCCGAGGGTCTTGCCTCGCACTTCATGCGAGCCGGAAGCGGACTTGTCCCACAGGCCATGCTTGATGTGATGCGTGTGTGCGGGAATGCGGCGCATCAAGCAGATGATGTCGCAGATCACCAATTCCACCACGGAACGGGTGTTGGAGTAGGGAGCGTTGAACACGGCGATGCCACGCTTGCCGGCATGTGCCAGATCGACCTGATTGGTGCCGATGCAGAAGCAGCCGATGGCGCTTAGCGTAGGACGCGCATCCAGCACGCGGGCTGTGACGTTGGTCTTGGAGCGTACGCCCACCAAGTCCACGCCATCCAGCGCATCGATGAGTTCGTCCTCGCTCAGGGCTCCCTTCATGGTCTCGACTTCGAAACCGTGATCACGCAGCGATTTGGCCGCATCGGGGTGAATGTTTTCCAATAACAGTGCTTTGGGCATGCTTCATACCTTAGATGTTCAGGGACTTTTCGTCCGCTTTTGTCCGAACTATAACCAGTTTCTGGGTCGGCCTGGTCATTGCCACGTACAGGTCCGAGGCGGCGACCAGGCGGCTCGGCGCGTCATCCTCGATGAGACCGGGCTCGACCACCACGACGGCATCGAACTCCAGACCCTTGACCGTTTCAGTGCCGCAGACGCTGATTTGCTCATCCCATTCGGGCTGCTCGATGAGCCTTGCGTATTCGGCCGGGTCAAGAATGACAGCCAGTTGCGGCGCACGGCATCGCGCACCGGGGCGATGAGATATCCGGACAGATGACGGCGATGCGGCCGGTGCCGTCTGCCGAAACGAATTGTTCGGCAAGCTGCGCCGCCTGCTCGGCCGTCGTTTCCAGCAAGGACGACATGTCGGGCACCACATTGCGGGACACCGAATCGGGGATGGTGCGCACCGCATTGACCGTGGAGATGTAGAGGCCTTCCTCCTCGGCAAATCGTGAGGCAAGTTCGGAAACTTCCTGCGGATTACGGTAGTTGATGGTCAACTCGTTCAAATCCCAGTGGCTTTCGCCGAACAGGCGGTTCATCGATTTGCTCCAGCGTCGGGTGCCACCCAGCGCCGAAGTCTGCGCCACATCGCCCACGATGGTGAACGAGCGGGAGGGGCAACGGCGGATCAACATACGCCAGTCCATGGCGGTCAATTCCTGCGCTTCATCGACCACGATGTGCCCGTAGGTCCATTCACGGTCGGCCGCGGCCCGCTGCGCGGTCAGCTCAGCGTCGTCCCCGTTCATCTGGTCGAGCAGCATCTGACTGGAGACGATGCCTCCACCCAGACCGGTCGCGGCCAGAGTGTCTTTGGCATACTGCTCTTCGGCGGCACGACGTGCGTCGGCGGCGGACTGGCGGGCCACCGCCTTGGGATCGGGGCCCAGCATATCCATTGCTTCGTCGAGCAGCGGAATATCGGAGCGGGTCAACGGGGAGCCTTTGGGGCGGGCAAGTGCCGCGATGTCGTTGTCGGTCAGCCAACCAGCCAGAGACTTCAGACGTTCGGGATGGGCGAACAGCTGATCGATGAGCCATGGGGCGGTCATCGGCAGCCAGCACAGGTTCAGGGTCTTGCGAACCTGCTCGTTCATACGTAGCAGCGACATCGCGCGGTTCAGCTCCGCCTGATCCGGCGTGTAATCAAGCTGTTCGGCATAACGGTTCTGCATGCTGGTCAGCATCGAACGGATAAAGGTCTCGCGGGCCTTGTTATGAGGTTGTCGGGTGCGCTTCGCGTCCGCCTGCGCCTGCTCGATATCAGTGGCCAGCATTGGTACCTGAATGCCGCTAATGGTTACTGTCGGCAGAGCAGCGGGAACACGCACGCGTGCGGCGATGGCATTGGCCACTACGGAGGTCATGCGTCGATCGCCCTTGAGCTTGGCTGCATAAGGGGAGTCGACCGCCGTGGCGGTGATGCCGGGAATCAGATCGCTGATGGTGCGTGAGACCACGCCGGTCTCGCCCAAGGAGGGTAGCACCTGATCGATGTAGTGCAGGAACGCCGAGCTGGGGCCAACAACCAGCACGCCGGAACGTTCCAGCGTGCGCCGGTGCGTGTACAGCAGGTAGGCGGCGCGATGGAGCGCCACGGCCGTCTTGCCGGTGCCGGGGCCGCCCTGCACCACCACGGCGCGATTCATGTCGGAGCGGATGATGCGGTCCTGCTCGGCCTGAATGGTGGCCACGATATCGGTCATCTTGCCGGTGCGGCGTGAGCTCAACGAAGCCAGCAGCGCACCCTCGCCGGTCAATGTGCCGGCGGAAGACGCCTGGCCGACCTGGTCTGAATGCACGTCAAGCACCTCATCCTCAACGCCCACGACTTCGCGGAAACTCAAGGTGATATGCCTGCGCATCACGATGTCGCCGTGATTGGAAGGGGTCGCCTCATAGAAAGGACGTGCGGCTTCGGCACGCCAGTCGGTCAGAATCGGCTCATGGTCCGGGCTCGACAGGCCGATGCGGCCGATGTAATGACGGTCGCCGTTCTTGGCATCAAGGCGGCCAAACACCAGCCGATCCTCAACGCTGCGCAATTGCGTGAGGCGGTTTTCGTACATTGTGGCAAAGGAGTCTCGTTCGCTGCGTTGCGTGGGGGATCCGTGGGAGCCGGCGGCGCGTACGGTGTCCAGGCGTTGCCACATTTCGGCTCGCAGATCATCCAATCGTCCATAGGCGCGATCGACGGCCTGCTGCTCTTCATGCAGCTGGGAGGCGTAACTCGACATGCTGTTCTCTTCGTTCCATTTCCGTGGGCAAGAAAAACTTAAGGCATTCAAATTTACCGCACCACCCCCTACGTCAGTGATGCGGACAACCCGGAATAGGTGAATTCAGCGTGAATTCACCATGCTGCGTCGGTCGGGTGGGGTGCGCGACGTGGATTGAATGTGCGGAGCGTCCATTCGTGCGACAGTCGTGGCCGACACGCGCAATCCATCGGTAATTGCCCTAAAAGGGTGAGCAAATCGTGCATGAGTGGGGAGAAATGGGGAATCGTGGGGTAGAGTGGTGAGCCAGTTGGCCGAAGTGTATCCCACGTAACGATGAAGGAGGTGGAGCCATGGTTGCCGATCAGACGATTCGCGACGCTGATGCCAACGCACAAGGCTCCACCACTATGGCCGATCTCATGGCTGGTCTGCCGCCATTGCTTCTCGGAACATATACGCCGAAGATCGATGCCAAGGGCCGTATGGCGCTTCCGGCCAAATTCCGCTCCCAGCTGGGGCAGGGCCTGGTCATGGCCCGAGGCCAGGAACGGTGCGTGTACCTGCTGCCGTTCGACGAATTTCGACGTATCGCCTCGCAGATTCAGCGTGTGCGGTGGGAAACAAAGCCGCCGCGAATACCTGCGTGTGTTCCTTTCCGGTGCCGTCGACCAGCAGCCGGACAAGCAGGGCCGCGTGCTGGTGCCGCAGATGCTGCGCGATTACGCCAATCTGGGTTCCGACGTCGTGGTGATCGGCGTTGGCACCCGTGCCGAACTGTGGAATAAGGACACGTGGGAGTCCTACCTCGCCGAGAAGGAAGAGGGATATTCCGATATTGCTGACGATGTGTTGCCGGAGGTGGAATTCTGATGGTTGATGTGGCGAATATTCATCTGCCGGTATTGCTTGACGATTGCGTGAACCTGATGGCACCTGCCCTGGAACATGAGAACGCCATCGCAGTGGATTGCACCCTGGGCCTTGCCGGCCATTCCATCGCCTTCCTCAAGGCCGCGCCTCAGGTTCGGCTCATCGGCATTGACCGTGACAGTGAAGCGCTGGGGCTGGCCACCGAACGTATGGAACGGGAGGGGCTCGCCGATCGATTCATTCCGGTGCATGCCGCCTTCGATCAGCTCGATCAGGTGTTGGCGGACCAAGACATCGAACGCGTGGACGCCGTATTCATGGATCTGGGATTATCCAGCCTGCAGATCGACGAAACCGATCGTGGCTTCTCCTATTCGCATGATGCGCCGCTGGATATGCGCATGGACGTCAGCCAGCCGTTGACGGCCGAACGGATTCTTGCCACCTATGATGCGGCGGAACTGGTCCGCATATTCAAGGAATACGGTGAAGAGCGTTTCTCGCGTCAGATCGCCCGCGCCATCGTGGCGCGTCGAGACAAGGAGCCGTTTACCACCACCGCACAGCTCAACCGTCTGGTCGATGAAGTGGTGCCGCAAGCCCACCGCCCGGCGGGCAATCCCGCCAAACGCGTCTTCCAGGCGTTGCGCATTGAAGTCAACGGCGAATTGGACAAGCTCGCCTCCACATTGCCGCAGGCCGCGAACCGACTGCATGTCGGGGGACGACTGGTGGTGGAGTCCTATCATTCGCTCGAAGACAAAACCGTCAAATCGTTCATGGCACAAGGGCTGCGAGTGGATGTTCCGGCTGGCCTGCCTGTCATACCGCCGGATGCCCAACCGTTTTTCACGGATCTCACGCGAGGTGCCATCAAGGCCGACGAACATGAAATCGCAGCCAACCCGAGATCGGCTTCGGTGCGGTTGCGGGCGGTGGAAGTCAGCCGTGAGATTCCGTCACGATGGAGGAAACGCTTTACGCAAACCGCGCAGGGCCTGAATGACGTCAAGATACAAGGCTCCGCGTCTCCGGGCAGAGCCAAAAACACGGCACGAATTCGTACAAGGAGGGGATAACAGCATATGGCAACTGCACGTAGCATTCGATCGAACGCGGCTCCAGCCTCGAACCGACCGCACACCAAGCATCAGTCCTCCTCCCGACCTGAGCTGCGGGTGGTCTCCAACCCGCGTGGAAACGAGCAGGGCAATGTCGTCGGACGGGTCATCGAATGGACCAGAACAAGAAGCGCACCGCTGGTGCACGTGGCCATCGCAGTGATCTTCCTCGTCGGCACCTTGTTCGGCGCGCTGATGCTGCGTACCCAGATGGTGCAGAACTCGTTTGAGGCGGCACAGATCGAAACCAACATCAACAGACTTACCCAAGATGTCGAAGACGATCAGGCCAAACTCGATCAATTGGTCGCGAACCTGCCCGACAAGGCCAGCGACATGGGCATGGTCCCGCAGCAGGGATCAGTGTCCATCGACTTAAGCGGATACCAGTCCAACAAAGGCGGAACCCAGTGAACACCATTCGTCGCATCGTAGAGTTCGCCAAGGTCAAGACCTTCGCGTTCAAATGCATCGCCATCGGCGCCGCATTGGCGTTGGTGGCGTCGGCATGCGTGATTCAGCTGGCCTCCACCCAGCTCATCGGCGGCCGTCAAACCGCACAAGCGGCCACGGCTAACCGCACCCTGACCGTGACGTTGAGCGCCAAGCGTGGGCGTATCCTCGACGCCAACGGCTCCGTGCTCGCTCAAAGCGTGGAGCGTTATACTATCGTCGCCAATCCGGAGGCTGCACAGGAGTTCGAGCCGATTACTTGCAATGACAACACCCGTGATTACTGCCACGAAATTGACGGCAAACCCGTGGGCGCTACCGGAGCGGCGGCCGTGGGCCGACTGCTGTCCAAAGTCCTGGATATGAACGCCATGGAACTGGGCGCTGATCTGTCCGGTACCGGGCAGTATGTGATTCTGAAGAAAGATGTGACTCCGCAGGTCAAGCGCAGCATCGAGGCGTTGCACCTGGGCGGTATTGTCTGGGGTGAGCTGAGCAGTGAACGACTGTATGCGGATGGCGATCTCATGGGCGCGCTGCTTGGCGGCGTGAACGACAACGGCGATGGCGTCGCCGGCATCGAGCAGGTCGAGAACAAGACGCTTACCGGAACCGATGGCCATGAAACCTACCAGCGTGGTAATGGCGGCGAAGAGATTCCCGGCACCATGACCGAATCGGTGGCGGCCAAAAATGGCGACGATGTCACCCTGACCATTGACCGTGATGTGCAATGGTATGTCAAAAAGGTCTTGAAGGAGGCCGAATCCAAGTATGGTGCAGCGTGGGCGATCGCCGTGGTGCAGGATGTCCAGAGCGGGGAGATTCTCGCACTGGCCGATAGCGATGAAGTACAGGCTGGTACCGATGCGGCGAAGATGAGCCCGTCTCGGGCCGTGTCCGAAACCTTCGAGCCTGGTTCGGTGGGCAAGGTCATCTCCATGTCCGGCTATCTGCAGATGGGACTGCATAAGATGAGCGATCAATTGTCGGTCCCGGACCACATCACACAGGAGGGCCAGACCTACAAGGACTCATTCGACCATGGCACTGAGCGCTGGACGCTCGCCGGCATTCTGCAGAACTCATCGAACGTCGGCATGATTATGGCCGGGGAGAACTATCCGGATGAGCAACGCTACGAGTACCTGACCAAATTCGGCATCGGACAACCGACCGGACTGAACCTGCCCGGTGAATCGAGCGGTCTGCTCACCAACCCTTCGGCGTGGGATCTGCGTACGCGCAACACCATCCTGTTTGGTCAGGGCTACGCCGTCAACGCCCTGCAGCTCAACAACGTGGTGGCCACCATCGCGAACAAGGGTGTCAAGCAGCAGCAGTCGATCATCAAATCAACCACCGATGCCAATGGCAAGACCACTGAGACCAAGAAGGGCGAAGCCACCCGCGTGGTGGATGAAAAGGTCGCATCGGACATGATGAATGCGATGGAATCAGTGGCGGAAGGCTACAACAAGTTCGTCAAGGTCGATGGTTACCGCATGGCCGCCAAGTCCAGTACCGCAGAGGTGCAGGGCTCGGATGGCACGCTCTCGTCCATTATCTCCGATTATTCCGTGGTGATTCCCGCGGACAACCCGCGCTATGCGGTCACCGTGGTGATGAAGGATCCGAATGGTGTGTTCGGCGGTCTGACGGCCGGCCCTGTTTCCGCACAGATTTGTGAGTTCCTTATGCAGAAATACGAGGTGCCTGTCTCCAGTCCACGCAAAAATGCTATTCCAGTCACGTGGTAAGGATCAGGGGAGAAAGGCGATAGCCCATGAGTGCAGTGAGCGAATCCATCGCCCAGCGGGTGACCCTGGGAATGCTGGTCGAACGGTACGGTTTTGAAGTCGATCCACCCTTCGCCACCAATGTCACCATTACCTCACTCAGCGATGCCGTGGACACCGTGATTCCCGGCTCGCTGTTCATCTGCACGCATGAGCAGGAACCCGATGTACTGCATGCCGCACAGGCCGGTGCCTATGCGGCGTTGCTGCCACGCGCGTCCAAAGGGCAGATCGCCAATGCCGATATACCGTTGCTCTACGGCGATTTCGACGATCGCGTACTCGGCGATCTGGCCAGCGGTCTGGCCGGCGGACCGTCCAATGCCATGGCGGTGTTCGCGGTGACCGGTGCGGATGAGCAGGCCGTCGACGCAGGCGTGTCCCAGCTCTCCGAATTCCTGCACATGCTGGGCAATCCGGTGGCGGTAATCACCGCATCCGGGTCCACGTCGATGACACGTACCATGAACCTGAACTATCCTCTGGGCATCCTCGATATGCAGCGCGCGCTGTCCGTGTGCGCCGAAGACGGTGTGGCGGCCGTGATCATCGCCATGGATGACCGCACGTTGGCCGAGCATGCGTTGGAATCGGTGAACGTGGATGTACTGGGCACGGAGGATGTCAACGCAAGCGCAAGCTTGAACGAATTGAAGACACGCTACGCATTCGTTGCGGAACATGACATGTCCATGACCTCGTCGACACCCGAATCGGATGAAATGGCTGCGGATTCACCGGCAATGTATGACCGCGTCCGACTCGGGCACATGTCCTTGGCCATCGCCATGGTGCTGGCCGCCGGCGTGAGGAAAAACAACATACGCAGTGCCCTGCATGTGGCCAATAATCTCAATTAAGTCCGTGGATACGGGACGAAGCGTAATCGTAAAGGAGTTTGAAACACCATGGTTCCGATGAGCGTGGAGGAGATCGCCAAGGCCGTCGATGGTCGATTGATCGGAGACGCCGGTTCCGAGTCTCGAGCCACCAATACGGTCAGCGACTCGCGGCAGGCCGGCCCCGGGATCGGTGTTTGTGGCCATCCGAGGCGAGCGTGTCGATGGGCATGACTTTGTGGCGAAAACCGCTGGACAGGGAGCCACGGTGGCCGATCGTCGACCATGAGGTGAAGTCCGATGGCCTTCCGCAGATCGTAGTGAAAGACACGGTCGACGCCCTTGGCGAACTCGCCCGATACAACATCGTTCGCCGCCGCGAGCTGGACGGCGACTTCGACATCATCGGATTGACCGGTTCGGTGGGCAAGACCACCACCAAGGATCTGCTCTCCTCCCTGCTTGCCACCGTAGGTCCGACCGTGGCTCCGGTGGGATCGTTCAACAATGAGATCGGCCTGCCGCTCACTGCGTTGCGGGTCGATGAGCACACCCGGTTCTTCGTGGCTGAGATGGGTGCCAGCCATATCGGCGAAATCGCGCGACTGACCCGTATCGCACCGCCGAACACGGCAATCGTATTGAAGGTCGGCGTCGCTCACCTTGGAGAATTCGGCTCCCGCGAACGCATCGCACAGGCGAAAAGCGAGATCGTGCAGGGATTGCTTCCCGGAGGCACCGCGGTACTGAACGCCGATGACGAACACGTGGTTCCCATGGCCGGCCTGGCCAACGGCGACGTGCTGTGGTTCGGCTTGGGATCGTCGCAGGAGCCCGAGGTGCGGGCCATTGATGTCACTGCCGACCGGTCCGATCATGCTGAATTCACGTTGGTCGATGCGGACGGCAACCATACGCCGGTGCATCTGGGCATTCCTGGACGTCACAATGTGATGAACGCGTTGGCCGCCGCAACCGTGGCGATGCGTTACGGTATGGCACCCGAAACGGTGGCACGGATTCTGGCCTCGCAGCACACCATCAGCCCTCATCGCATGGCATTGTCCACGGTGAATCGCGAGGGGACTTCCTTCACGCTGATCGATGATTCCTTCAACGCCAATCCCGACTCCATGAAAGCCGGCCTGAACGGGTTGAAGGCCTGGAACTCAAATGACGGCAAGGAGCCGTTCCGCGTGGCGCTGCTGGGTGCCATGCTGGAACTCGGCGCCGATGAAACGGCATTGCACACCTCGATCGGCACGTATGCGGACGAATTGGGCATCGACGCGATCATCGCGGTCGGTTCCGCCCAAGACCAACATCTCGATGCACTGGCACAGGCTCTGGCGGACGGTGCCCGTCAGAGCCAATCCGCGTCGGTGGATTGCGTACACGACATCGATGCGGCCGAACAGCTGGTCATCGACTTGGCTCGCAACCATCCCGACGCTGTGGTACTGCTCAAGGGATCGCACGCGTCAGGCCTGAGCGCTTTGGCTGAACGCTGGGCAAAGAACTGACCTGATAACCACCCCAAGAAACCGACAAGAAAGAGAAGCTGCACGTGATTGCTCTGATCATTGGAATGCTGGTGTCGCTCATCGTCACCTTAGTCGGCACCCCGCTGCTGATTCGGCTGGTCCACAAGCTGCACTATGGCCAGTACATCCGCCAGGATGGGCCGCAGTCGCATCTGGTCAAGCGCGGCACCCCCACGTTGGGCGGCGTGGTCATCAACTTCGCGATTCTGCTCGGTTGGGCATCCTCCGCACTGTACCGATACCTGCGTTCGGGCGACGTGCCCTCCTGGTCCGCGGCGCTCGTACTGTTCGCCATGCTGTCGATGGGTCTGCTGGGCTTTATCGACGACTTCGCCAAGGTGCGTAAGAAGCAGAACGAAGGCCTATCGGTGGGCGGCAAGTTCATCGGCCAGTTCATCTTCGCCACCATCTACGCGGTACTTGCGCTGCTGATTCCCACCAAATCGGGATTCCCCAGTGCGCAGGCAGGCATCAGCTTCATCGAACAGCCGTTCTTCAACTTCGACTTCGCCGGCCGTGCCGTAGCCATCATCCTGTTCGTCATCTGGGTGAACTTCCTGATGACCGCATGGACCAACGCAGTGAATTTGACGGATGGACTTGACGGTCTGGCGGCAGGTTCGTCGATGATCGCCTTCACTGGTTTTGGCATCATCGCATTCTGGGAAAGCTACCACATCAAGGGCGGCAGCCATGGCGGATATTCCTATGCCGTGTCCGATCCTCTCGATCTGACCGTCATCGCCGTATGCGCGGCCGTCGCCTGCTTCGGCTTCCTGTGGTACAACTCGAACCCCGCATCGATTTTCATGGGTGATACCGGTTCCCTGGCCTTGGGTGGTCTGTTCGCAGCCCTGTCCATCGCCACGCACACCGAATTCCTGGCGGTGGTTCTGGGCGGACTGTACGTCATGGAAGCCATGAGCGACGTCATCCAGGTCGGGTACTTCAAGATGACCCACAAACGTGTATTCAAAATGGCGCCGATTCACCATCATTTCGAACTGGAGGGTTGGACCGAAACCAAGGTGGTGGTGCGGTTCTGGATGATCGAACTCATCTTCGTGCTGCTCGCCCTGACGATTTTCTACGGCGACTGGGTCACCCGCTCCGGCCTGCTGTTCAGCTAGCGGAAATCTGGGTGGATTATGCTCACCCACGGAATTCCTATATCAGGAGGAACAATGCAAGTAGCGGATAAGACAGTGGTGATCGCCGGACTGGGGGTGTCCGGCACCTCGTTGGCGGAGGTATTGAGGGAACGCGGCACCCACGTGATTGGCGTCGACGAGAGGAAGCCCGAGGCCGATCTCCACTCCTTTGATGACGTGGACTGGGACCACGTGGACTACGTCATGTCGTC
>ENA-OQNM01000496-OQNM01000496.1-human-gut-metagenome-genome-assembly--contig:-NODE-496-length-14262-cov-3.581181_pt1 | contig 14262 bp, 14 predicted proteins | sample MGYA00242632_ERZ504886 | MGnify/ENA primary metagenome ERZ504886 (study PRJEB26092, sample SAMD00036424) | human gut metagenome | host: Homo sapiens | study: EMG produced TPA metagenomics assembly of... | reverse complement strand
TGCTGTGCGGCAGCTCGTGGGTCAAGGGTCTGGTCTTGGTTTTTAAGACGGTCCTCGCGGCTGCGGGCGGTGCCGTAGTACCGCCCGTAGGGGTTGTCGAGGTCGGCGGCGCGGAGCACGGACGGCTGCGGGGACTTTGCGGGGCCGGGGTGCGGTCGAACACGAACCGGCGAGCACTCTGCCCGCTCTTTATGCGGAAGCGCATGGCCTCAGCCCTCCTTGGTCACGGTGGAAACGGCCCCGGCGGTCAGGGCCTGCCAGAGCGCTTCGCCGCCGGACAGCAGGCCGTCAGCGTCCTTGGTCCAAGCGCCCCGGACTGCCGATGTAGTAGTGGCTCAGCAGTTCCTGACTGGAGCCGCTGTCGTTCTGCACGGCATCGGAGGTGTAGTCCCCCACGGTCCAGCCCGGCCAGCACGGGGCGAGTCGTCCCAGTGGTATACCATATTCCACCAGTCGTTGTCTGCGTCGGACTGGGGCAGGCTGCCGTCCAGATACCGCAGGGTGCCGGTGGTGCTCTGGAACCCGGCCGGGTCGTAGAGGATGAAGATGGAGCTCAGGGCACCCTGAATGTCGGTGGACAGTTTGGTGGTGCCGGCCATGTCAAGGTAGGCGTCCGAGTCATCGCTGCCGAAGTTCATGGTGTAGACGTTCAGCTTGACCACCACCTTGCCGTCGCCGTTCCGATCTTCGCCGTAGGCGGCAAGGGCGTCCTGCAGGGCGGTCTGGGTGGCCTCCGGCAGGTAGTGGGGGGCCACCACGGCCACATTGTAGTCGGCGTGGGTGGTAAGGAAATACTGCCCGATGAAGCAGTAGCCCACAAAGGCCGCGGCAATGCCGAGGATGATCACCCATTTCAGGTTGTAGTCCCACCAGTTGGCCCAGCGCTCCTTGCGGGTGTAGGCGCGCTTTTTGCGCGGGGTGAGGTCTTTGGGGTCGATGTCGCGTTCGTAACGGTAGCTTGCCATGGGACGGTGTCCTCCAGAATGTTTATTTCAGCTTGGCCAGAATGGTCTGGCGCACGGCTTCCGGCAGCTGCTTCTGCTCAGCCTTGCTCATGCCGGCGGTGCGGATGGGCGGCAGGATGCAGATGTGCACCCGGCCCGGGTGGCAGCGGTTGCCGTTGTTCTCAAACAGGGCGCGGGCACCGGTTATGGCCACCGGAATCACCGGGGCACCGGTCTTGACCGCAATGCGGAATGCGCCGTTCTTGAACTCGCCGACACCGCCCTCTTCGCCCTTGTAGCGGGTGCCCTCCGGGAAGATGACGAAGCTGCGGCCGCTCTCCACGATGGCGGTGGCGTCGTTCAGGGCGCGCACCGAGGCGCGCAGGTCGTCACGCTGCACGAACACGCAGCCCAGCAGCTTCATCCAGCGGTTCAGCAGGGGAATTTTTTCCAGCTCTTCCTTGGCCAGGATGCCGTGGGGCTTGTCGAGGCTGGCCAGCAGCAGGGGGATGTCGTAGTAGCTGCGGTGGTTGCCCACGAACACGCAGGGGCCTTCCTTGGGGATGTTCTCCAGCCCCTCCACGGTCAGGGTGACGCCGGTCACTTTCAGGATGCCGCGGCTCCAGCGGGGGATGTGACGGTCCACCAGGCGCTCCACCGTCTCGGTGTCGCCGGCGGCCAGGGCCCGCTCGCCCCGGCGCAGGGTGCCGTAGTGTACGATCATGTAGCCGAACAGATACAGAAACATCGCAATGGTGCGAAAAATACTCATAAATTATCCTCCTTATGGCATGGGGATGCCAGAGCCATTGTAACATACTTTTGCAGAAAAAGGGAGAAAAAATACTTTTTTTACAATTGGGTGGCCTGTGCCCTTGCAAAATTGACAAAATCCGGGTATATTTATATCTGTAAAGCCAGCACAATGGCGCTTTCCGGCTGCGGCGGCCTGCTGCGGAACGGAAAGGAAAGAACGAGGTAACCACAGCATTATGGGTCTGTTTCCTTCTGCAAACGATTTCAAGGCGGGCAAGGGCGTGGAAAAGGACGCTCCCCGCAAGACCGGCGTCCGCCGTTTCTTTGAGCTGGTAGGACGCGACATGAACAGCATGTTTCTGGCAAACCTGCTCACCTGCCTGGGCTTTGTGCCGGTGATCAGTCTGGTGTATATCGGCTTCCTGATGAACAACCTGCCGGTCATGCTGATCAGCGCCGCCGTGGGCGGCATCCTGGCCGGGCCGGTGCTGGCCGGGATGTACGATACCGTGCTGCGCGCCCTGCGCGACGAGGCCGGCTACTGGTGGGTGACCTACCGCAAGGCCTTCAAGCGCAACTTCAAGGCCAGCATCCTGCCGGGTGTGCTGTACTGCGTGGTGGTCACGCTGCAGATCTTCCTGGTCTATTTCTGCTTCAACATGCTGTATCACGGCACCAACGTGGGTGTGCCCCTGTGGGTGGCCACGGTGCTGAATCTGCTCATCTTCCAGATGCTGTTTGCCTACATGTGGCCGCAGATCGCCCTGCTGGACCAGCCCCTGAGCCTGACGCTGAAGAACAGCATCAACTGCATGATCGCCTTCCTGCCCCATGCACTGGCAGCGTCCATCGTGCAGATCCTGTTCTGGGGCGTGGTGATCCTGTGCATGCCGCTGGGCCTGCTGCTCATGCTGGTGTTCGGCTTCTGGTTCGTCACCGAGGTGTCCTGTCAGATCGTGTACGGCGACCTGGACCGGGTGTTCCACATCGAGGAGAGCATCCGCAAGCTGAAGGATGCCGAGCTGGAAGCTGCCCTCCGCGAGGATTACGCCGCCGCGGAGGACGATACCGAGGAATGATCCCACCTGTGCTGCGTGCGGAAAGGAGACTGGCCGGATGATGGAACAACGCAACAATCTGGTTCTGCAGGGCACCGAGACCTTTTCCCGCGGGCAGCTGGACAACCTTGCGCTGGAAAACGGCAGCCTTGTGCTGGACAGCGTGGCCGGACGCAGCCTGCAATACGGCAGCTACACCACTCCGGAATTTGCCATGCCGGCGTTCTGCAATCTGAGTGTGAGCTGGAACGCCAGCGCCCCTCACAACACCATGGTGGAGGTGCGGTGCCGGGTGTATGCCGGCAATGCCTGGACCGGCTGGATGAGCTTTGGCAAGTGGGCACCGGATTACCCCCGGTGCAGCACCTACGCCCAAAGCGAGGACGGCATGATCTTCCTGATGGGGGACACCGTGACGGTGGCCACCCCCGGCGGCGGCACCGGTGTGCAGCTGCAGGTGAACCTTTCCACCAACAACGATAAAGTGACCCCGGCAGTGCGGCTGCTGGCGGTGGCGGTGCGGCCCCTTACCTGGGAAAAGCACCACGGCCACCCGCTGAACCGGCGCCTTTACCTGCCGGAATACTGCCTGAACACCCACGACCCCAGCTTTGGCCGGGAGATGGACCTGCCGCTGATCATGGCGGCCCTGATGAACCGCTGGGGCGAGGATATCCTGCCCGAAGAGGTGGCCTATATCATGGAGGATATGGCCACCAGCAGCACCGCCAACGCGGCCTTTGCGGCCGCAGCCGCAGGCTGCTGCGGCTACCCCTGCTGGCAGGCCTGGATGGACCTTGCCGACCTGCGTGCCCAGATCCACGACGGCTGCTCGGTGGCCGTGCAGGTGGAGCGCCGCATCCGCGGCCAGCGCGACCCGGCCCGGGTGTGGATGGGGCTGCGGGGCTTCGGCCATGACGATGCCGTGATGGCGGACTACGTTCTGCTCAACGACCCCACCGCCGACACCGACGGTGCCGTGAACTGTACCATGGCACTGGTGGATTTTATGCGCTACTTTACCGGCCGCGCCATTGCGCTGCGGGCAAAACCCCGCGACCTGGCGGCCAACCGGCCGCTCCGCCTCCGGTGTGAGCTGGAGCCGGGGCAGCAGCCGGGTACCTATTATTTTTCCCAGCACGGGCAGCGGGATGCGCTGCCGGACAACTTTGCCGGATGGATCGCGTGTGCTGCCCACGACGGGGTGGCGCACGCCACCACAGCACACCGCAGTCTTTGTGCGCATGGAGCGCACCGAGGACGGCGGGGTGCGTTTTCTGCCGGAAGTGCTTGCCGCAGGCGGGCGCTTCAGCGTGTATGCCGTGGACCAGACCGGCAGGATGCGGGTAGCGGAGGTACGGCTGCCAAAGCCGCGCCCCGCACCGGAACAACTAGTCACCCAAGCGCAGGACAAGCCGGACACCGATCCGGCTGCACCCGGAGCTTTCGGGCAATAAATCGACATGGGAGGAACACATTATGGCAAAGACGATCATTACTTTGGGACGTGAGTACTGCACGGGCGGCCGTTACATCGCTGAGGATGTGGCCAATGCACTGGGCATCAAGCTTTACGACAAGGAACTGATCACCATGGCAGCAAAGCATTCCGGCTTGTCGGAAGAAGCCGTTGCCGCCAGCGAAAAACGGCACACGCACAGCCTGCTGTACAGCCTGTACACCATGGGCAACGAGCTGCCGCTGGGCGATCAGGTGTTCATTCTGCAGAGCCGCATCATCAAGCAGCTGGCCGAGGAAGGCCCCTGCGTGATCCTGGGCCGCTGCGGTGACTATGTGCTGCGGGAACGCCCGGACGTGCTGCGCGTGTTCGTGTACGCCCCCAAGGAGTGGCGGCTGGAATACGCCAAGACCAACCCCCTGGTCAAGGCCAAGGACGCCAAGGGCATCAAAGAGGAAGTGGAAAAGACCGACCGCAACCGTTCGGCCTACTACAACTACTACACCCAGAACCGCTGGGGCGATGCCCACAACTATGATCTGGCCATCAACGCCGCTCTGGGCCGCGAGACCTGCGTTAAGATGATCCTGGACGCAGCCGCCGCCAAGGAAAAGACCCTGGGCTGAGTTTCCGGCCGGGGCAAAAATAAAACAACGATGAAACGTGGGTAGGGCGCGTGAGCGTTCTGCCCACGTTTCGGGCAACGGCGACGACCGCGGCCTGCGGCCGATGCAGGGAGGAGCTGTTGGGGCAGCGGCCGGCAAGACACGAGTACCGCCCAAGGTGCGAAGTGGATGCCGGGAGCCGCAACCCGGGTAGTCCTTCCGTCTCGTTGCTCGCTTCCGCAGAATGATGCGGCAGCGATTTAAAAAAATCTACTGGTAAAAGGAGCAATCGTGGAAACAAAGCAACCCCAGACCCCTCCCGCCGAAGCGCGGGAAAACATCATGGGCACCATGGAGATCAACCCCCTGCTGATAAAGCTCAGTGTGCCCATGATGATCTCCATGCTGGTGCAGGCGCTGTACAACGTGGTGGACTCGGTGTTCGTGTCCCATGTCAGCGAGAACGCTCTCACCGCCGTATCGCTGGCGTTCTCGCTGCAGAACGTGATGATCGCGGTGGGCGTGGGCACCGGTGTGGGTGTGAACGCCATGCTGAGCAAGAGCCTTGGCGAAAAGAACCAGCGCCGGGCCAATGCCACCGCCGAAAACGGCATCTTCCTGTCGCTGTGCAGCTTCGTGGTGTTCCTGGTCATCGGCCTGACCTGCATGAAGCCCTACTTCTACGCGCAGACCGGGGACGAGGCCATCGCCCGGCAGGGCATCCAGTACCTGTCGGTGTGCTGCATCTTCAGCCTGGGCCTGTTCACTCAGACCATGGGCGAAAAGCTGCTGGCCGCCACCGGCCGCACCTACCTGAGCATGATCAGCCAGCTGACGGGTGCCGTGGTGAACATCATCCTGGACCCCATCTTCATCTTCGGCTATTGCGGCGAGGCCCTCAGCGGCACCACCGGTGCCGCCGTGGCCACCGTCATCGGCCAGTTCTGCGGAGCGGGCATGACCCTGTTCTTCAACCTGAACAAGAACCCGGACATCCAGATCGGATTCAAGGGCTTCCGGCCCAGTGCCAAGGCCATCGGCCGCATCTACGCGGTGGGCCTGCCCAGCATCGCCATGCAGTGCGTGGGCAGCGTGATGACCTTTGGCATGAACCTGATCCTGATGACCTTCTCGGCCACGGCGGTGGCGGTGTTCGGCGTGTATTTCAAGCTGCAGAGCTTCGTGTTCATGCCGGTGTTCGGCCTGAACAACGGCATGGTGCCCATCATCGGCTACAACTACGGTGCCCGCCGCCCCGACCGCGTCAAAAAGACCATCAAGCTGGCCGTGTGCTACGCCGAGGGCATCATGCTGATCGGTTTCTGTATCTTCCAGTTCTTCCCGGACAAGGTGCTGGGCATCTTTGCGGCCAGTGATGCCATGCTGGCCATCGGCATCCCGGCGCTGCGCATCATCTGCCCGCACTTTTTGCTGGCAGGCATCGGCATCGTGATGGGGTCGGTGTTCCAGGCACTGGGCAACGGCGTGTTCAGCCTGATCGTCTCCATGTGCCGCCAGCTGGTGGTGCTGCTGCCTGCCGCCTGGCTCCTGGCCCGGACCGGCAGCGTGAACAACGTGTGGTGGGCCTTCCTGATCGCGGAAGTGGTCAGCCTGCTGTTGAGCCTTGCATTTTTTGCCCGCATCAACAAGACCGTCATTGCACCTCTGTACGGCCCCGAAGAACCGTGACCCCGGTGCAAAGTCTGTAACCGAAAGGAACGTGATCTCTATGGTAAAAAAGCTGAAATGGAACCTGGTGCTCATGAGCGTGCTGTACCTGGGGCTGGGCATCTTTCTGGTCATGAAGCCCGGCACGGCCCTCAACATCGTATGCTATGCACTGGGCGGCGTGGTGCTGGCCTGCGCCGCCGTGCAGCTGATCCGCTACTTTGTGGTGGAGCGCGGGGTGTTCCAGAGCCAGCTCACCCTGATCTCCGGCATCATCTGCCTGGCGCTTGGAGCTTTCCTGCTGCTGCGCAGCGACATCGTGGTGAGCATCCTGCCCGTGGTGTTCGGCCTGTTCGTCATCTTTGATGCCATTGCCCGGGTACAGAACGCACTGGACCTGCGCCGCTGCGGCTACGACAGCTGGAAGGGCTTCCTGCTGCTGCCGGTGCTCAGCGTGGTGCTGGGCGTGGTGCTGATCGTGAACCCCTTCGGTGCCATGGAGACGCTGGTGATGGCCATCGGCATCATCCTGATCGTGGAAGGTGCCATCAACCTGCTCAGTGCCCTGTATACGGTGCTGGCCCTGCGCCGTTTTGCCAAGCTCCACCCGGAGACCCAGTCCATGCTGGAGGATCTGACCGGGGAGGACCTGAACGGCGACGGCGTGGTGGCCCCGGAGGTGACCCGCACCGATGCAGAGGCCACCGCCGTGGAGTTGGACCATGTGGACGAAAGTGCCACCGTAGAACAGGAAGAGCGGAAGTAAATTCCGTTGAAATAGAAAGGGAAAAGAAAATCATGGAAAAGTACGATCTGATCATCGTGGGTGCGGGCCCTGCCGGCATCTTTACCGCTGTGGAGCTGCTGCGCCACGGCAGCAAAAAGAAGATGCTGCTGGTGGAAAAAGGCAAGCCGGTGGAAAAGCGCCACTGCCCCAAGGCAGAGGTAGGCCACTGCGTCAACTGCCGTCCCACCTGCGCCATCACCACCGGCTTTTCCGGTGCGGGCGCGTTCTCGGACGGCAAGCTGAGCCTTTCCTATGAGGTGGGCGGCGACCTGCCCACCCTCATCGGGGAAGAGTTTGCCCAGGAGCTGATCGACTACACCGATAAGATCTATCTGGAGTTCGGCGCAGACCCCCATGTGGAGGGCATCTACACCGGCGAGGATATCAAGGAGATCCGCAAAAACGCCATCCATGCCGGCCTGAAGCTGGTGGACTGCCCCATCCGTCACCTGGGCACCGAGAAGGCACAGGAGCTGTATCTGGCCATCCAGAATTATCTGGCCGACAACGGTGTGGAAATGCGCTTCAACACCGAGTGTGAGAACATCATTCTGGAAGAGGAAGGCTGCAAGGGTGTGCTGCTGAAGGATGGCGATGACCTGCTGCCCGTGTATGCGGACGAGGTGGTCATCGGCACCGGTCGGCGTGGCGCAGACTGGCTGGAAAAGCTCTGCGCCGAGCACCACATTGCCCATAAGCCCGGCACCGTGGACATCGGTGTGCGCGTGGAGTGCCGCAACGAGGTCATGGAAAAGGTGAACCAGGTGCTGTATGAGTCCAAGCTCATCGGCTACCCCAAGCCCTGGAAGAACAAGGTGCGCACCTTCTGCCAGAACCCCGGCGGCTTTGTGGCACAGGAAAACTACGACAATGACCTGGCCGTGGTCAACGGCCATAGCTTCAAGGAAAAGAAGAGCCCGAACACCAACCTGGCCATTCTGGTGTCTCACAACTTCACCGAACCCTTCAACCAGCCCATCGCCTATGCTCAGAAGGTGGGCGAGCTGACCAACATGCTGGGTGCAGGCCACATCATGGTGCAGCGCTACGGCGACATTCTGGACGGCAAGCGCACCTGGCAGAAGGAACTGGCCCAGTCCAACGTCAAGCCCACCCTGAAGGATGCCGTGGCCGGTGACATCACCGCCGCTATGCCCTACCGTGCCATGACCAACATCATCGAGTTCATCAAGATGCTGGATATGGTGGTGCCCGGCTTTGCCGCCAACGAGACGTTGCTGTACAGCCCGGAGCTGAAGTTCTACTCCAACAAGGTCAAGATGGACGAGAACCTCGACACCAACATCAAGGGCCTGCACTGCCTGGGCGACTCCTCCGGCTGGACCCGCGGCCTGATGATGGCGTCCGTCATGGGCGTGCTCATGGGCCGGAAGCTGGCTGAAAAAGAAGGCTGTTGAGCGGTATTCCGGAACATATAACAGAAAGCTCCCCGCCGGGTTCCCGGCGGGGAGCTTTCTTGTTCCTTCGGAACAGGAGGAATATGGTGAATGAAGTGGGGGATTTTGAGCTTACAGTGCTTTCAGTTCGGCGGCGATGGTCAGGCACAGCTCTTCGGACTGGACGATGGTGCCCAGCATATCCAAAAAGCCGTGGTCACAGCCGCAGTACCGGATGGAGCGTACCGGTACACCAAGGCTTGCCAGCCGCTTGGCGGCGTAGTCGCTGCCGACACGCAGGTAGTCGTACTCAGCGGCCACGATGACCGTTTCCGGGAACTTCTTCAGCTGCTCATCGGTGGCAAAGACGGCCGACACCAGCGGGTCGTGTGAAGTGGTATGGCCCTGCAGATACAGGCTGTTGCTGCTGTCAGGATCCTTATCCACGCTGCTCTTGATGCGGTCGATGCGGCTGTAGGCCAGTTTCTTGTCCTCGTCAGCCACCTCGTAAGCATCGTAACTCCAGGTGTAGGCGGTCTGCTCATGGTAATCGGAACCGTCCCACGAAGGATAGATGCCCATGATCTTGCGGATGATGCCCTTTTCGTCCTGCAGCACGCAGGCGTTAGTCAGGCTGCCGCCGGCGCTGTCACCGGCGACCATCAGCTTGGCAGGGTCGGCACCCAGTTCAGCGGCGTGTGCGTGCACCCACTGTACGGCGCCCCATGCATCTTCCACCGGAGCGGGAAGGGTTCTCGGGGGCCAGACGGTACTCCGGGAACACCACCACGGCACCGGATTGCTCGGCAATGTACTGCATCTGTTTGCCGAACAGGTGAATGTCACCGGCCGTGAATCCACCGCCGTGCAGGTACACCAGCACCGGTGCGTTGGGCTGGATGTTGGCAATACGGTAGATGTAGATATCAATCTTGTGCCCGCCGATGGGGATCAGCTGTTCGGTGCAGTCCACAGGCGTTTCGATCAGGTCATAGGTCACCTTGTCCGGGCGGTAGCGCTCGCTGGAAAGGGTCCAGCCTGCCTTGGCGCGGTTGGCAAACATGGTGCGCTTTTTGATGATGATCTCCCGCAGGCGGGGATCCAGATGGGCAGGCTCCGCATCCGGCACCGGTTTGAACAGTACGGGGATCCCGTCCACCTCTTTGGTGAACTGGTTCTCATGGATCTTGGCGACAAGGGCCTTATCGTATAAACGCATGAAGCATCGTCCTTTCTGAAAAGCGGGAAGCAGTAAACTTATTCCGCGGCATCCTGTGCGGCAACGGCAGTTTCCTCGTAGCAGGAATCATCGAAGCCGATCAGGTTGACGGTGATGAAGCTCATGATGAGCATAAAGCCGACCAGCAGCAGAGCATTGCGGAAGTTTGCATAGTCCAGGTTGGGTCCGAGGTACAGCAGGATGTTGGTCAGGGAGTAGCCGCCGAAGGCGTAGCACTTCAGGTGCAGCAGACCGGCCAGCACAGCGGTGGACAGAGCGGTGATCAGGTATGCGTAGTAGGGGCGGACCATCTTGTAGCAGATGCCGTAGGTGGTAGGCTCGGAGATACCGCCCAGCAGAGCGGACAGGCAGCAGGAGAATGCGGTCTGGCGCAGCAGGGACTTCTTGGTGCGCAGCATCACAGCCAGAGAGATGAAGCCCGGGGTGATGGTGCAGCAGAAGAACCAGATGTTGATCAGGTCATCGTAACCAACAGCGGCGAGGCTGGCGGTCGCAATGGGGATCAGGGCCAGATGGAAGCCCGGAGCGATCAGGCCGATGGTGGTGCTCAGCAGCACGATGACCGGCACGCCAGCCCACGGAGCCACGGAGCGGACAGCCTCAACAAAGGCGTAGATGTAGTTGGTCAGCAGGCCGCCCAGAGGGCCGGTGACGGTCAGGGTGATGACCGACATGAGCAGCAGCAGAGTAAAGGGCTTGACGAAGTGCCGTGCAGCTTCCGGGATGACCTTCTTGAGCCATTTATCCAGCAGGGACATGACGAACACGGAGAGGATGATTTGGATCACGGCGCCATTATAAGTGGTATGCAGGACCGGCAGGCCGAAGTAGTGGGTGAAGGAGCCATCCGCACCAGCCACCCAGTCCGGGTACAGCAGGAAGCAGGCCAGAACCATGGCCAGAACCGGCTCGGTGCCGAACTTCTTGGCAGAGGTGTAAGCCACTAGGACCGGCATGAAGTAGAACACGGTCTGCGACAGATTATACAGGATGGAGTAGGTGGAGCTGGTGGAAGCATCCACGTGCAACACCAGCGTCATGATGGTCAGCACGGTGGCCAGCAGGCCGGATGCGATCAGTGCGGGAATGACCGGGCTCAGGCAGCCAGCCATCAGCAGCAGGAAGCTGGAGAAGATCTCGGAGGGGCGCTTTTTCCAGAAGGGAACGTCATCTGCCACAGCGCCGCCGCCGTTGCCGGTGATCTTTTCCACTTCCAGATACAGGTCCTCAATGATGGCGCCCACAATGATCTGAAGTTCTGCCTTGGAAGAATCGATGCCGATGACACCGTGCAGTCTCTTCAGCCCATCCTTGTCCACCTTTTCCATGTCCACCGGGTTCACGCGCAGGCGTGTGGCGCAGTGGTTGATGCGGGCTACGTTCTCTTTGCCGCCCAGACATTTGACGATCTGTTCGGCAAGGGCCGGCATCTCAGCCTTGGTGATCTTTGCCATAAAATTTATCCTCCTTTTTGGGGTACATTCTTGCCGCTCATGCGGTGCGGCAGGTCTCATTGACTGCATTATAACATGATGATTTTGTTTCGTAAAGATAATTTTGCAAGAAAGTTCCTTTCGCCGTAACGAAAATTTTACAGAATGTTTGTTCAATGTGTACGAATAAATGGAAATGATGCTGAACAAATTGCTTTTTGACATAAAAACTGCTACACTGGTTCCGAACAAAACGCAGGCATCGGGCCTGAAAGGACAGGAGGATGATTATGGGCGAAACGCCGGGCAGTGTGGTCACGCTGCTTTGCTCCGGGATGCACTTTTTCAATGCGGAAAAGCGGATCGCGGATTGTGTGCTGGAAGATACGGCCGGTGTGGCGGCAATGACATCGGCCGAACTGGCACGTTGCAGCTCCACCTCGGAAGCCACTGTGACCCGTTTTTGCAAAAAACTGGGGTTTGAGAATTATCGTGCTTTCCAGTTGGCGCTGGCGCGGGACGTGATGGAACGCCAGCCGCTGGAGATCTCCAACGAAGTGCAGCTGGACAATATCCCGCAGTCGCTGCAGAATATCCTTTCCAATAAGATCGATGAGATGAGCGCCACCATCAACGGCATCAACCCGGAAAATCTGCAGCGTGTGCTGGAACTGCTGCAGAATGCGCAGCTGGTGCAGATCGCCGCGGTGGGCAACACCATCCCGGTGGCGATGGATGCGGCCTTCAAGTTCAACCAGCTGGGGATGCGGTGCATCACCAGTGAGATCTCGGAGAAGAACTCGGCGTTCGCGCTCACCCTTACACCGCAGGACGTGCTGTTGCTGATCTCCAACTCCGGCAAATCCCGGCGGCTGAACCAGATGGCCCAGACAGCGCGGGACAACGGTGTGCCAGTGGTGCTGATCACCTGCGACCGCAGCTCGCCGCTGGCGCAGCTGGCCGATCATCTGCTGATCTCCACCAACCGCGAGCAACTCATCACCACGACGGATTTTGCGCTCTCCCGCATTTCTGCCATTGTGATCATTGAGGTGCTGTACAATTTCCTGCTGGTGGGCGGCCGGCGCCAGGGCTCGTGAGCCGTCATGTGGAACGTGATGGCCACGGACTAAGGAACGTGCGCTGACACAGAACAAAAAAAGATCCCGGCACCGTAACAGTGCCGGGATCTTTCTGTTTATAAGGCTCAGCCCTCGATGAGCTCCACGGTCTTCATCTTGACCGGGGTGGTGGGCTTGTCGTTCCAGTCGGTGCGCACAGCGGCGATCTTGTCCACGACATCCATGCCGGCCACGACCTTGCCAAAGGCGGCATACTGGCCGTCCAGGTGGGGTGCGTCCTTGTGCATGATGAAGAACTGGCTGCCTGCGCTGTTGGGGTTCATGCTGCGGGCCATGCTGATGACACCACGGGTGTGCTTGAGCGGGTTGTTCACGCCGTTAGCAGCAAACTCACCCTTGATGTTCCAGCCCGGGCCGCCGGTGCCGGTGCCAAGCGGGCAGCCGCCTTGGATCATAAAGCCGGGGATCACCCGGTGGAAGGTCAGGCCGTTGTAAAAGCCCTGGTTGACCAGCTTTTTGAAATTCTCACAGGTGATGGGGGCAACTTCCTCGTTCAGCTCGATGTCGATGATGCCGCCGTCTTCCATAGTAATGCGAACCATAACGCTACAATACTCCTTTTGTGTTGACCCCGCAGCGGGGGTGTGTGCGGCAGAGATGTCTGCCGGATATCTCTTATAGTATACCATAGCTTTTGCCTGTTGCAACGGCGCAGATGCAACGTTTTTGTTAAAAATCGGCTAAAGATCCGTAATGCGGCGGAAAAATCATAATTCTCCCCGCATCTCCACCATATCGGCCCAGAACCGTTTGGGGCAGTGGGTCATGCGGCCTTTTTCGTTGTGCCGGGCCTGAATTTCCAATGTCCGGTAAAACTGGGTACCACAGCGCCTGAAACTGCTGTTCCCGCGCGCTGGGCGGCGGCAGCTCCAAAGGCGCTGCCAGTTCCAGCAGCCGGGTGCCGTGCTTTTCGTGCAGCAGCACCGCCTGATGGACGGCATCGTAGATCATAAAGTCCTCCTCCGGAAAGCGTCCGCAGAAGTGCGGGCGCAGCAGGGGGAGGATATAATTTTTGGGGTGGATGACCGCACCCAGCATCCCGTCGTGCTCCTCGAACCGCACAAAGCCCTGGAACTTGTCTACCTCCCAGTCCAGACTTTTTTTCATGGCGTAGAGGGGCGCGACCACCGGGTGCCCCTCCCGCTTGACCGTGCCCGGACCCAGCGCAAAGGCCAGATGCAGAAAGCGGAGCAGCAGCAGCTCCTTGTCCTCCTGCCCGGAGAGAAAATCCCGGCTGACGAGGTACTCGGTCTCTGCGCCCAGCTTTTTGCCAAAGCTGGCAAATACCCGGCGGGCAATGGCGGGGTCGGTGGAGATCTCCTTGACCGGGTAGAGGGTGGCCGTTTCCCGCTGGGGCGTCCACACCGCAAAGGGAAGCTCGTGCTGGACAAAGCTCTCGTACACGCAGCAACAAAAAGCCCTCAAAGCTGCCGTCATACAGGTAGACCACGTCGGCATCGTGCAGCTTGCGCGCCCCCTTGGGGCTTACAGCGCTTTGGCAAGACATTGCACCGCCTCCTCCCGTACCATGCGGACAGCCGCCCGGGGCGGCACGCCCTGCCCGATAAGATTGTCCACGGCAGCGGGCTGAACAGGCTCAGCTGCTCGCAGCTGCCGCTGAACACGTTGGGGTCGATGAGCGCCCGGGTGATGCACTCCCGCCCGGCGCTGCCGCGCCCCGGGTGTGCCCCGGCAAAGCCCCGGCAGGTGATGAAATACTGCGCCCGCTTGAGCAACCACCCCCATGCGCTTGAGCTCGTCCAGCCCCCAGGG
>ENA-OQNM01000495-OQNM01000495.1-human-gut-metagenome-genome-assembly--contig:-NODE-495-length-14263-cov-7.515917_pt1 | contig 14263 bp, 9 predicted proteins | sample MGYA00242632_ERZ504886 | MGnify/ENA primary metagenome ERZ504886 (study PRJEB26092, sample SAMD00036424) | human gut metagenome | host: Homo sapiens | study: EMG produced TPA metagenomics assembly of... | reverse complement strand
AAAGAGCTGTTACAGCTTTTATCTTTTCTTCCGGACAAAAAGCAGTAGAAGCTATCCATTTTTCCAACTCCTTCCGTTGTATCCCATCTGCCAAAGCCAACGCATTGATCAGCATAAAAGTCTTCTTATTGCATAAAATATCTCCACCTATATTTTTTCCAAACACTTTCGAATCCCCATACACATCCAGATAATCATCCTGTAACTGGAATGCCAATCCCATTTTGATACCGAAATCGTATAATTTGCGGGCATCATCTTCCGAAGCCCCCCCTAATACAGCACCAATTTTTAACGCAGCAGACAAAAGTACCGATGTCTTTAAACGAATCATCTCCATATATTCGGGAACAGTAACATCATTCCGGGTTTCAAATTCCATATCCCACTGCTGTCCTTCACAAATTTCCAAAGCAGTCTGACTGAAAATATCCATCACTTGCTTCAAATAACGCTCCGGACAATTGTTCATCAGCCGATAAGCCAACACCAGCATGGCATCCCCCGAAAGAATAGCCGTATTCTCATCCCAAACCTTATGCACGGTAGGCTTGTTTCTGCGCATATCCGCACAATCCATCAAATCATCATGCAACAATGTATAATTATGATAAGTCTCTATACCTGCCGCTTGTGGTAAAATATCATCCACATTCTCTTTGTAAAGCTGATAGGAAAGCAACATCAAAACAGGACGGATACGTTTACCGCCTAATGACAAGACATACTCTATAGGAGCATACAATCCTTTTGGTTCGCGCACATAAGGCATCGTAGCAAGATAAGTATTTACCTTTTCCAATAACTGGTCTGCAGAAAAAGCCATAAATTATTTTAATTAAGGGGTTCTAGAAAAAGAGGCTGCTTTTTAAAGGCAGCCTCTTAATTAAGATATTAAAGTATTTTATTACTGTAATTTGAAAGTTACAGGCACTGTATATTTCACACGTACAGCTTTACCACGCTGTTTGCCAGGTTTCCATTTCGGCATGGTCTTGATTACACGGAGTGCTTCCTTATCCAAGTAGGGGTCTACACTACGCACAACCACCGGGTCAACGATAGAACCGTCCTTATTAACGACAAACTGAACGATAACCTTACCTTGCACACCGTTTTCCTGAGAAATAGTGGGGTATTTAATATTCTTACCCAAGAACTTCAAACATTCAGCCATACCTCCGGGGAATTCAGGCATTTCCTCTACAACTTGGAATATCTGCTGTTCTTCAGGTTCTTCTTCTTCCACTTCTACCGGAACATATTTAACTTCCACAGCCTGACCTGTTTCTTCAGAAGCCTGAATGGCAGTTTCTTCTACTTTAGCATCGTTTTCAACGATCTGAAGCACTTCTTCTACCTTAGGAGCTTCGGGAGGAGGAGGAGCTTGTTTTTGTTCCTGTTCCGTAATAGGGATAATTTCTTCTTCAAATACGACATCGGTTATACCTGTTTCCGTAGTCACTTGCTTGTCGCGATCAGTCCATTCGAAAGCTACAAACATGAGAGCAAGGATAAACACATAACCGATAAGCAGCCAGGTACTCTTTTTACCTTCGAGATCTGCTTTAGGCGATTTTTTAACTTCCATAAATTGTGTTTTAAAATTAAGTGTTTCTCACTGAGGGCAAATGTAACACAAATCTTTTAAATAAAAAGTATTTTCACATGAAAAATATGCTAATTCATTTTATTTTCATCCGATTTCATAGACATACACCCAACTTTTATCTATCTTTGAAGCGTTTTTAGTAGTCACCTATACATTAATTATATATGAAAAAAATAACTATTGCCATTGACGGTTATTCATCATGTGGAAAAAGCACGATGGCCAAAGACTTGGCACGTGAAATAGGATACATTTATATTGATAGCGGTGCCATGTATCGTGCTGTTACATTATATAGCCTACAGAAAGGGTTCTTTACGGAAAGAGGCATCGACACCGAAGCGTTAAAAACAGCGATGCCCGATATACATATTTCATTCCGGTTAAATCCGGAAACACAACGCCCCATGACTTTCCTGAACGATACAAATGTAGAGGATGCCATCCGCAGCATGGAAGTTTCCTCTCATGTAAGTCCTATCGCCGCCTTGGGTTTTGTACGTGAGGCTTTGGTGAAACAACAACAGGAAATGGGAAAGGCCAAAGGAATTGTCATGGACGGAAGGGACATTGGAACCGTTGTTTTCCCCGATGCCGAACTGAAAATATTTGTAACCGCCTCGGCTGCCATACGTGCACAGCGCCGTTATGATGAATTAAGAAGTAAAGGGCAAGAGGCCTCTTATGAAAAAATTCTGGAAAATGTGGAAGAGCGTGACCGTATAGACCAAACCCGTGAAGTCAGCCCGTTACGGCAAGCGGATGACGCTATCTTGTTGGACAACAGCCACATGAGCATTGCCGAACAGAAAAAGTGGCTGACCGAAAAATTTCAAGCAGCGATAAATGGTTAACATAGAGATAGACGAAGGATCTGGGTTCTGCTTCGGAGTCACCACAGCTATCCGTAAAGCAGAAGAAGAACTGGCAAAAGGAAACACTCTTTATTGTCTGGGAGACATTGTACACAACGGACAGGAATGTGAACGCCTAAAAAAAATGGGGCTTATCACAATAAACCACGAAGAGTTTGCCCAATTACACGATGCCAAAGTACTGTTGCGCGCACATGGAGAACCTCCTGAAACATACGCTATAGCCCGTACCAACAACATCGAGATCATTGACGCCACCTGTCCGGTAGTATTACGCCTCCAAAAGCGCATCAAACAGGAGTATGATAATGTTCCGGCAAGTCAAGACACACAAATCGTGATTTATGGCAAGAACGGTCATGCCGAAGTACTGGGGCTGGTAGGTCAAACTCATGGAAAAGCAATTGTCATAGAAACACCTGCTGAAGCTGCTCATCTGGACTTCACCAAAGACATACGCTTGTACTCCCAGACAACCAAGTCTTTGGAAGAATTCTGGCAAATCATAGAATATATCAAGGAGCATATCTCACCCGATGCCACTTTTGAATATTACGACACAATCTGCCGGCAAGTGGCCAACCGGATGCCTAACATCCGCAAATTTGCAGCAGCGCATGATCTGATCTTTTTTGTCTGCGGACGAAAAAGCTCAAACGGAAAGATCTTATATCAAGAATGCAAAAAGATCAATCCGAATTCATACCTCATTGACCAGCCGGAAGAAATAGACCGGAACTTGCTCGAGGACGTCCGTTCCATCGGCATTTGTGGAGCGACTTCCACCCCCAAATGGTTGATGGAAGAATGTAAAAAAGCAATCTTAAACGAAAAATAGACCAATAAAAAATAGAAAATTATCGTTGTCCAACTGATAATTTGTTAACTTTGCGACATAAAAATATTAAAATGGGTATTTATGGGAACGATTAAAAGTATTGGTATTTTAACCTCTGGAGGAGATGCTCCGGGAATGAATGCTGCCATTCGTGCAGTCACACGTTCTGCCATCTATAACGGCTTGAAAGTATATGGCATTTATAGAGGTTACAAAGGATTGGTAACAGATGAAATTCAGGAATTCAAAAGCCAAAATGTTAGCAACATCATACAAATGGGAGGTACCATTCTGAAAACCGCCCGTTGCAAAGAATTCACGACACCCGAAGGACGGGCACAAGCTTACGAAAATATGAAAAAGCACGAGATTGATGCTTTGGTCATTATCGGCGGTGACGGTTCGTTGACCGGTGCACGTATCTTTGCTCAGGAATTTGATGTGCCTTGTATCGGTCTGCCCGGAACGATTGACAACGACCTGTATGGAACCGACACCACCATCGGCTATGATACAGCTTTGAACACAATTTTGGATGCAGTAGATAAAATCCGTGATACGGCAACTTCTCACGAACGCTTATTTTTTGTTGAAGTGATGGGACGTGATGCAGGTTTCCTGGCATTGAACGGCGCTATTGCCGCAGGTGCAGAAGCAGCTATTATTCCGGAATTCAGCACAGAAGTTGACCAATTGGAAGAATTCATCGAACATGGTTTCCGCAAATCCAAGAGCAGTAGCATCGTATTAGTAGCCGAAAGCGAACTGACCGGGGGTGCAATGCACTATGCCGAACGTGTGAAGAACGAATATCCGCAATACGATGTGCGTGTAACGATATTAGGACATTTACAACGTGGCGGACGCCCCACAGCGCATGACCGAATCATTGCCAGCCGTATGGGAGTGGCCAGCATCCAAGCACTATTGGAAGGACAACGTAATGTAATGATTGGTATTGATGATGATAAGATTGTTTATGTACCTTTCGCTAAAGCTATAAAGAACGACAAGCCTATAGACAGAGAATTGGTGAATGTACTTCACGAACTTTCTATCTAATTTCATCCACCACAGACAATAAAAAAAACGCAGATTTAATGAATAATCATAATCTGCGTTTTTTGTTTTGCCTGTTGGTAGCAAAACCTTATTTCAAGGTTGAGAAATAAGCATCCAATAACTTTTTGGCAGCAACAAACGAAGTCAGTTTGCCATTCAGCACCTCTTCCTCTTTTGCAGCCAACATAGAAATTATCTTTTCATTATTATAGAAACTATCACGCAAATGCTCGTTGATAGACTCATACATCCAATACTTGGCCTGTTCATTTCTGCGATATTCAAAATAACCATTCGCTTTAACAAAAGCGAAGTATTCATAGATCATATCCCAGATTTCTTTAATTCCAATACCATAAAAGCCGGAATACGTCATTACTTTAGGACTCCAGCCCGAATCAGGAGCAGGAAACAAATGTAAAGCATTGCGGAAATGACTGGCAGCCAGTTTTGCTTTCTCAATATTGCTGCCGTCGGCTTTATTGATAACAATTCCATCCGCCATTTCCATGATACCTCTCTTAATCCCCTGCAATTCATCACCAGTACCGGCCAGTTGGATCAGCAAAAAGAAATCCACCATAGAATGCACTGCCGTTTCGCTCTGCCCTACTCCAACCGTTTCAACAAAAATCTTATCAAAGCCCGCCGCCTCACAAAGTATGATCGTTTCACGAGTCTTACGAGCTACCCCTCCCAACGAACCTGCCGACGGACTAGGCCGTATAAAAGACTTCGGATGGACGGATAGTTTCTCCATGCGGGTCTTATCTCCCAAAATACTGCCTTTAGAACGCTCACTACTGGGATCAATAGCTAAAACAGCTAATTTTCCTCCCTTCTCAAGCACATGCAATCCAAATACATCAATAGATGTACTCTTGCCGGCACCGGGCACACCACTGATACCGATTCGCATAGAATTTCCGGAATAAGGCAGACACTTCTCTATCACTTCCTGGGCAATAGCCTGATGTTCCGGTTTTACACTCTCCACCAAAGTAACCGCCTGACTCAATACGGTCACATCACCTTTTACGATGCCTTCTACATATTCACCTACGGAAAACTCACGACGACGAGGTTTTTTACGTAGTTTCAAATAAGGATTCACAATAGATGGTTGCTCAATACCTTTGTTCACTGTCAATCCCTTATATTCTTCACTATTTTCAGGATGTTCCATAGCTATTTTTTTGAGGTTACTTTTACTTTTATAATTATCTTCGGATTGTTAGGATCATTGGTTATCATCAAGACACGCGGAGTACCCTTTACTTTCTTCAAATTTTGACCGAAAGCAGTAATCTTCAACTTGGTAGACGCACCCGGTTTCAAGACACGTTTCTTCAACTGGACCCCCAAACGACAGAATTAAAACTAACCCTCGCAAACTACAAGAAATTTACCTACGATTAGTATTTTCCTTACCATTCTTAACTAATAATCGTATGTGCTTTCTTTTCTATCGCTTTTCTAGTCTTCCCACTCTGCAACTCTTTGGTCAGAAAGAATGAATAGGCGAGGCGGGATTCTAAGCGTTCCTTGCTGGCTGATATGCGAGAAATACCGGCGAATAAATATGGCGAGAAACCGGGAAATTTCTATTTCCTTCTCCTACCTTATCTCCCGGAAAACCGGGAATAGATAAACAGAAGCTGTTGTCAAGCCCAACTTTAGGCAGCTTATCCGTATCAAGAGTGATCTTGATTTTACCCGTACGTCCCCTTCCTAATTTTTCCGGAGTTGCAACAGCACTGAGGTAAGGAGGCAAATGCATCAGCACAGGGGTATATAGTTTATCTGACGTATTGGCAACCAACAATTCCATAGTCGGTTTATCACCTTTATTGGCATCCTCAAACTCTATTTCTTCCTTATCCAGACGAATAGCGCCAATTTGAAAAGGATGTGTGAAAGTGTAATTCTTAGGATCGGCTGTTACCTCTCCCCGGATAGCCAGATAGATAGGTTTATTCGAGGCATTGCAATAAATGCCTACGCTCTTCTGAAAACGTCCGATGGCTTTGGCGTCAAAAGTAGAACTGACAATCCCGGTCTTTCCCGGTGCAATCGGTTCTTTGGTCCAATCAGCAACCGTGCAGCCACAAGACGTTGTCACATTAGATATCACTAAAGGTTTATCTCCTTTATTAGTGATTTTAAAGGTTGCCGTCACCGGATTTTTCCATAAAATAGTTCCAAATTCATGCGTTGTCTTATCAAATAATGCTTTGGGTTGTGCCTGTACTCCCAAAGTCACTCCCATTAACAAACTTACTATCAGTATAATATGTTTCATACAATTATTTTATGCTTTTTAGATAGCAAAGATAGACAAAAAACATCCTTTACCCATTTTTTCAGCCTATAATTTATTTTATCTTATGAATAACCTTTATCTTTGTCCCGCATTAAAAATCAGATAAATTATGAAAATAGTAAAACATTACTGGTTCGTTGCCATTGCATTGATTACAATGATAAGTTTTTCTTCATGTGAAAGCGATGAGGAAAGAGGATTTGACATTTCAGGATTATACGGTAAGACTTGGTGGGGTGATATGGGATTTGAAGACCGATATGGAGAACCTCTTTACAGTTACATCACATTCACCTCAGGTGCTTTCACAGATCATGGTGCAGGTACGGAAGAGCGCTGTTACTATAATGATGAACTTTATAGGGTATATAAGTTTGACTGGGAAATTCAAAACGGTTGGTTGTATCTATATTATTCAGATGGTTATACATTTATAATTGAATATCCATCCGTTTCAGGCCGCTATTTTTATGGCACGGCTGAAGATGGTTTTGAAATAAGACTAGAATGGGTGGACGGCAGAAGCATAAGAAAAAAGTAAGTTAGCAAGCTAACTTACTTTTATGAAATCACACAATTAATTCCAGACATCCCGTGTCTTTATTCCACCATCACCCGATACTCCTCCCCGTATGCCCTCCGAATTCCGGAGCATAAGCAGACTGAACAGTTGCAATTCCGGTCTGATATTCTCCTGTCCGGTTCACATACACCTGATACTCTATGACATAAGTTCCTTTTCTCATCTGATCGATAAAGAACTGAGTCGAAGCATCTTTGGTAGCCTGATAATATCCCAGCCCGTTGCTCCAACGGAAGCCCGAAACTGCCTGTAACGGTTCCATACAAGCTGCACGGTCATCCTTAATCTGAACAAAATCCATATCACGGTCAGCCTTTACAGTCAGGCGAACGGTAATCTTATCGCCAACCTTTAACGGAGCAGATTCATTCAAAGCCTCATCCCCTTTATATAATTGGCGGCTGACAGACAATCCGTTTCCCTGCTCACCTATTTGATCCATACTTTCCAGATATTGGGCATAAACGGCTCCCCAACCCATTCCGGTTCCTTCTTTATCCACCCTTACTTTCTTTATATTCATCACATCACCGATCACCGTCTTCTTGATATAACCGATGGCATCATCTACCGGAGTCCGGATCATTTCTTTACCTAAAGTAATCTCTACTCCTCCTGTATTTGCCAATAAATCCGAAGCCCCTGTAGCCATCAATGCATACACTGCATCAGCCGTTGCAATCGGCGTTTCCCAAGTCTGTGTCTGTTTCTGCTTCAACAGCCAGCGTTTCATTTCATCGATCGCTTTCGTATCTTTTGTTATACGCTGTATAGCTTCCATAGCAGCCACTTCAGTCGGAATTTTATAACTGAACCATGAATATCGGGCTTTAGGAGTATCAAAGTAACGTCCCATTTCATCCGTCACAACAGAATACTCCATCAATGACTGCATAAACAGCCTGGCTTCTGCCACCTTACCGGCCTGCTGCAAGATGATAGCTCCCAACGCCTTTCCATAAATCGTCAGTTCTTTTCCCTCACCGGACAACTTGTCTATGAAATACCGGTTCACCTTTTCATCAACCGGAGCCTTGCCATCCAAAGCACAGATATACAAATACCTGAGAACCTGCTCTGACGGACGGATACCGACAGCCCCTTTCTTTTCAGCTTCTTTCATGGACTTATACTCTTCGGCTGCCTGCTTGCCTAAATACTCGAACCCTTTTTGAATCATAGGCTGCATCCGGCTGTCAGCATCCTGATGAGTCAATGCATTCAGCCGGACCAGCATTTCCATTACCTGAGTAGTTACATAGCGGCTGCCTTGCATACCTTTATACCAACTCCATGCGCCATCGGCATTTTGCAATTCTCCCAGTTTTTCTACAGAAACAGCCAGTTGGCTATTCATTGTATTCAGGTCAAACAAAGTGGCGATACGCTGTTTTTGTTCGGCTTCATTGGTAGCTTCTGCCAGCCAGGGAGTTTCAGCCAGCAGGATATTTTTCAGTTCCTGATTCTTTTGCAGATTGCTCATAAAAGTCTCCTTCGTGCCACCTTGAGCCTTCCAGCTATCAAAGACTTGCTTGATACGGGGATTTTCTTTAACTATATATGCAGCCAATGAATGGGCATAATAAGCGGTAGCCCAGGAAAGAGCATCTTCATTCTGAGGATGAGCCACTACAGGCAAAGCCTGCACGGCATACCAAGCCGGATGGGCAGTAAATTCTACGGTCAACCGTTGTTCGGAAGCCGTTTTGCTATGCTTGTTAAACAGGTTTTCCAAAGAGAAAGTATGCGCACCTTCCCCATTCACGTTCAGAGGAACGGTTTCCGTCACCCACTGTTTGTCTGTCAGAACGGGGATGTAACGCTGTTCTCCATCACTGAAGGTATCTCCATCCGCTACCATCCGGCATGCCATTACCGCATATTTGTCACTCACTTCAAAAGTAAAGTTCACATGCCCGGTTTCTCCTCCCTTCACATCAAACTTCTGTTTTTGTGAATAGAATACCTTTTCTGTTTCCGGATTGAACAATTCCATGCGGACAGTCCCTTTCACTCCCTTGTCCGACAGGTTCATCAGTGAAGCGGCAATATTCGCCTTATCTCCCACGCGGACAAAGCGGGGCATATTAGGCTGAAGCATAAACTCCTTGCTGGCAGTAGCGGTAGCTTCTATCTTTCCATAATCCACATTCCGGGTATGTGCCAAGCCCATAAACTTCCATCGGGTAAGGCTTTCGGGCAGTACAAAGGAAATACTGACTTCACCTTTTTCATTGGTGCGGAGCTGTGGGTAAAAGAATGCCGTTTCCGCAAAGTTTTCACGTATCTGTATATCACCCGTTTCTGCCAGTTCTTCAGAACTGCCCATTTCTGCCTTTTCCTGTGCAGATGTTTCTACCATTTCTTCCTGGAGCACCATATCAGTAACAGCCTCCTGGTTCATCACAGCATTTGCGGCACTCCTGCCTCTAATCTTCAAAGCTCCTGCAAGAGTGGCACGAGGACTGCCTCCGTAACCTACCACCATAGCCTCCATTCTTCCTGTAGATGGAATGATCAATTCACTATATTCCAAAGGAACCGCACGGAGCCTCTTCAACGGGAAATCAACATACAAATAAGCATTCCGCATATAGGATGTATTCCAATAAGTCAAAGGAACCACATAATGAAAGTCCACTCCAAAGTCCAACTTATGTGCACTATAGATTTTATCCAGAGAAGCATCATACATAGTAGCCAGCATTTCAGCCTCAGCCGGGCTTCCATCCGGATAAAGTACCGTCAGTTTCCATTCCTCTTGCTGTCCAGGACGGAGTTTGTCACGGAACGTAGTCCATTTCAGCTGCAACTTCTTCTCAGGGGCCGGTTTCATAATCCGTGTATTATGACTGTAAAGTCTGCCATCTTTCACAAATGCCATACTTACCAGAATGCCGTCACCATATTCTTTCTTATAAGGGAAGCGGAAACAGGCCACCGAGTCCGAAAGCTGTATACGTTTGCTTTCCAAGCGCTTGTTGCCTGCAAACACATCATAAAGCAGATAGACATTCTTTTCGCTGCTACCTATATATATAGTCGCGGGAGATGCTGCATCAAATTCCAGACCATCCTGATAGAACCAATCCGTTATCACGAAGGGCGGACGCTTGTCATTCAATGAAAACAGAAGGAAATTCTTAGATGCCGTACACTCTCTGCCCTGCGTATCCTTAGCCGAGAGCTTCAAACGATAATTACCGGAAGGCAGGGCATAAATAGCCTCAGGAATAAAACTCCTGTTAGCTTCCACCGTACCGGTCAATACCTTTCTGCCTTCTTTTTCCTGACCGTCTTTCTGCTTCTCCATCTCGACTACCTGATAAGTAACCGGAGTATCTACCGGCTCACCCGAAAGATTCATGGCTGTCAGTTTTATTTCCAGCTTCTTTTCTTTCACCAAATTATCGGGCAGGTTATCCATATTCAGCACCATTGAAGTGCTTCCTAAAGGCAATGACAAATTAGCTTGCTGTGTCTCACCTGCACCATCCGTCACATCCGCCTGTATGTTGTACGTATAATACCACAACGGAGATTCTCTCCTGTCCGAGTCTATTTCAAAATGCACCGGAACGCTGAACTTACCATCCGCATCGGTCATTGCCTCTCCCTCCCAACGGGCTGAACCCCTGCCCATAAACCGCCAGAACCAAGCATAGGAACGAGATATATTATAGTGTACCCTGGCATTCTGCACAGGCGCACCGGCAAAAGTCTTTGCCATCCCCACCACTTCTATAGAGTCACCTACTTGATACTCCACTTTCACGGGCTCAAACGTGACATCAAAGGTGGGACGTTTATATTCTTCTACCTTAAAACTGACAGAAGTATCGGCCACACGCAAGCTAAAATAACCGGTCAGGCAAGGAGAGGGCAAAACAAACTGTCCGCTGAACGAGCCAAAACCATTCGTCCGTACTTCCACTTTTCCTGTTTCATTATTATTCGCATCATATAGGGATACCGTATATTTTTTATCCGTCAGCACACGCGTAGAATCCTTTTCCATTTCATAAGCCAAGCCGGATACATATACGGTTTGACCGGGACGGTAAATGGAGCGGTCGGTAAATAATTGCAAAACTTCTTTCCTCTTGCTCTCTTTATAGTAATAATCGTTTTTCCAAAGATTCAAGATGGGCATCGCATTATCAGCCGCCGTATGTGCATTATACCAGTATTTGTTACTATTCAGGAAATCCAGTTTCAAAGTACCCTGTTTATCCGCCTGGTAGGTCTGTTGGGGAGAATAGCCTCCTCCCTTCTCCGTATAAATGGTTACTTCCGCTTCCGAAACCGGCTGTCCGCTCACTGCATCTACCACCACCAGTTCCAACGTACCATCCGGCAGAGGACGATAAATGGTCTTTAAAGCGGTGACATTCATTAATGTTCCGTCCGAAACGCCCTTCTTCCCATCGGGCACTGCCTTTAAGAAATAAATTCCCGCTTGAGGAGCCTGTATGGTCAGGGTGGTATCGACATTCAAATAATCTGTAGTAGGTTTCAAAGAAAAATGCTCCTCGCGTTGCAAACGGGCATATTTACTTTCAAAATGGGTGGTTCTGTTCTGCAATACGGCAGAGGTAACGGGTAAATTCACCTTATATAACTGCAAGGTGATGCCGGTAAGGTTTTTATAATTTACTTTCACCGACTGCTGTTCACCCGGGTAAGCCGTAGCTATTTCCAGTGAGAGGCTTGCATTCAGAATTTCCTTTTCTATATTCTTCAGTTGGTTGATACCTTCGTAACGGGGGTATCCGGCTATTCCTTCACGAACTATCCGCAAGCGCTCTACCTGATTATTTTGATACTGTAGGAATTGTGCCAAAGCCAGATAAGCTTCAGGAACTGTTTTCACAGCCGGATAAGTATGAATCCACTTCCGAAGTTCCTGTTGGCATACGTCATTCGAGAAGTTTCCGGAAAAATTGCGGTACAGGTAATTCAATGCATCTATCCCGGTCAGCAACCAGCCCTCACGCTCCGTTTCCGTATCGTATGCTTTCAGCAAGGACTGATAAGTCTGCATGACAGCTGCCGTCAGGTCACAATCAGAGACGGGAACAAACTGATAAGTAACAAACTGATCCATATCCGTCATATCCGCAGGCAGACTGTTTGTCTGATTTGCTTTAGCAGCCGCCTGCCACCTGTACTGCTGCATGATCTGTATGGCACGACGTGCCAGCAGGTTGTACAGATTATCACGAAAATACCGTTTACTAGCCTCTCCCACTCTCACCATAGGTCTCAATTTCTCGACCGGGATAAGTAATAACCGGTCCTTATCCTTGAGAGAGGCCTGCAAATAACCCAATCCTTTTTTTACGTCGGCAGGCATGGTCATTTCACCCAGAATAGAATACAATATAGCTTTGTCTTCCATACTGCCGGTTTGGGAAGCCCATTGTTCCAAACCATTCATATCTACCTTCAAACTATCGGGAGTTAAAAGGGAACGGTACTGCATGGCAGTGAGATAAGCTTTCATCATTTGCGGTACATTCTGTTCCGCTTTTGCTTTATCGTAGATTTTCATTGCTTCGGAAATAACCGACTTGGGCAGATCCTTTCGTTCCAATACTTCCAGTTCTTTCCACAAATTGTCATAGGTTTGTGCCTGCATAGGAGCAAATACGCTCATTACCAGTAGCACTATCAAAGATAAATAACGAATTTTCATATCTACAATCTTTTAGTTCGTACTAAGTCTTCTTTAACAAAGAAACGAAATAGATGTTTAAAGACTGCATACGTTTTAATTAAAATAACTAAAACAGAAAAGGAAAGATCTTTCAGCGCAGCCAAAGCAAACGTTGCAGCACCAGTCTTTTATAGGGTTTCTTCATGTCTTCGGGCAGGAAGGAAACATCTATCAGTTCCATCCATTTAATGATGGAACGTCGGAATTTCCAAGCGATGTTCTCTATTACCTTGCCACTGCCCCCCGGCGAGCTCCTCCGTATCCTCGGGCATGACAATAACCGTGGACAGCAAATGGTATGCAGGCGTCAGACTATAGCCCATCCCCGTATCATACAATGAAAAGTTCTTCAGGTGCCAGCCGGATAACGCAAGAATCCGGCATCATAGACAAAGGTAAAACCATTTTCGTCTTCCGTCAGCGTCCCCGCGTAGATATATATCATTCAGGTATATTTTTCCCCTTCTCATACGCTATGCTCCTTTCCTGCAGGCACTGCTCCCACTTCATACCTGAAGAGGGCAAGCACCTGGTTTACCTTGTCTATTCGCAAAGTTTGCTTTCCTTGTTCCAACTCGCGCACAAAGCGAAGCCCCACTCCCGCCTTAGCTGCCAAATCTACTTGCGTAAGTCCGAACCGCTTGCGCATTTCCTTAACAAACAATGACAATGAATTATTCATAATTACACCCTTTAGGGTACCAATATAGCAAAACCAGCGATAATTACACCCTAATGGGTATAATTTATTAGCTTCTTTTGCATAATATACCCGAAAGGGTGCAAAGTATTAGCCCAAACCAGCGCATTACGGAAAACCAGGAGTATTCAGCAAATTCGTGATACAAAGAAAAAGGACAGGAAAATTCCTTCAAAAGCTTCAGCCTCTCCGCAAACCCTTTGCCGGTGGGCATTCCGGCTGAAGGATTACACCGGAAAATGCTTCAGCCCGAAAAAAAATCCTTCAGCCGCACCCTCTGGGAATATGCGTACTACGCACAGATTGGTTTCCCAATGCTTCAAAAGTCCTATATCCAGGCACTTGTCACCGTATCGCACCCCTAAATGAACAAACTGACACAACCGGAAACATATTCTTTTTCATCAGGATAAGTTTATATTTTCTTCCGTAAGCATTCGGCCTCGTGCGTGTTTTTTTCCCCTCTTTTCCTTCCTACCTTTGTGGCTTCATTATAATCTTAATCCATTATGTGTTCAGTATTAGAATTTTCTAGCGAAAGTGATAAACTA
>ENA-OQNM01000493-OQNM01000493.1-human-gut-metagenome-genome-assembly--contig:-NODE-493-length-14304-cov-2.860619_pt1 | contig 14304 bp, 12 predicted proteins | sample MGYA00242632_ERZ504886 | MGnify/ENA primary metagenome ERZ504886 (study PRJEB26092, sample SAMD00036424) | human gut metagenome | host: Homo sapiens | study: EMG produced TPA metagenomics assembly of... | reverse complement strand
AGGCCGCCCTGCAGGTAGCAGGTCGTAGGGCTCACGCAGCGGCCGTCGACAGGACAGCTCGATCGGTGCTGCCCTAGGGTTAAACGCTGCCGCTTGCCATGACCACTCATCGGTGTAGCCCGGTTCCGGGCTCGGGTTCCGGGGCCGCATAGCTGTCCACCGGGCTGGCAGCCTGGATGCCCTGACAGAAACCGATCAGGGCATCGGCGGTGCCGGCATCAAAGCAGGTCACGATGTCGTTGTGGTCATCACAGTAGCGCGGCACCGGGTTCTTGCCCAGCAGTTCCAGCATGCACTGGGCGTAGATAGCGGTCTTGATGGCCTCACACACCACGCCGGGGGCATAGTAGAAGCCCAGATACATATCGCGGGGCGTTTCCAGCGTGCAGCCCAGCTCCTTGCCCAGGCCGGGCGCGTTCAGGCGGTAGGCGCACAGCTCCACCAGATCCTTCCGGCCGGCAATGTAGCCGCCGGTGGGCGCAATTCCGCCGCCGGGGTTCTTGATGAGACTGCCCACCACAAGGTCGGCACCCACCTGGCAGGGCTCCTGCGTCTGGGTGAACTCGCCGTAGCAGTTGTCCACAAAAATGATGATCTCCGGGTTGGCGGCACGGGCGGTGTCGGCAACCTTTTTGATGGTGTCCAGATCAAAGGCGTTGCGCTGCAGATAGCCGCGGCTGCGCTGGATATGGCACACCTTGGCCCCGGGGGCCTTCTGTGCAATCAGGTCGTAGTCCGGGGTGAAGTCAGCCTTGAGGGGAGCTTCGTCGTATTGGATGCCGTAGTCCATCAGGGTACCGGTACCCTTGCCCTTGCCGTCCAGACCGATGACGCCCTCCAGCGTATCATAGGGGCGGCCGGTGGCGGCCAGCAGGGTGTCCCCTGCCCGCAGCAGGCCGAACAGGGCCACCGCCAGCGTATGGGTGCCGCTCTGGAACTGGCTGCGCACCAGTGCATCCTCTGCGCCCATCACCTGGGCAAAGATCTGCTCCAGCTTGGCCCGGCCGGTGTCCCACAGGCCGTAGCCGGTGGTGCCCAGCATATCGGTGGAGGACATCTGGGTGTCGGCAAAGGCCTTGAGCATCTTGAGCTGGTTGAAATCGCGGATTTCCTCCATATGGCGGAAATAGGGCTGGCACAGCTCCATGGCCTTTTCGTCCAGTGCCAGCACTTCGGGTTTGTAATCAAAAAAGTGGTTGAGAATCGACATATCTGTTTCCTTAATTTAATGTTCTTGTATTTTCAGGAGCATGGACGCTCCGCTGGGCCAGAGGACAAGAGGGGCGTTTGGAGCGGCCCGCAGGCCGCGACAAACGCCAATATAAAATAGTTCTTCCTCTGAATATGCCCAGAGTGAAACGGAGGGCATTCAAATCGTCCGGCTCACGGCGCGGCAAAACGTACATACTCCCCCAGCTTTGCAAAGCCGAGGCGGGTGTAAAAATGCACCCGTTCCGGGGCGCAGAGGAACACCGGGTGCTCCCCTTCTGCTGCAAGGGCGTTGGCCATCTGCACGATGAGCCGCCCGCCGATGCCTTTGCCGCGCAAGGGCTCTGCCGTCTGGCCGCAGGCCATGTAGGCCTGTCCGTTTGCGACCGCATAGGCACCCACGGTGCACACCGTCTGCCCGCCCTGCTGCAGCGCCCAGACCACGGCCCGGCCCCGGCTGCGCTTGGAGCACAGCTCCGAATAGGCATCGTCCCGCCGGGCGGGGTCCGGTTGGATAAAGCGCCTGCGCCACCGTCATGGCGGGCGTCTGGGCGTCAAGAGTCAGGCTGCTCCAAAGAGCATCCTCTACAGCAGGCAGGGGCAGCACTTTGCCGGGAGCAAGGCCGAACACGGTCAGCGTTTCGGCCCGGTGCCAGCCTGTGGGCGGCGGGCAGATGCCCTCGTCCAGAATGACGCTCCCACAGCCGCAGAAGGCCAGAAAGCTTGCCAGCTCCTCCGGGTTTGCATGCCCGGCTGCCCATGCCGTGCGGCCGCTGAGTTCCAGCGCCAGTGTGGGGCCAGCATAGAACCGGCCGGGCTGGCTTTTGCCGAAGATCTGCTGATCCAGCGGCAGCAAGGCATCCAGCACCCAGCGACCCCGGCAAGCGTTCCGGAACGACGGGCGACGACGCGCCGGGGTGGTTGACCCGTCGCGATCACTTGAGCGCGTTGACGATCTTCTTGAACTCACGGCCGCGCACCTCAAAGTTAGGGGTACGAGGTCAAACGAAGCACTGGCCGGAGACAGGATGATGATGTCGCCGGGCTTTGCGGCGGCGCGGGCAAGCTCCACAGCGTGCTGCATGTTGTCGGCGTGCTGGATGGGCAGAGCTGCTTCGTCAAAGCCTTCGCATTCGCGCACAGCCTTCTCGATACGGGGGCCGGTGGCACCCATCAGCACCAGGTTCCTGACGTGGGCAATGACTTCCGGTGCCAGCGGCTCATACGGGATGTGCTTGTCGTACGCCGCCCGCAATGAGGATGACCTTCTGGTTGAAGCTGCGCAGGCCCGCAATGGTGCGGGTGGGGCTGGTACCGATGGAGTCGTTGTAGACAGCACGCCGTCCAGGGTGCGCACCGGCTCAATGCGGTGCTCTACACCGGTAAAGGTGCTGCCCACCTGCTGGATGGCTTCCACCGGCACGAGGCCCCACACGGCAGCCGCAGCGGCCAGCAGGTTCTCGATGTTGTGCAGGCCGCGCAGCTTCACGTCCTTCTGAGCCAGGAACGGAGTCACCACACCGTCCTCGGCCATGCAGAGCATGCCGTCCTTGCGCAGGAAGGCACCGTTGTCGGTGTCGTGCAGGCGGGTGAACCACACCTGCTTGCCCTTGCAGTCCTTCTGCATGGAGCGGCTGATTTCGTTCTCATACGCCCAGCACGGCACGGCAGGGGCGGGGTCTGGTACAGCAGGATGTTGCGCTTGGCGTCGATGTACTCCTGCATATCCTTGTGGTGGTCCAGATGGTTGGGGGTGACGTTGGTCACCACGGCCACATTGGGGCTGGAATGCATACTGATGAGCTGGAAGCTGGACAGTTCTACCACGGCCACATCGTCGGGGCTCACCTCGGGCAGCATGGGCAGCAGCGCTGCACCGATGTTGCCGCCCAGATGTACCTTGCGGCCAGCGGCCTCAAAGAACTTGGCGATCAGGGTCGTGGTGGTGGTCTTGCCGTCGGAGCCGGTCACAGCCACGATGGGGCAGGGGCAGAAATCAAAGAACAGTTCCACCTCGCTGGTGACCATGGTACCGGCCGCCATGGCATCCTGCAGGGGTTTCTCAAAGTAGCCCACAAAGCCGGGGGTGCGCATAATGATATCCTGGCCCTTGAAGCCGTCCAGATAGTTCTCGCCCAGGCTCAGGTCGATGCCCAGCTCCCGGATGGTGGCGGCGTAATCTCCGAAGTCCTCCACGCTCTTTTTCTGGTCGCACAGGGTAACGTGTGCCCCCAGCTCCACAAATTCTTTGATCAGGGTCTTGTGGCTGACGCCCGCGCCGATAAAGGCCACCTTTTTGCCCTTGATGAGCTGTTCGAGCTTCTGTTGATCCTTCTGCATAAAAACAGATCCTCCTTCGTACAGTATCGTATTCTGAACACGCCGGAACTGCCCGGCATTTGTGAGTTTCGCTGTACTATTATAGTCCATTTGGCCGCGCTTGGCAACGGAAAACCGTGCACTCGGCACCAAAAAGCGCGGTAAATTCACAAAAAGGCAATTGTTTTTTGTCTGTGTTTCTGCTACACTTGTCGATGCAGAGCCGTTTTTGAGGGTTTCTGCACCATGATGAACGGAATGAGGGTTTCTTTTTTGAATCGTTTTTTGCGCATGACCGCAGTGGTGCTTGCCGCTGCGTTTGCTTTTCTGCTTGCGGGCTGCGGCGGCAGCTCCGCCAGCACCAGCTTTACCTGGTTTGTGGACAATATCCCCGCAAACCTTGACCCGCAGGTAGCCACCAAGGCCGAGGATGTGATCGCCTGCGAGAACCTGTACGGCGGACTCGTGCGCCGCAATGCCAGCGGCGAGCTGGTTCCGGACCTGTGTGAGCGGTGGGAGATCTCCTCCGACGGGCTCACCTATACCTTTTATTTAAAGAGCGGCCTGACCTACACCGGCACGAAAGGTGCCGCCACGGACTACGCCATCACCGCTGAAGATTTCGTGTATGCATTTCGCCGGGTGTTCGACCCCCAGACCGCCTCGCCCTATGCGGTGGAGTTTTCTGCCATCCAGAACAGTGCCGCCGTGCTGGACGGCACTGCCGACCCCGGCACGCTGGGCGTGTCGGCCATCGGAGAACTGACGCTGGTGTTCCGCCTGAGCGAGCGGGACGACACCTTCCTTTCCAAACTCACCCTGCCGGGTGCCATGCCCTGTGACGAAGCCTTTTTTGAGAGCACCCGCGGCACCTACGGTCTGAGCAGTACATCCACTCTGTCCAGCGGCAACTTTTACATCTACAACTGGACGGCCAGCGGCCTGTTCCTGCGCCGCAGTGCCGCGTCCCCGCTGGTGAACAACCTGCGCCTTGTGCAGAACACCAGCAACACCGACAAGAGTGCCGCCCAGCTCATTGCAGACGAAAAGTGCTCGGCCGCCCTGGATGACACCGCCGAAGCCACTTCCCTGCAGAGCGTGGAATACTCCGACACCACCTGGGCCCTGCTGTTCAACGCATCGGAAGGCTCGGTGTTCGCGGTTGCATCCCTGCGGCAGGCGCTGGCCGGCATCGCCCTGCAGAACCTGTCGGTGCCCTCCTCGGGGCTGTTCACGGAGGTAACCGGCCTTGTTCCGGACGGCCTGACCGTGGACGGCATCGACTACCGCGATGCTGCCGGGGACCTGCTGCCCACCATCCCGGATGCAAAGGCACTGTACATGCAGGCCCGGCAGGGCATGGCCAGCTCCGACTTCAACGGGGTGACCATTCTGCTGCCCCAGGGCTCCGGCCTGACCGAGACGGTGGAGCAGATCAACGGTGCCTGGCAGAAAGACTGTTCCCTCTTCTTCTCGGTGGAAGAGGTGCCGCAGGAGGAGTTCGACGCCCGCCTTGCCAGCGGCAAATACACCATCGCACTGGCTCCCATCCGGGCCGAGGGCGGCAGCGTATACCAGATGCTGCAGCAATTTGCCGGAGACAACAATCTGACCGGTCTCACCGGCCCGCTCTATGCCGGGACCCTGTCTGAAAGCATCCAGCGCACCGGCTCCGCACGCTGCCAGCTGCTGCGCGATTGTGAACGCCAGCTGTTGGAGGGCTGCACCGTGGTGCCGCTGGCCGCCCAGCAGAAGCGTCTGCTGGTGGCCGACGGCGTGGAAGGGCTGGTGTTCGACCCCTTCACCCCGGTGCTGGACCTGACCTACACCACGAAAAACTGACCCGACCGTTTTCGGCGCGATCCGCTCTTGACATTTGTCCCCTGCTTTGCTACAATAATAAAGCAGTGTGCAGGGTTAGCTCATCCGGTAGAGCGACTGCTTCCCAAGCAGTAGGCGGCGGGTTCGAGTCCCGTATCCTGCTCCAGCACAACAAGCCCCCGGTCTTGCATGAATTTCATGTAGGGTCGGGGGCTTGTTTTATGCCGCTCTTGCGTTTTTCCCGGTACTGTGCTATACTTCTCTGCGAACTGAACAAAAACAGCAGGTGCGTTCCGCCGCAGGCGCTTTGCCGCGGCAGGAACGTTAAAAGGGAAGCGGGTGCAAATCCCGCACGATCTCGTCACTGTGATAAGGGAGCCCGCAGCCCGGGTGCTTCTGGCACCGGCCACTGAAGCGTTGCTTTGGGAAGGCGGCGGCGGGCGCAGATCTTTCAGCCAGGAAACCTGCCCGCTGTTGGTACAGGAGCGCACCGCTCCGGACCACGAGGAATTGGTCGTGCCGAAAAGCCTATGGATCATGGGTCTTTTTGTGTTGCCATTCCGCAAGCAGAAAGGCCTTTTTTGTTTGCGGAAAACGCCCTTTCAGAGCCTTGTTCAGGGGTATGCAAACTGTTCTGTACGAACAAAAAGGAAAGGAATTTATCATGAGAAAACGCAACATCCGCAAGGCTGCTGCCGCCCTGACTGCCCTGGCTCTGTGCGCCGGTGTGCTCAGCGGCTGCGGCGGCGCCGCATCCAGCACCGCTTCCAGCGCAGCAAGTTCTTCTGCCGCTGCCAGCAGCGAAGCATCCGGCGAGGACGCCGACGAGGCTGCCGCAAAGAACGTGGCAGACCTGATTGATGCCATCTATGTACAGGAGCGCAACGACAGCACCGACGAGCAGTGTGCTGCTGCCAAGGCTGCCTGGGACGCCTTGACCGATGCTCAGAAGGAGCTGGTGGAAGGCGAAAATGCTGACCCCGATTACTTTGGCCGTGACACCGGCGATGCTTCCAAGGATGCCGCCCGCAACGAGGACAACATCGGCGAGAACGAGCTGCTGGTGGTCTCCTTTGGCACCTCCTTCAACGACAGCCGTGTGAAGGACATCAAGGGCATCGAGGACGCCCTGCAGGCCGCCTACCCTGACTGGAGCGTGCGCCGCGCCTTTACCGCACAGATCATCATCAACCATGTGCAGGCCCGTGACGGCGAGAAGATCGACAACATGCAGCAGGCCATGGACCGCGCTGTGGCCAACGGCGTGAAGAACCTGATCGTGCAGCCCACCCATCTGATGCACGGTGCCGAGTACGACGAGATGATGGAGATGATCGACTCCTACCGCGACAAGTTCGAGAGCGTTGCCGTGGCTGAGCCCCTGCTGGGCGAGGTCGGCTCTGACGCCACCGTGATCAACTCCGACAAGGAAGTGGTTGCCAAGGCCGTGACCGAGGCCGCCGTGAAGGATGCCGGTTACGAGAGCCTGGACGCCGCCGCTGCCGAGAAGGTCGCCTTCGTGTTCATGGGCCACGGCACTTCCCACACTGCAAAGGTGAGCTACAGCCAGATGCAGACCACCATGCAGACCCTGGGCTATGACAATGTGTTCATCGGCACCGTGGAGGGTGAGCCCGAGGAAACCGCCTGCGAGAACGTGATCGAGGCTGTGAAGGCCGCCGGTTACACCAAGGTCGTCCTGCGTCCCCTGATGGTGGTGGCAGGCGACCACGCCAACAACGACATGGCCGGTGCAGACGAGGATTCCTGGCTGAGCCAGTTCAACGCTTCCGGCGTATTTGAGTCTGTGGACTGCCAGATCGCCGGTCTGGGCGAAGTGCCCTCCATTCAGGAGCTGTACGTTGCCCACACCAAGGCTGCCATTGATTCTCTGAACGGCTGAAAATAACTGCCAAATTGCCCGGAGGGAGTGATCTTTTCGGGCAATTTTTCTTTTTGACAGGATTGTGGTATACTGAGACCTGCAGGGAGTTTCTCCCTTTCTGATTCTGAAACATTGAGGTATTTTTCTATGCGCTGCAAACAGATGCTTTCCCTTTCCGTTGTCACCGTGCTGCTGGCCGCTTCTCTGGCAGGCTGCGGCACTTCTTCCACCGCTCCGTCGGTCGTCTCTTCCGAGGCCCCTTCCAGCGCGGCAAGTTCCGCCGCATCCGAAGTCACGGAGACCGCCGCTCTGCCGGACGGCGTATACACTGCCGAGTTTGATACCGACAGCGGCATGTTCCATGCCAACGAGGCCTGCGACGGCAAAGGCACCCTGACCGTCAAGGACGGCAAGATGACCTTCCACGTCAGCCTGGTGTCCAAAAAGATCGTGAACCTGTACCCCGGCCTGGCCGCTGATGCCGAAGCCCACAAAACGGACTGGCTGCTACCCACCACCGACACTGTGACCTACTCCGACGGCACCAGCGAAGAGGTGTACGGCTATGACATCCCGGTCACCGCATTGGATGAGGACTTCTCGCTGGCCATTCTGGGCTCCAAGGGTACCTGGTACGACCACACCGTGAGCGTGCGCAATGCCCAGCCCAAGACCGAGGAAGTCTCCGAGACCCCCGCAGACGGCGAATACACCGTATCTGTGGCACTGGAGGGCGGCTCCGGCCGTGCCACCGTGGACAGTCCCGCCACTCTGACCGTGGCCGACGGCAAGATGACCGCCACCATCGCATGGAGCAGCCCCAACTATGACTATATGGTCGTGGACGGCGAGAAGTACCTGCCCACCAACACCGAGGGCAACTCCACCTTTGAGATCCCGGTCGCTGCCCTGGGCACCCCGCTGGCCGTGACCGCCGACACGGTGGCCATGAGCACCCCGCACGAGATCGAATACACCCTGACCTTTACTTTGGAGTAACCTTCCATGAAGCTGACCCGCGCTCAATTTTTAAAGGCACTGCCCGCCGCGGTGCTGGCGCTTGCAGGCTGCACTGCCGCGCCTACTGCACCGGCCGATACGGACGAGCTGGTGTTTGACCACGCCTACCCTCTGGACTACGCCACCCAGTTTACCGCCGACTGCTATGCGGACGGCTCTACCCTGCTGACCATCCCGGACGCACAGGCAAAGTTCCTTGTCCGGCCGGAAGGCGCTGCCACCCTGCGCACTGTGCCCGAGGGCGTGACCGTTTTGCAGCAGCCGGTGCAGAACCTCTATCTGGTGTCCACCTCGGTGATGGACCTGTTCCTTGCACTGGACGCACTGGACTGCATCGCCCTGAGCGGCACCCGCGCCGAGGGCTGGTATCTGGACGAGGCCCGGCAGGCCATGCTGGACGGGCGCATTGCCTATGCGGGCAAATACAGCGCCCCGGACTACGAGCAGATCCTTGCCGCGAATTGCGGCCTTGCCATCGAGAACACCATGATCTACCACACCCCGGAGGTCAAGGAGCAGCTGGAGCGCTTCGGCATCCCGGTGCTGGTGGAGCGTTCCAGCTACGAGAGCGGCCCGCTGGCCCGCATGGAGTGGATCAAATTCTACGGCATCCTGCTGGGCAAGGAGGAACTGGCACAGCAGGTGTTTGACCGACAGGCGGAGCGCATCGCTCCCCTGCTGGACCAGCAGTCCACCGGCAAGAGCTGCGCGTTCTTTTCTATCTCGGCCAACAATCTGGCCAACGTGCGCAAGGGCGGCGACTATGTGGCCCGCATGATCGAGATGGCCGGGGCCGACTATGTGTTTGCCGATCTGACCGACAGCGGCAACAGTCTTTCCACCATGAACCTGCCGCTGGAAGACTTCTATGCCGGTGCACGGGACGCCGACTTCCTGATCTACAACAGTACCATTGAGGGCGTTGTCTCCACCACCAACGAGCTGGTGGCCAAGTGCTCCCTGCTGGCGGACTTCAAGGCTGTGCAGAATGGGCATGTCTGGTGCGTTGCCCAGAGCTTTTTCCAGCAGAGCATGGAATTGGCCGATTTTATCCTGGAGCTGCACCGTCTATTCACCGAGGATGCGCCGGATGGATTGCAGTATTTCATTCACGTTGAGTAAGGAACCGCTTATGACCCGCAAAAAACGCTATCTGTTTTCTTATCTCCTGCTGGCGCTGGCGCTGGTGGTTCTGTTTGCCGCCAACCTGTTCTGGGGCAGTGTTGCCCTGACCCCCGGTGCCGTGCTGGCGGCCCTGACCGGCCGCGGGCAGGACGCACTGTCGGTGGGCATCATCACCCAGCTGCGCCTGCCCCGGGCCGTGATGGTGGTGTTGCTGGGCGCGGCACTCTCTGCGGCAGGCTATCTGCTGCAGACCTTTTTTGCCAACCCCATCGCCGGGCCTTTTGTCATGGGCATTTCCAGCGGAGCCAAGCTGGCCGTAGCACTGGTGATGGTGATGTTCCTGAACCATGGCCTGCTCACCAGCTCCCTCACCCTGATCCTGGCCGCCTTTGCGGGGGCTATGGCCGCCATGGCCTTTGTGCTGGCGGTGGCCCGTCGGGTGCAACGCATGAGCATTCTGGTCATCTGCGGCGTCATGATCGGTTACATCTGTTCCGCTGTCACCGAGTTCGTGGTGGCATTTGCGCAGGACTCCAACATCGTCAACCTGCACAACTGGTCACAGGGCAGCTTTTCCGGCATGACCTGGGGCAATGTACAGGCGGCGGCACTGGTGGTGCTGCCTGCGCTGGCAGCAGCCTTCTGCCTCTCCAAACCCATGAGCGCCTACCAGATGGGCGAAGCCTATGCCCAGAGCGTGGGCGTGAACGTGAAGCGTTTTTCCCGGCTGCTGGTACTGCTTTCCAGTCTGCTGGCGGCCTGTGTCACGGCCTTTGCGGGGCCCATCTCCTTTGTGGGCATCGCGGTGCCGCATCTGGTCAAGCAGCTGCTGGGCAGCGCAAAGCCGCTGGTGGTGCTGCCGGGCTGCTGCCTGGGCGGGGCCGCCTTCTGTTTGCTGTGCGACCTGATCGCCCGCAGCCTGTTTGCTCCCACGGAGCTTTCCATCAGCGCGGTCACCGCCGTGTTTGGTGCGCCGGTGGTCATCGGGCTGCTCATCCGCCGGAACCGGGAGGGTGCACAATGAAGAAATTTCTCTGTGAAACGCAGGATCTTGCCATCGGTTACGGCAAAACGCCGCTGGCCTCCGGCATTGCACTGGGGGCAAATCCGGGGCAGATCCTTGTCCTTGTCGGCCCCAACGGTGCGGGCAAATCCACCCTGCTCAAAACACTGGCCGGGCAGCTGGCCCCGCTGGGCGGTGCTGTATTGCTGGACGGGCAGGACCTGACCGCCTACACCGGCACGGCCCGGGCGCAGAAGCTGGCCCTGATGCTGCCCCACACCCGCCACACCGAGCTGACCACCTGCTTTGAGTTTGCCGCCGCCGGGCGCATCCCCTACACCGGCGACTGGGCATTCTGTCCGACGCCGACCGGCAGGCCGTGCAGGATGCACTGGAAATTGCCGGAGCTGCGCATCTCGCGGACCGGGACTTCAACTGCATCAGTGACGGTCAGCGTCAGCGTGTTTTGCTGGCCCGTGCCATCTGCCAGCAGCCTAAAGTGCTGCTGCTGGACGAGCCCACCTCCTTTCTGGACATCAAGGGCAAGATCGAGCTGCTGACCATCCTGCAGAAGCTGGCCCATGAACAGGGCCTTGCGGTCATCGTAAGCCTGCACGAGCTGGACATGGCGCAGAAGATTGCGGACGCCGTGGTGTGCGTGTTCCCGGACCATGTTTCCGGCGTGCTGACCCCGGATGCCGCCTTTGCCCCGGACAATATCCGTGCCCTCTACGCGCTGAGCGAAGCGCAGTACGCGGCCCTGTTCGGGCAGACAAAACCCCAAAAGCCCACGTTCGAGCACTACGTCCGCAGCGGGCAGAAGCTGCTGCGCTGCGGCTATACCACCGGCACCTGTGCGGCGCTGGGGGCAGCGGGCGCGGCCCGGCTGCTGCTCACCGGCCATGCGCCGGAGACGGTGGCCCTGCGCACCCCAAAGGGCATCGTGGTGGAGGTAGCACCCCTGTTCTGCCGCCGCACCGACACTGGGCCGAATGCGCCATTGAAAAGGACGGCGGCGACGACGTGGATGTGACCACCGGTCTGCCGGTGATCGCCACAGTGGAACTGCTGCCGGGCTGCACGGACATCCGCATCGACGGCGGCAGAGGTGTGGGCCGGGTGGACCAAACCCGGCCTCGACCAACCCGTGGTGCCGCCGCCATCAACCATGTGCCCCGCCAGATGATTGCCGAAGCGCTGGAACGGGAAGCTGAAAATGCTGCCTACACCGGCGGCTTTGCGGTGACCATCTCTGTGGAAGGCGGTGCCGAGACGGCAAAGCGCACCTTCAACCCGCACATCGGGGTGGAGGGCGGGCTTTCCATTCTGGGCACCAGCGGCATCGTGGAGCCCATGAGCCAGCAGGCCATCCTGGACACCATCCAGCTGGAAATGAACCAGGCTGTTTTGCGGGCCGGTACCCCAAAGCGGCTCATCCTTGCCCCGGGCAACTACGGGCTGGACTACCTGCACGACACCTACCCGGCCTTTGCGGCCATCCCGGTGGTCAAGACCTCCAACTTCATCGGAGATACGCTGGATATGGCAGCTTCTGCCGGGTTTGAGCAGGTGCTGCTGGTGGGCCATGTGGGCAAGCTGGTCAAGGTGGCCGGCGGCATCATGAACACCCACTCCCACACGGCCGACTGCCGCACCGAGCTGTTCTGCGCCCATGCCGCCCTCTGTGGAGCAGGCCGGGAGCTGTGCGCGGCTTTGTACGCCGCCGCCACCACCGACGCCTGTCTGGAGCTGCTGGATGCCGCCAGACTGCGCGCCCCGGTGCTGGAAAGCCTGCTGGATGCCATCCAACTGCACCTCGACCGCCGGGCGGGTGAAGCCTTCCGGGTGGGTGCAGTGCTGTTTTCCAACCAGCACGGGCCGCTTGGTGCAACACAAACTGCAAAGGAGCTGCTTGAACAATGGAACAACGCATGACCGGCACCTTTTACGGGGTCAGCGTCGGCCCCGGCGACCCGGAGCTGCTGACTTTGCAGGCCGTGCGTCTGCTGCGGCAGTGCCCGGTGCTGGCTGCGCCGCAGACCGCTTCCGGGCAGATGCTGGCGCTGGACATCGCAAAAGGTGCGGTGGATCTGAGCGGCAAGACCATCCTGCCGCTGCGCTTCGCCATGAGCCTTGACCCGGCGGTGCAGAAAGCCGCCCACATCGAGGCGGCCCGGGCCGTGAAACGAATATCTCGACGCCGGGCAGGATGTCGCCATGCTCAACCTCGGCGACCTGTCCGTCTACGCCACCTTCGGCTACCTGCAGGAGATCTTGGAGGCCGAGGGTTACAAGACCGTGATGCTCCCCGGCGTGACGAGCTTCTGCGCCGCTGCGGCCCGGCTGGGCCAGTCCCTGACGGGCGGCATGGAGCAGCCGCTGACCATCGCCCCGGGGCGCTGCGCCGCTGAGGTGCTGGCCGCACCGGGCGCGAAAGTGCTGATGAAATCGGGCCGTCAGCTGCCCGAGACGCTGGCCGCGCTGGCCGACGCCGGGCTTCTGAGCCGGAGCGCGATGGTCTGTAACTGCGGCCTGCCGAACGAGGAGGTCTGGCCCGACCTGACCGATTACGACCCGGCCCGGTCGGCGGGCTATTTCGCAACGATTTTGGTGAAGGAGGGGTAAGATATGGTCCATTTTGTAGGAGCCGGGCCGGGCGCGCCCGACCTCATCACCCGGCGGGGGCGGCCCTGCTGGCCGATGCCGACTGCATCATCTACGCGGGCAGTCTCGTCAACCCGGCCCTGCTGGGGCTGGCGAAGCCCGGCTGTGCCATCTATAACAGCGCCGAGATGACGCTGGAACAGGTGCTGGACACCATCCGTGCCGCCGAAAAGGCCGGCGGAACCACGGTCCGCCTCCACACCGGCGACCCCTGCCTCTACGGGGCCATCCGGGAGCAGATGGACGCGCTGGACGCCGACGGCATCCCTTATGACGACACCCCGGGCGTGTCCAGCTTCTGCGGCGCGGCGGCGGCACTCTGTGCCGAGTACACCCTGCCCAACGTGAGCCAGACCGTCATCATCACCCGGATGGAGGGCCGCACTCCTGTCCCTGAGGCCGAACAGCTGGCAAAGCTGGCCGCTCATGGGGCTACCATGGTCATCTTCCTCTCCATCGGGCTGGTGGACAAAGTCCAGCAGGCCCTTCTCGAGAGCGGCGGCTACCGCCCCGATACCCCTGCCGCTGTGGTCTATAAGGCCACCTGGCCCGAGCAGAAGGTGGTGCGCTGCACCGTCTCCACACTGGCCGAGGAGACCCGCAAAAACGGCATCACCAAGACCGCCCTCATCGTCGTGGGCGACTTTCTGGGCGAAAACTACGAGCGCAGCAAGCTCTATGACCCCGCCTTTACCACCGAGTTCCGGCAGGGGACGGAGGCCGGGCAGTGAGCCGGGCATATCTGGCCTTCACCGCAAAGGGCGAGGCGCTGGCCCATCGGCTGGCGGAAGCTCTGCCCGGCAGCGTGAGCCGCTGCGGCGGAGACGTGACCCTGAAAGGCTGGACGGCGGAGCATTTTGCACAGGATGAGGCCCTGATCTTTGTAGGAGCTGTGGGCATCGCGGTGCGGGCCATCGCGCCCCACTGCAGGAGCAAGGCCGCCGACCCGGCGGTAGTGGTCGTGGACGAGGGCGGGAACTTCGCCGTGCCGCTCCTGTCGGGCCATCTGGGCGGTGCCAACGCGCTGGCCCGGGCGCTGGCAAAAGCGTGCGGCGCGGTGCCGGTCATCACGACGGCCACCGACGTCAACGGCCTCTTCGCCGTGGACCTCTGGGCCAAGGCCCAGAACTGCGCTGTCCTTGAGCCGGAGCGCATCAAGCGGGTCAGCGGCGCCCTGCTGGCCGGGCAGACGGTCCGGTACTGGTCGCCGTGGCCGGTGGCGGGGAGACCCCGCCGGCGTGGAAAGACTGACGCACCC
>ENA-OQNM01000491-OQNM01000491.1-human-gut-metagenome-genome-assembly--contig:-NODE-491-length-14310-cov-3.509272_pt1 | contig 14310 bp, 9 predicted proteins | sample MGYA00242632_ERZ504886 | MGnify/ENA primary metagenome ERZ504886 (study PRJEB26092, sample SAMD00036424) | human gut metagenome | host: Homo sapiens | study: EMG produced TPA metagenomics assembly of... | reverse complement strand
GATGCGAAGCAAATACCTAGGATTCACATTTCTGAAAAACGGTGGAGAGTGGAAAGTAAAACCTACCAATGAAAAGAAAAAGAAGCTTAAAAAGAAGCTGAGTGAATATCTGAAGAGAGGGAAAGCAATAGCAAGACCTCTTGTGGTTACAATCAAGCGAGTAAATGAGATTGTGCGAGGATGGATTAATTACTTTAGAATCGGGTTGATGAAGCAATTTGTGGAAGAGCTTGGACAATGGCTAAGACACAAAATAAGAATGATAGTCATGAAGCAATGGAAGAAGCCGAAAACCATCTACAGAAACCTAAGTTATCTAAACAGGAAGAACCGAAACGGATTCAGTCAGGAAGATATTCATAAAGTTGCAAATTCAAGACTTGGGTGGTACAGAAGAAGTGGAATGAACGTGGTGAATTTCATTATCAGTAAAGATTTACTTGAAAATAGGATAAAAGATGGAGCTGGTCTGCTCAATCCCTTATCCTATTACTTAGCAAAAGTTGGAATATAAGTTGTAGAGCCGTATACGAGACCCGTACGTACGGTTCAATGGGAGGGGCGAGATAATTATTCTCCCTCTACCCTATTTTACTTGTTTATCGCGTTAAAGTATAGTAGTGTTAAAATATAAAAATACCAAGGAGGAAAAGTTATGGGAAAAGGTTTTGGACAGCATCGGAACATTGCAGCAGACAGTGAATGAATTTCAGATATAAATTGTTCGTGAAATAAAAACAACTTAATAAAAACAGAAAATGCGGTCATATTTATGAAAAAAATATTTCATGAATATGACCGCTTTATTGTTTGAAAAACGAAAGATATAAAAGAAAACATACATTATTGTCCGACAATATTATGTAAAACGAACAATAGACAAATTATCAGACAATAGAACGAAAAAAGTGATTTACAAGCGACGGTTATAGGAGTAAAATGAGAATCAGTTAAGAAAAAGCAACTCATGAATGATTTACAACGAAAGGATAGTTCTATGAAAGAGCAATGGAATGAGAGCACAGCAACCGCCAAAGGATTATATGATCCGAGTTTCGAACATGACAACTGCGGAATTGGTGCTGTGGTAAACATCAAAGGTATCAAGACCCACCAGACCGTGGAAAATGCCTTGAAAATTGTTGAGAACTTAAAGCATAGAGCCGGAAAAGATGCCGACGGAAAGACCGGAGATGGTGTTGGTATTCTTCTTCAGATTTCCCATAAGTTCTTTAAGAAAGCGACAGAGCCGCTTGGAATTAAGCTGGGAGAAGAGAGAGATTACGGCGTCGGAATGTTTTTCTTCCCACAGGATGAGTTAAAGACCAATCAGGCAAAGAAGATGTTTGAGGTAATTGTCGAGAAGGAAGGAATGGAATTCCTCGGATGGAGACAGGTACCGATTCATCCGGACAAGCTTTCCGACAAGGCCAGAGGATGTATGCCATGCATCATGCAGGCGTTCATCAAAAGACCGGAAGATGTGGAGAAGGGACTTGATTTTGACCGCAAGCTGTATGTGGCACGCCGTGTATTCGAGCAGTCCAACGATGACAGCTACGTTGCTTCCCTTTCGAGCAGAACGATTGTATATAAAGGAATGTTCCTTGTAGAGCAGCTGCGTCAGTTCTTCTCCGATCTGCAGGATAAGGATTATGAGTCTGCAATTGCAACCGTACATTCCCGTTTCTCTACCAACACAAATCCAAGCTGGGAGAGAGCACATCCAAACCGTTTTATTGTACATAACGGTGAGATCAACACCATCCGTGGTAATGCAGACAAGATGCTTGCCCGGGAAGAGACGATGGCATCCGGCAAGCTGCGCGGGGAATTCCAGAAGGTACTTCCGGTCGTCAACACCGAAGGATCTGATTCCGCAATGCTGGACAATACGCTGGAGTTTCTGGTGATGAGTGGCATGGATCTGCCACTGGCAGTCATGATCATGATTCCGGAGCCATGGGCAAACAATGCTGTGATGACACAGAAAAAGAAAGATTTCTATCAGTATTATGCAACTATGATGGAGCCTTGGGACGGACCTGCATCCATCCTGTTTTCCGATGGAGATATGATGGGAGCGGTTCTTGACCGTAACGGTCTGCGTCCATCCCGTTATTACATTACAGACGATGATTATCTGATTCTTTCTTCCGAGGTCGGAGTTCTCGATATTGATCCGACCCATATCGTGACCAAAGACCGTCTGCGTCCTGGTAAAATGCTTCTTGTAGATACTGTGCAGGGGCGAGTGATTGATGACGATGAGTTAAAAGAAAGATATGCGGATAAGCGTCCGTATGGTGAGTGGCTTGACAGTAACATCGTCATGTTAAAGGATTTAAAAATCCCGAATGAGCGTGTGCCGGAATACACACAGGAAGAACGTCAGAGAATGCAAAGGGCATTCGGTTACACGTATGAGTCCTTAAAGGATTCCATCCTGCCGATGGCAAAGAACGGCATTGAGGGTACCGCTGCGATGGGTACAGATACACCGCTTGCGGCACTGTCCGGAAACCGTGAGCCGCTGTTTAACTATTTTAAGCAGCTGTTTGCACAGGTAACCAACCCGCCAATCGATTCCATCCGTGAGGAGGTTGTTACTTCTACGACGGTGTATATCGGATCTGCCGGAAACCTCTTAGAGGAAAAGCCGGAGAACTGTAAAGTACTTCGGATCAACAATCCGATTCTGACCAACACAGACCTGATGAAAATCCGCAATATGAAAGTAGACGGATTTAAGGTAGAAACCATTCCGATTATTTATTATAAGAATACCAGTCTTGAGAAAGCCGTAGATCGTCTCTTTATTGAGGCGGATCGTGCATACAGAGACGGAGCCAATATCCTGATCCTTTCCGACAGAGGCGTGGATGATAACCATGTGGCAATTCCTTCCCTGCTTGCCGTATCTGCATTGCAGCAGTATCTGGTAAAGACAAAGAAACGTACTTCCCTTTCCCTGATTCTCGAATCCGGAGAGCCGCGTGAGGTACATCATTTTGCAACACTGCTTGGTTTTGGTGCGAGTGCAATTAACCCATACCTGGCACTGGATACCGTAAAACAGCTGATCGACGAGCACATGTTAGACAAAGATTATTATGCCGCAGTTGATGATTATAACCATGCAATTATCACCGGTATTGTAAAGATTGCAGCCAAGATGGGTATTTCTACGATCCAGTCGTATCAGGGTTCCAAGATTTTTGAGGCACTTGGTATTGATAAAGATGTCATTGACAAGTATTTCACCAATACGGTCAGCCGCATCGGCGGAATTTCCATCAAGGATATCGAGAATGATGTCAATACGCTTCATTCCGCAGCCTATGATCCGCTGGGACTTGAAACCGATGTAACCCTTGACAGCAAGGGCCGCCACAAGATGAGAAGCGGAGCCGATGCGCATCTGTACAATCCGGCTACCATCCATCTGCTGCAGCAGTCTACCAAACGTGGGGACTATGAGATGTTCAAGCAGTATACGAGTCTGGTAGATGAAGAAGAAAAGCATACGAACCTGCGTGGACTGATGGATTTTGAGTACCCGAAGAAGGGTGTGAAGCTTGAGGAAGTGGAAAGCGTAGATTCTATTGTGACACGTTTTAAGACCGGAGCGATGTCTTACGGTTCTATTTCGAAGGAAGCACATGAGACACTTGCCATTGCCATGAATCACTTACACGGTAAGTCAAACACCGGTGAAGGTGGTGAGGACAAGGATCGTCTGACCGTCGGACCGGACGGAAAGAACCGTTGTTCCGCAATCAAACAGGTTGCATCCGGACGTTTCGGTGTTACCAGCCGTTATCTGACCAGTGCGCAGGAGATCCAGATCAAAATGGCACAGGGAGCAAAGCCTGGGGAAGGTGGACATCTTCCGGGTAAGAAAGTATATCCATGGATTGCCAGGACAAGACTTTCCACACCGGGTGTATCTTTGATCTCCCCTCCACCACACCACGATATTTATTCTATCGAGGATTTGGAACAGCTTATATTCGACTTAAAGAATGCAAACAGAGATGCAAGAATTTCCGTAAAACTGGTTTCCGAGGCAGGTGTTGGTACCGTAGCAGCCGGTGTTGCAAAAGCCGGTGCACAGGTTGTCCTGATCTCCGGATATGACGGTGGTACAGGTGCTGCGCCAAGCAGTTCCATCCACAACGCAGGTCTTCCGTGGGAACTTGGTCTGGCAGAGACACATCAGACGCTGATTATGAACGGACTGCGTAATAAAGTAAGAATTGAGACAGACGGAAAGCTGATGAGTGGTAAAGACGTGGCCATTGCTGCATGTCTTGGCGCGGAAGAGTTTGGTTTTGCAACCGCTCCTCTGGTAACCATGGGCTGTGTCATGATGCGTGTATGTAATCTGGATACCTGTCCGGCAGGTATTGCAACCCAGAATCCGGAGCTTCGTAAACGTTTCGCAGGAAAACCGGAGTATGTTGAGAACTTCATGCGCTTTATCGCAGAAGAACTTCGGGAGTACATGGCAAAACTTGGTGTCCGCACAGTGGATGAACTCGTCGGACGAAGCGATTTCTTAAAGGTTCGCGGAGATCTGTCCGAGCGTGAAGCAAAGCTTGACCTGAGCAATATCTTAAATAATCCGTTTGCAGGAACAAAGCAGAAGGTTATTTTTGATCCGAAGCAGGTATATGATTTCGAACTGGATAAGACCAAAGATATCACGGAGTTTTTAAAACAGTTAAAGCCGGCACTTGATAAGAAGCAGAAGCGTATGATCGATACCGAAGTAACAAACGTAAACCGTTCGCTTGGAACAATCTTCGGATCAGAGATTACAAAGAAGTACGACGATACACTCGATGAGGATACTTTCATTATTAAATGCAGCGGAGCCGGCGGACAGAGTTTTGGTGCCTTTATTCCAAAGGGACTGACACTCGAACTGGTGGGAGATTCCAACGATTATTTCGGAAAGGGACTTTCCGGCGGAAAGCTGATCGTTTATCCACCTGCAGGAGTAAACTTCAAAAAGGATGAGAACATCATTATCGGTAACGTAGCACTGTACGGTGCGACAAGCGGTAAGGCATTCATCAATGGTGTGGCAGGAGAACGTTTCTGTGTCAGAAATTCCGGAGCTACTGCTGTTGTTGAGGGTGTCGGCGATCATGGATGTGAGTATATGACGGGCGGTCGTGTCGTTATCCTTGGTAAAACCGGAAAGAACTTTGCCGCAGGTATGAGCGGTGGTATCGCTTATGTATTAGATGAGGATAACGATCTGTACATGCGTACCAACAAGTCTATGGTATTCAGTGAGGAAGTCACCAATAAATATGACGTATTAGAGCTCAAAGAAATGATCAAAGAACATGTTACCCTGACCAATTCGGAAAAAGGTAAGGAAATTCTCGATCACTTCAGTGAGTATCTGCCGAAGTTTAAGAAAGTCATCCCATATGATTATAACCGTATGCAGATGGCAATCGTTCAGATGGAAGAAAAAGGTCTGAATGCAGAGCAGGCACAGATTGAGGCATTTTATGCCAGCACGAGAGCATAAGGAGGGAAGAAACAATGGGAAAGCCAACAGGATTTATGGAATACGACAGATGTGAGGCGCGTTCGGTGGAACCAAAGGAACGAATCAAAAATTTTGATGAATTCCACATCTTCCTTTCCAAAGAAAAACAAAGAGAGCAGGCAGCGCGCTGTATGGATTGCGGTGTCCCGTTCTGTCAGTCGGGTATGACAGTTGCCGGAATGACTTCCGGCTGCCCGCTGCACAATCTGGTACCGGAGTGGAACGATCTGCTTTATACCGGAAACTATCAGCAGGCATATAACCGTCTGCACAAGACAAATAATTTCCCGGAGTTTACCTCCCGTGTATGTCCGGCTCTGTGTGAGAAGGCATGTACCTGTGGACACTGGGGAGATCCGGTATCTGTCCGGGACAATGAGCATGGAATCATTGAGACGGCATACAAAGAAGGTTATGCCGGACCACATATTCCAAAGGTTCGTACCGGAAAGAAAGTTGCCATCATCGGTTCCGGTCCTTCCGGACTGGCAGCAGCAGATCAGCTGAACCAGAGAGGACATGATGTTACGGTATATGAGAGAGATGACCGTGTCGGCGGACTTCTGATGTATGGTATTCCGAATATGAAGCTCGAAAAGCAGATCATTGACCGTAAGATCAATGTTATGAAAGAAGAGGGCGTGAAGTTTATCACAGGCTGTAATGTCGGTGTGGATGTCAAGAGTGCAGAGCTGTTAAAAGAGTATGACAGAGTCATCCTCTGCTGTGGAGCAAAGCATGCGCGTGATATCAAGGCAACAGGTCGTGATGCAGAAGGAATCTATTTTGCAGTCGATTATCTGTCACGCAACACAAAGAGCCTTTTGGATTCCAATTTTAAGGACAACAAATTTATTTCCGCAAAGGGAAAAAATGTTGTGATCATCGGTGGCGGTGATACCGGAAATGACTGTGTGGGAACGGCTATCCGTCAGGGTGCAAAGTCTGTAACCCAGCTGGAGATGATGCCATGTCCACCGGCAGAGCGGGCAGCAAATAACCCATGGCCGGAGTGGCCGAAGGTGTTAAAGACCGACTATGGCCAGGAAGAAGCGATTGCATGTTTCGGTACAGATCCACGAATCTATCAGACAACCGTAAAGGAATTCCATAAGGATAAGAACGGCAAGTTGAATGGTCTGACAATCGTCAGACTTGAGAGCAAGGTGGATGAGAAGACCGGACGCAGAAATATGGTGGAAGTTGCAGGTTCCGAGAAGAAGATTCCGGCAGAACTTGTACTGATCGCTGCAGGATTCCTTGGAACAGAGGAATACATTGCAAAGGCATTCGGTGTAGAGCTGAACCAGAGAACAAATGTAGCTACAGAGCCTGGAACATATGCAACAAATGTAAAGAACGTATTTGTTGCGGGAGATATGCACAGAGGACAGTCACTGGTTGTCTGGGCAATTCGTGAGGGCCGTGAGGTGGCGCGTTCTCGTTGGGTCCAAGGCGGGGGTCCAGGCGGATGGTCACATCCTCGCCGGTATAGTAGTTTTGCACGGTGGCCTGGCGGTCGCCTTTCTGGATGGCCCACTGGTTGGCCTGCAGCAGCTCGCCGTACAGGCGCAGGGTATCGGCTTTTTCACTCTGGGCCAGTTCCTCCCGCCGGGCGGACTGTTTGCGCACAGCGCGTTCGTACAGGTTATGCACCGCTTTGTACAGCTCGCGGCTCTTCTGCTTCAACCGCTCGGCGCGGTCCTTGGTGGCGTAATAATCCTCCAGCAGCTCGCTGTAGGTGGGGTACTGCGTTAAAATGGCCGCACTGCCGTACTGCTGCGGGATAAAAAAGCTGAACTCTACCGGCTTGTTCACGCCGTCCGGCTGGGGGATGCGCACCGCCGTGGGGGTGCCGCCTGCAGCGTGTTCATCCTTCAGGTTTTCGATTGCGGCGCACAGGGCCTGCTTCTGCGCTTCGTCCAGGTCACAGGCCAGCAGGGGCGTTTCGCCGCCAAAGGCACGCCACACAGCCTCCCGCGCAACAACGGGGCCGACACCGCCAACCGCTTTGCCCAAAGCAGAAGCCACCGGCAGGTCTTTTTCGCAGGCAGCGGCCACCATGGCGGCGGCGCTGGTTGCCAGAAAATCCGGCTTATTGGGTTTGGGCGGTAGCGTATACGGCAGTCCGGGCAGCAGCTGGCGGATCTCGCTGTCCTCAAAATCCACGCGCTTGAGGGCATCGATGATCTTGCCGCTCTGGATCAGCACCAGGTTGGAGTAACGGCCCATCAGCTCGGCAGCCAGGGTATTGGTTACCAGGTCGCCCATCTCATTGGTGCACAAAAAGTCAAAAAACACAATGCGGTCGCCGGGTTCCATATGCAGCCCTGTCAGACGGCCGCCGGTCAGGTGTTTGCGCAGCAACATGCAAAAGCCCGGCGGGGTGAGCGGGTTTTCAAAGCTTTCTTTGGTCAGGCAGACACGCGCCGAGCCGCTGCGGGCAGACAGCAGCAGCTTGAACGTCTGGGTGCGAGTGCGCAGGGTCATCAGCACTTCATCCCGCGTCGGCTCAAAAATTTTATCAATTTTGGCATCCAGCAGGGTGCTGTTCAGTTCATTTGCGACCAGCGCAAGGGTCGCGGCATCCAATGCCATGGTGGTACTCCTTTTCTTTTGGGGCAGGGTTTTATGAAAACGACAGCATTCTTCTCACGCGGCAGGATGGGTTCATCCCACCCCATAGTGTTCAGCCGCCGCAGGGGTTACAGGTAGCTGTAAGGGTCAACATCGGCCAGGCTGGGGGCCACAGTAACTTCTTTGGGCAGGCGCTCGGTCAGGGCATCCGCCAGGGCAAACACCACCGGGTGTTCCGTTCCCCAGTGCCCGGCAACAACCAGGCCCACGCCTTTCTGCTTTGCCAAAATGGCAATGTGGTGGGCGGCTTCGCCTGTCACCAGGCAGTCTGCGCCCTCGTCAATGGCCTGCTGCAAATAGCTGCCGCCTGCGCCGCTCACTTCGGCCAGCTTTTCTACCGGGTGATCGGCTTCCACAAACTTGCAGTGGGTGTGCAGCATCCGGCTGCAGGTTTCGGCCAGCTGTTGGGCCGTGGTGGGCACGTTCAGCGTGCCGATGCGGCCGCAGTTATCGGCGAAATCACGGCGGTTCTCAATGCGCAGCAGGTCTGCCAGCACATCGTTCACACCGCCGGGAGCGGCATCCAGATTGGTGTGCATGCAGATGGCCGAAATGCCGTTCTGCAGCAGCATTGCGGGCACATCCTCCGCCGTCACGCGGCGCAGCGGGTCAAAGATGACCGGGTGGTGGCTTACAATCAGCTCACACCCGCTTTCGGCGGCATCGCGCACCACATCGGCGGTAATATCCAGCGCCGTCATAATGGAGGTAACCGGGCGTCCGGCATCCACCAAAAGGCCCACGTTATCCCAACTGCAAGCCAGCTCCGGCGGGGCGATCTGTTCCAGAATTTCCAGTACCTGCTGTACTTTTACGGCCATAGTCCATCCTCCATTTCCTGTATCAGGGCATCCACCCCATCCGCCTGCGGGCCGGGTGCAAGGCCCAGGCGGTATTTTTTCAGTTTGACCAGCTGCTGTTCACGGTAGGCCTGGGCTTCGGGCTGGCCCTGCGTTTTGCCGCACAGGCAGGCAAGGCCGGTGGGCTCCGCTGCCCGGCCGGTATACTGCGCGTTGATCACGGTATACAGCCGCCCGGCTGCACGGCACAGTGTCTCGCTTTTTAAGGCAAAGCCGCGCTGGGCAAGGCCCTTGCGCAAAACGCTGTGCTTGGTGCGGGTACAAAAACAAAGTTATACTGTTCGTTCCTCACCCCAGGGGGCGGCATCCAGGATTTCCAGCACCGTTTGGCCCCCCATGCCGGCAATGATGATCTCCGTTGCTCCCCCGGCTGCAGCACACTCAAGCCGGAACCGAGGCGGAACTGGATCTTATCCGCCCAGGGAGCGCAGGTCATGCGGGCTTTTTGCAGCGGGCCTTCCCGCAGATCACATGCAAAAACAAGCGGGCAGCAACCGCTGCCCGCCAGCCATGCACTGAGTTTTCCATGGTCACACCCAATATCGGCGGCAATATGGCCGGGCCGCACATAGGCAGCCGCGGCGGCCAGCCGCGCATCCAGGTGCGGCACAGGCTTACAGGTGTGCAAAGTAGTCATTCAGTTCGGCGCACAGTTCGTCGGGGTCCACACCGTGGACCATGCAGGCCTGCTCCACGGTCTCACCATGGGCAGCCATGCAGCCCAGGCAGTGCATACCCGTGTTCAAAAAGATGGGCACGCAGCCCTGGGAAGGATCGTTCTGCAGGATTTCGGCAATGATGGTATTACGGGTAACAGTCATGGTAATGTTCCTTTCTGCATTATACAAAAACGTATAAAATGATAATTTATGACGGCATCTGGAAGGTCGCGTACAAACCCGCGCCTTGCAGAATGACGAACGATGTCAGGCAGAGCATGGCAAATACCGCCTTGCGCTCTGCGGGCTTTTGCACGGCAAAGGTGCGGTTGTGGTGCACCAGCGCCAGCACCAGCGGCAGCACGGGCAGCCAGTAGCGCCCCTGCAGGCCAAAAATAGTGGTGTAATTGATGGGGGTCCAGTTGAGCGCCGTGACGAACGAAAGGGTAATCACGCAGAGAACAATACCCCAAACGCCCGCTTTGGTGCGGCGGCCCAGAGGTACGGTCTCACCCGCCTGCGGCAGCGCCGCGGCCAGCAAAGCCAAGATAAAGCCAACCCCCAGCACCCAGCTGGCATCCACGGTATACACAATGGGTTCGCCCAGGGCAGTGCCCAGCACACCCTGCACCCACTGCGCCCCCTGCGCACTGAAAGAGCGCAGCAGCAGTTTGGCCGTGTTGGGCAGGTTGCGGCAGATATACCCGGCGGAATAGGTGTAGATGGAATCGCCGTTTTCCTGAATGGAGCCAACCAGCTGTTCCGGCGTTAAGCCGCCCCACATGTGGGTCAGCTTATACAGTCCAACCGGGATGGCCAGCACCACAACCGCGGCAATGGCACCCAAAAAGATTTTCTTCTTTTGGGGTCGCGGCGGATCTTCCAGTACAGCAGAGCCAGCAAAGCGGCACCAGCCGCGGCGGCACCACCGGCGCGCAGGATGCCCACGGTATCCACATCGCGGGCTGCATACAAAGCAGCGCCCATATTGACCTGCACCCAGCCGATAGCGGCCAGCACCAGCGCCAGAACTTTGGCAATGGGGCCAACCGGCCAGCGCTTGCCGGGCAAGGCAAGGTTGGCATCGGGAATCATAAAGATCAGCAGCACGGCGGGCAGATAAATTGCCTTGGCCGGGCCGATGAGCGCCGCCAGCACCACAGCAGCCACCGTTTCCGGCCAGCGGGCCGGGCGGGTGCGCAGGGTCAGGCAGAGCGCAGTAAAGCAGAAGAGATACCCCAGCACGGCGGCGTCCGCCGAAAGGCTGCCCGCCAGCTGCAAGGGCTGGGCCAGCAGTGCCACACCGGCAAAAATGCCGCGCAGCCGCTGGGGTGCAATATTGACCGCAGCCGCAGCCAATGCCAGGTACAGCGCCAGGTTGCACAGCCGCCCCAACAGCAGCATGCCATGGAAGCCAAGCCCCACTCATGCGCGCCAGCGTAATGCCGGCAATCTGACCCAGGTAGAGCGTATTGTTGATGGGGTCCGCCGTTACATAGGTATCGGAGCTGACAGTCGTTTCACCGCTGCAGCCCGCATCTCCCAGGTGTTCCAGCATTTCCTTGTAAGCGTAAATGCCGATATCACCGGTATGATTTTTGAAATAGGGAGCATCGCAGCTGCGCACCAGCAGCACATCATCATCATCCGCCACCGGCTGGCCCAGCAGCGTGCTGGACTGGCGGTAGCATTTGGCCAGGTGGGTGTATTCATCGGGGCCGACAAGGGGCGGCGTTAAAAAGGCAAACGCCACGCCCAGCACCGCACCGCACACCAGCACCACCTGCCACAGCTTGGCGCGGTGGGTGAGCAGGATAAAGCCCGCCACCACCGCCGCAAAGGTCAGCACGCCCAGCAGGCGGGAGATCACATGGGACCAGCTGCCGGAATCATTGACGACATACTGCAATGCCGGATGCCCGACGATGGAATCCGTTGTGCCGTTTGCATTCCGGCGGGTCATCTGCTGGCTGGTGTCGGCATCCGTCCAAAGGCCCAGCAGGTGGTACACATCCCAGTCATCGCCGGGGGTATACCACAGGCGCAGGGTCATGTTGGGGTTTGCCAGGTCATAATCCGCTTCGGCATCGGCTGTGCCGGGGGCGGTATAGGGCGCATCAAACGTGATGGCCGCAAAGGTGTCATCTTTAATGGTAATGCAGTCCAGCTCACCGTTCGCCACGGCGTTGCCATCGGCATCCAGCAGTGCAGCGTACAGGGTGCCATGCCGGAACGCCCAATTATGGGTGGTCAGGTCCAGTCGAACCCCGTAAATGCGCTGCCCGCTTTTGAGCGGAACGGGCAGGTACAACCCGGTTGTGCCGTCATCCTGCGTTGCAGCGTCCGCCGTGGCAGGAATTACAACGGTACGGGTATAATCATCGTTGACGATTTCATACACCGGCTGGTTATCCACCCGCTGGCCAAGGTCAAACCCAGCCCACGCGGCCACAGCGGCGGCAGCCAGCGCCACCAGCAAAGTCAGCCACAGCAGGCGGTGCCGCTTGCAGAAATCTTTGATTTTTTGCATGAAGCCCTCCCCTGCTTTAGGTTGCTTACAGACAGTTTTATTATACATGATGATTGGCGAAAGTGCAATATTAGCCTTACTGCACTTTACTTTTCTCATTTTTCCTCTAGCTTTTTGGGCTAGAGAATGATATCATCTATGTAAAAATCACATAAAGAGGTCGTGATATTGCTATAATTAACTGATACAAAAACACCCCCGTCTGCATTACCAGGCGGGGGCATGTTATTGCATTACGAGAAACGGTCGCGCAGGTTCTTGAAGAAGCCCTTGCGCTTTTCGTAGTTATCCTCTTTCATGCTGTCCTCAAAAGCTTTCAGGGCTTCGCGCTGGGCGCGGGTGACCTTTTTAGGGATCTCAACATCGACGATCACATACTGGTCGCCGCGGCCGCGGCCGTTCAGGTACTGGATGCCCTGGCCGCGCAGGCGGAACTTGGTGCCGCTCTGGGTGCCTTCGGGGATATGCTGCACAATGCGGCCATCCACGGTGGGCACCTCAACGTCATCGCCCAGCACAGCCTGGCTGAAGGTGATGGGCACATGGATGGTAACATCGTACCCGTCACGCTCAAACATCGGGTCGGCCTTAACGGTAACATGCACGATCACATCGCCGGCCGGGCCGCCGTTGGAACCGGCATCGCCCTGGCCGCGCAGTGCAATGTTCTGGTCATCATCAATACCAGCGGGGATATTGATCTCCAGGCTCTTGCGCGCGGCGGTCTTGCCGGTGCCGCGGCAGGTCTTGCACGGGTTGCGGATAATGGTGCCGCGGCCGCCGCAGTGGCTGCAGGGCTGCTGGCTCTGCATTACGCCAAAGGGGGTGCGCTGCTGTGTTACAACATAACCACGGCCGCCGCAGTCGGGGCAGGTTTCGGGGCTGGTACCCTTGGCCGCACCGGTGCCGCCGCAGTCGGGGCAGGTATCCTGGCGGTTGATGGTGATCTTCTTGGAGCAGCCGTGGGCGGCTTCCTCAAAGGTCAGGATCACGCTGGCCTGAATATCATGGCCCTTGCGGGGTGCATTGGCGGTGCGGGTGGAAGAACCGCCGCCAAAGCCGCTGAATCCACCGCCAAATCCGCCGCCAAAGATATCGCCAAAGATGTCGCCCAGGTCCACGCCGCCAAAACCACCGCCGAACCCACCTGCACCGCCGCCGTTGGCAGCCGCATAGTTGGGGTCTACGCCGGCAAAGCCGAACTGATCATAGCGCTGGCGTTTCTGCGGGTCGGAAAGCACATCGTTGGCTTCGTTGACCTCTTTGAACTTTTCCTCGGCTTCTTTATCGCCGGGGTTCAGGTCAGGGTGGTACTTTTTGGCAAGTTTGCGGTAGGCGCTCTTGATCTCGGCATCCGTAGCGTTTTTGCCGATGCCCAGCACCTCGTAATAATCTCTTTTTTCTGCCATATGATCACACCTTTATGTGTTGAAGTAAGTTGACTTTTATTCCTTTCCCCTATGGGAACAGCCGGTTCTTTGTCCGTAAGGGCGTACAGCCTGTGCCTGCAAGCGGCAACGTGATTTCACTGCGGGCACACGCTGTGCGCCCCTACGGACGGGACGCAGCTTTGTGGGCTTAACCCCACAATGGCCGCCGCCGGAATTGCCTGGCGGCGGCCTTTTGGGTTACAGGGATGTTCCCCTGTTTATTCTGTTATCTTACACCTCGTGGAAGTCAGCGTCAACAGCACCGTCATCCTTCGGGGCGGAACCGGCATTGCCCGTGGGGCCCTGCTGGGCGTCAGCGCCCGGCTGCTGGCCCTGTTGCTGGGCAGCCTGCTGGTAAACCTTCTCGCTGATGGCGTAGAAAGCCTTCTGCAGGTCGTCCTGCTTTGCCTTGATGGCCTCAATATCGGTACCCTTCAGGGCTTCCTTCAGGGCGTTCAGCTTAGCTTCGCACTCGCTCTTCTCGGACGGAGAGACCTTGTCGCCCAGCTCGCCCAAAGCCTTTTCGGTCTGGAACACCGATCTGGTCGGCGTTGTTGCGGGCATCAACATCGTTCGCGGCGTCTTCTTATCCTCGAGCAGCATACTGCTCGGCATCCTTAAC
>ENA-OQNM01000489-OQNM01000489.1-human-gut-metagenome-genome-assembly--contig:-NODE-489-length-14327-cov-2.762394_pt1 | contig 14327 bp, 13 predicted proteins | sample MGYA00242632_ERZ504886 | MGnify/ENA primary metagenome ERZ504886 (study PRJEB26092, sample SAMD00036424) | human gut metagenome | host: Homo sapiens | study: EMG produced TPA metagenomics assembly of... | reverse complement strand
TAGCTCAGCTGGCTAGAGCGTACGACTCATAAGTCGTAAGGTCAAGAGTTCCGAGCCTCTTCCTCGCTACAAATCGCGACCCGCTAACCGGTGGGCGCGCACTATACCTAAGAACACAGAGGTGAATGACAATGGCTAAGAGCGCCGACATCCGTCCGGGCATCACGCTGGCCTGCACCGAGTGCAAGGAGCGTAACTACATTACGACTAAGAACCGTCGTAACACGCCCGACCGTCTTGAGCTCAAGAAGTTCTGCCCGCGCTGCGGCAAGCAGACCGTGCACCGCGAGACTCGTTGATCGCAAGTATCACAGCTTTACAAAGCCCGGCCCATTCGGCCGGGTTTTTGCGTATTGCCTCCGGAGGCGAGTGGCAGGGTGCGGAATCAGTATCCGCATCGCGTGAGAAACGGCAGAAATCCCGCGTCTGAACGAACCCCTCGCGGGCGTTCTGTCGTTTCGGGCCGCCAAAACGGCAGAAATCCCGCGCCACCTTCGTTCAGACGCGGGCGTTCTGCCGTTTCAGCCGATGATTGCCTCGATATCGCACCTGCGCCACTAAGATAGTAAGCCATGACAAGCTTTGCAGACATCACCACCATGGGCGTGGGCGGCCCCATCGCCCATTTCATCGAGCCGACCACGCGCGTGGGACTCATCGAAGCCGTGGAGGAAGCCGATTCCAAAGGCCTGCCCTTGGTCGTCGTCGGTGGCGGCTCCAACCTGCTTGTTTCCGATAAGCCTTTTGACGGCGTGGTGGTTCGAGACGCCCGACGCCTCATCACTGTGCCGGACGAGGCTGCACCGGTAGAGGGCGAGGATCGCACCGTGCATGTCAATGCCGAGGCCGGTGCCAATTGGGATGATTTCGTGGCCTTCACCGTAGAGCTCGGGCTCGAGGGCGTCGAGGGACTGTCCGGCATTCCCGGCACAGTCGGCGCTTCCGTGGTGCAGAACATCGGTGCCTACGGGCAGGAAGTCGCCACTTCGGTCGAATCGGTGGAAGTCTGGGATCGAGACACCAAAACAACGCGCGACCTCACACCCGCCGATCTTCGATTCGGCTATCGATACTCCGCACTGAAGACCAGCATGTACGCCGGCCCCGGCCGGCCGGCCGGCCGATTCTTCCCGACGCCACGTTACGTGGTGCTTTCCGTCACCTTTGCCCTGACCCACTCGGCCGAAGGCACGGTAGGTTACGGACAGCTTGCCAAAGCGCTTGGCGTCGAAGTGGGCGACCGTATGGCCACCGCCGACATCCGCAAAGCCGTGCTCGCAGTACGTGCCGCCAAGGGCATGCTCGAGGACCCTACTCGCTACGCCTTGCCTGACATGGCCACCGCCAAGCGCGAGGCCAATATCCTGACCGATCTGGAGCGTCTGGCCTCCCTCAATGAGGCCGCCGGCATTCCCGTTGGCGATGACGGTCTGCCTGCTCCCGACTACAATCGCCACAGCTGCGGCTCGTTCTTTATGAATCCGATTCTGACCGCCGACCAAGCGGCGGCCCTGCCCGAAGATGCGCCGAAGTTCGACGCGACTCTGCCTGACGGCACTCCCGGCACCAAGACGTCCGCCGCCTGGCTCATCGACCATGCCGGCTGCCATAAGGGATATAAGGTCAATGCGGACGCGCCGGCCAGTCTATCCACGCAGCACACGCTGGCCTTGACCAATCGTGGGGGAGCGAGCGCGGCCGATATCGCAGCTTTGGCGCGTGCGGTTCAGCAGGCAGTCAAGAGCGCGTTCGGAGTGGACTTGGTGCCCGAACCGGTCTGCGTCGGTGTGCTGTAATCGCGCTATTGATTGATGGAGTGGGTTATTAATCCCATATATTGCGGACTCTGAGTCTTATTAATAGACAAGACACGCGGGCTCTTCTATACTCGATTGTCGGTATTGTGCGCATTCGGTGCGCAAACAACAGAGAAAAAAGAAGAGCACTATGCAACTGTTCCGTACAAAATCCGTCGAACAGACCATTGCCGAAACCGGTGAAGAGGGCCGCAAGCTCAAGCGCAACCTGACTTGGTGGGATCTGTCAATCATGGGTGTGGCCGTAGCCGTGGGCGCCGGCATCTTCTCGGTGGGCGCGCAGGCCGCCGCCTTCCACGCCGGCCCGGCCGTGATCATCAGCTTCCTGATCGCCGGCATCGTGTGCGGCGCAGCCGTGATGTGCTACGCCGAATTCGCTTCGATGATTCCGGTGGCCGGCTCCGCCTACACCTTCACCTACACCACGGTCGGCGAGATCATGGCCTGGATCATCGGCTGGGATCTGATCCTGGAAATGCTGATGGCCGGCTCCGTGATTTCCAAATATTGGGGCGTATACCTCAACGATTTCATGCGCCTGATGGGCTGGAACGCCAACACCAACCTGACGTTCGGCTCCTTCCACATCGATATCGCCCCGATTATCATCGTGGCGTTCTTTACCACGCTGCTCGTATTCGGCACCAAGATCGGCGCCCGCGTGGACGGTGCTATGACCGTGCTCAAGATCGCCATCGTGTTCTTTGTGGTGATCGTCGGCTTCTTCTACGTCAAGGCCTCCAACTTCACCCCGTTCATTCCGCCGAGCCAGCCGGCCTCCACCGTGGAAGGCTCCTCCGCCGTCACCGGCGTGATGACCCAGCCGTTGTGGCAGTTCGCCACCGGCATCGACCCCATCCGTGTACGGCGTTCCTGGCATCCTCTCGGGCGCGGCGCTCGTGTTCTTCGCGTTCATCGGATTCGACGTGGTGGCCACCGCCTCTGAGGAGACCAAGAACCCGCACAAGAACGTGCCGCTCGGCATCGGCGTGGGCATGCTGCTCATCATTGTCATGTACATGCTCGTGGCCGTGGTGACCACCGGCATGGTCTCCTATGCCGATCTCGCCAAGCAAGACAGCCCCTCGCTGGCCACCGCCTTCGAACTGGTGGGCGCCGACTGGGCCGCCAAGATCATCAGCTTCGGCATCGTGCTGGGCCTGGCCACCGTGGTTATGGTGCTGTTGCTCGGCCTGACCCGTATCGTCTTCGCCATGAGCCGCGATGGTCTGCTGCCGCGCGGCCTGTCCAAGACCGGCAAGCATCGGCACCCCGGCCGCTCTGCAGATCGTCGTCGGCGCGGTGGTGGCGCTCGTGGCCGCCTTCTTCGACATCGGCGTGCTCTCCGACATGGTCAACATCGGCACCCTGTCCGCCTTCACGCTGGTGGCCATCTCCATCCCGATTATGCGCAAGAAGCGCCCCGACCTGCCGCGCGCCTTCAAGATGCCCGGCAGCCCGTGGATTCCGATCCTCATCGCCGTGGCCAACTTCTGGTTGATGCTCAACCTGTCCGTGCTCACCTGGATTCGTTTCGTGGTGTGGCTCGTGGTCGGCTTCGCCATCTACTTCGGCTACGGCTACTGGCATGCGCGCCTCGGCAAGGGCGACCTGACCGAAACGCTGTCCGCCGAAACCGATAAGGCCGTTAACGGCTGAGAGCGAGGAGCGTCCCAACAGGCGCGTACCCTTGTATCAGTATTTGTTAAGGAGGATTCCATGCCATATGTAATCGCTCAGCCTTGCGTGGATGTCAAGGACAAGGCTTGCGTGGACGAGTGCCCCGTCGACTGCATTTACGAGGGTTCCCGCTCGCTGTACATCAACCCCAACGAGTGCGTCGACTGCGGTGCATGCGAACCGGTGTGTCCCACCGAGGCCATCTTCTATGAGGATGATCTGCCGGACGAGTGGGCTTGGTACAAGGATGCCGCTGTCAACTTCTTCGCTGAAGTCGGCGATTTGGGCGGCGCTTCCGCCAATGGTCCAATCGGCAAAGACCCGGAACAGGTCGCCGCGCTGCCGCCGCAGAACCAGTAAGCTGATTTGCGGATAAGCGCTGCACACAGCGCATAGTTCGGATTGAACCCTCGGTCTATCACGGCCGAGGGTTCGTCGTATCTTAGGAACATACCGTCCAAGAAAGGGGTTCTCATGGGCTTCCACGCATATTCGTCGCCATACGACTGGTCTCGTATCGCCGGCTTCAAAGCCACCGCCAAAACCGTGCCGGGTGGCATGATCGACCTGTCCGTAGGCTCGCCTGTGGACCCGGTGCCGAGCAGTGTCCAGCAGGCGCTGGTTGCCGGCGCAGACGCCCCCAACGCCCATGGATACCCGGTCACCGCCGGCACCGCCGACCTTAAGGCCGCTATCGATACATGGTTCCGCGAACTGCGCGGGGTGGATCTGAAATCCATCAACGCTGCCGCCGTACCCACCGTGGGTTCCAAGGAGGCCGTGGCGCTGATGGCCAGCCTGCTGCACCTTGGCGAAGGCGATGTGGTCGTCCAACCGGCTGTCTCCTACCCGACTTACGAAATCGGTACCCAACTTGCCGGCGCCACCGTGGTCAAAGTCGATGATGTGACCGACGTCGATTCCTGGGTGAATATTCCGAACGTCAAGGCCATCTGGATCAACTCGCCGTGTAATCCCTCCGGCGAGGTCATCTCCGCTGACTGGCTGACCGACATCGTGGCTGCTGCCCGTCGCATCGGTGCCGTGGTGCTCTCCGACGAATGCTATGCGTTAATGGACTGGCGTTCGGTGCGCCGCAATACAGCCGCGTCCTCTGCGCCTGCCGCGTCTGCATCTGCTGCGTCTGTGCCTGCCGCACCGGTGGCCGAATCCAACGAGCCCGCCTCCGATACCGCATTCAGTCTCTCCGCCACGCCATGTGCCCTGAATCCACATGTGTGTGAAGGTTCGGCAGCTGGCATCCTGGTGCTCTACTCGCTGTCCAAGCAGTCCAACATGGCCGGCTACCGTACGGCTCTAATTGCCGGCGATTACCGGCTGGTCAAGGAAATGGCCGAATACCGCAAGCAGATCGGCCAGATTATCCCTGGCCCAGTGCAGGCCGCCATGGCCGCAGGCCTGAAGGACACAGCCGCTGTGCACGAGCAATGGAGGCGTTACCGTCGCCGCCTATCCGCGCTGGTTGACGCACTGAAGGCATATGGCTATTCGGCACAAATGCCCTCCGGCGCGCTGTACGTATGGGTCAAGGCCAAGTCCGGCGACTGCTGGGCCGATATGGCCGAGCTCGCCAAGATCGGCATCATCCCCAGCCCCGGCGAATTCTACGGCGCTCCTGCCTACCTGCGTTTCTCCGCCACCGCCACCGACGAGGCCATCCGTTCCGCCTGCGAACGTCTCACGGCGTAATGAGATCGTAAGTGGCGTTGAGCCGTTCACGCCCCAAACTGGGCGGCCTTGTTGCCGAATTTGCGGCGCACAGCGTCCAGTGCGGCCTCGGCATCATGCAAACGCGCCTGTGAGGTCTGGCCGCAGGCATTGTCGGCCTCTTCGAGCATGTCATCCAGTGAAGGCTGCACGGCCGTAGCCGCCGCCTTACTGAGCGAAGACGTGCTCATACCGGCCAAGCGAATAGTTTGGGCAGGGGAGTGGCAGACTCCGCCGAGGCCGGTAGCCCCAGCATGACTTTCAGCTGCCGCACGCATTCCGGGTACAGCACGCCGGCCGTATCGGTCGGCCGCTCCATCGTAAAAGACCGGGTCTGATAGCTCAGGTCGGCGAACCGCAACTTCACCGTCAGCGTGCGCGCCACCAGCCCCTTGCGCCGCAGCGTGCTGGTTACTTCGTCGCAGGCCGAACGCAGTAGCCCACACACCACGCGCATATCGCGTGTATCCTCGGCCAAGGTTTCCTCGGACCCAATGGATTTCTCCTCGCGTACCGTGGTAATTTCGCGGGAATCCAACCCGTGCGAGGCCGCCCATAATCCACGTGCCGCAGCCGGGGAGCCAGTGGCACGAGTCAATGCAGCCTCATCCAGCTGAGCCAATTCAGCCACCGAATGCACGCCCCAAGCATTAAGCCGCTTCTCCAAAGACGGCCCGATTCCCGGAATACCACGCAATGGCATCATCTGCACGAATTCGGCCGAGCGGGCCGCGGGAATCAGCAGCATGCCGTCCGGCTTGGCATTGGTCGAGGCCATTTTGGACACCAGTTTGTTACAGGCGATACCCACTGAACACGTCACGTGGAAGCGCTCGGCCACCTGAGCGCGAATCCACGCGCCGATCGCGCTCGGCCGCCCCCACTCCAGCAGTGCGGCGGACACATCCATATAGCCCTCGTCCACCGAAACCTGCTCGAACCGGTCGGTGACGGTCAAAAACACCTCATGCATGATTCGGTGCGACATCATGCGGTAATACGCCATATCCACTGGCAGAAAAATGCCGTTCGGGCACAACCGATGGGCGCGCGCGGCCGGCATCGCCGAATTGATGCCGTATTTCCGGGCTTCGTAGCTCGCGGCGGACACCACCGCGCGCGGCCCGGTGCCGATGATTACCGGCTTGCCTTTGAGCCCGGGGTTGCGCGCCACCTCCAATGAGGCATAGAAGGCATCCATGTCGATATGCAGCACGGTGCATCCGGTCTCGTCGTGGCCCCAATCGCGTTTGGCGGCCTCAAGTCTCGGTGCGGTGCTCATGCCACCATTGTAGGAATGCCGAACGAGGTCATGCTCACTATGTGGCGCGCATGACGCGGCGCTCATTGTCATAATGCCGAATATCGCCGGAATTCCAAGGGTTTACGCACTGTGCGGCTGTTTCGCATGGTGGGTGCGATTCCACGGAATCGTCCACATTGCGTCACTGTCCGTAACGCCTTCCAAGTCAATGCGCGCTGTCCCGGCTCTCCGAGTAGCGTAAACCTCATGAAGAAGGCAGTGGTCGGTATCCTCAACCGTGTTCCCGTGGTTCTTATCGTGATTGGTGAGGCACTGGTGATTTATTTGGCTACGGCCGTCGCCAAACTTGCGTTCACCCAGCTCGATCCGCTGTACTCGGTGTGGTATCGCGTGGGATTCATGGCGGTGCTGTTGCTGCTGTGGCGCAGGCCCTGGAACAAGGCGAAGCGAGCGCAACTGTTTCACCGCGACGCCCGCAGCTGGGGGCTGGTCGTACTGCTCGGCTGCTCGCTGGTGCTGATGAATACCCTGTTTTATGTGGCCATCAGCAATATGGATATGGGCATTGCCGTGTCTATCGAATTTTTGGGACCGCTTTCGGTGGCGGTGATTACCGGCAAAAGCTGGCGCGAGCGGGTCGGTATCGGTATCGCGGCGGTCGGTGTGGTGCTGTTAGCTGGCATATCATTGGCCAATCCGTCCGGCAATGGCACGTTTTTGTATGGTCTGATTGCGATTTTGATCGGCGGGTCGATGTGGGGCATGTATATCATCACCGGCCGGCGCGTGGCGGCTGGCGGCAATTCGCTGGATAATCTGTGCATCGCCGTGACCATCGGCTGGCTGGTCCAGTCCCTGTTCCTTGGCGTGCCGGCTGTGGCTCATGTGGTTCACCCCAAGGCCGATGCCACGTGGGCGCTTGAGCCCGGCGGCTCGCTGAAGCTGCTGGCTCTGCTGTTTGTGATTTCCCTGATGGCCTCGTTCATTCCCTATGTGGTGGAGCAGATCACGCTGCGACGCACCACATCCGGCGCATTTTCGGTAATGCAATCCATCAATCCCGCCATGGCGGTGGCCGTGGGACTGGCGTTCGGCGAGATTCCCAGCGTTGGTGAAATCGTCGGTGTGGCGTTGGTGATTTGCGCGGTTATCGTTACGTTCTCCGGCGACGCCGCACCCGCGGACGTTCAATAATGTGTCGTTCGGCACGCCGTATCCGCAGGACGTGGTACAGTAATTTGCTGTTGCGCATTATTGCGTAACGTGGAGTCATGCCTGAGTGGCCGATAGGGGCACCCTGCTAAGGTGTTAGTCGTGTAAACGGCTCGAGGGTTCGAATCCCTCTGACTCCGCCGATTAAGGTTCCGGGTGAAAGCTCGGAACTTTTTTGTTTTCCGGAAACTCCGGGTTAAGTAACTCCTGAAATAACCGAGGACGGGCGGTCTCCGCTTGTGGTAAGCGGAGTCGGAGGTACGCCATTGTCCGTCCGCCTCCAAACCGCCATTTTAGTGGGCGAACGAGTGCGGCACGTCGGGAAAAGTCCGAGCGACGAAAGAAAAATGTCCACTAAGTGAGACTTTTGCGTGGTGTTCGTGAATGGTGATTGAAGATTAACCGGTTTATATATTGCTTGTCCAATCGCTTGCTCATCGCCTCCCTCCCCGCAGTACTTGACCGAGATGGGCGGTACCCTAGAGAGAGAAGAAGAGTTCCGAAGGGCGGGCAAAGATGAGCCATATCGCTGGGCAGGGGCAACATCGCTCCAACTCGACACGAACCAACCGTGCGGCGCTGATTATCGTGTTCGTGATCGTGCTCGCCGTTGCGCTGGGCATCGGCGCATGGTTCGCAACCCATCGCACGGATGGCAATGGCCCCGCACACGCCGGAGTGTCGGACGTCGCGTTGAATAAAGCGAAGAACACGCCCAAACCGGTGACCGAACATCACGGCAATTCACCGGATTGCCCGGATACGGACTGCATCGCCATGCTGGTCAACGGCGATTTGTTGTTCCATGAGGGATTGTGGAGCCATTTCCAAGGCCCGAACCCCAACGCCACGGATGGCACCGCCTTCAACTTCGACCCGCTGTTCGCGTCCGATGAAGCAGTACATTCAGGCTTCGGACATCGCCGTGTGCGAATTCGAAACCCCGATCGCCCAGCGCGGCGGCCCATATGCCGCGTACCCGATCTTCAACATTCCGCCGGAAGTGGCGGATGCCGCCCGCAACGTGGGATACAACGCCTGCACACACGCCACCAACCATTCCTGGGATCAGGGGGCGGATGGCATCGCCCGTCTGTGGGACACGCTTGAGGCCAATGGCATCGCCCAGACCGGCTCGTACAAAACCGAAGCCGACTCCACCAAACCGTTGGTCATCGATTCCCCGACCGGCGGCGGCAAGCTGGGTCTGGTCACCGGCACGGTCTCCCTCAACGGCATGACCGCCGACGAGGACTGGCAGGTGGATCGTCTGCGCGAAGACGGCGACCCGAATCACGACAGCGACATCCAGCGCGCGGTAGACAAGGCCAACAAGGCCCGCGAGCAAGGTGCCGATGTGGTGGCCATCGCCATGCACTCGGTGCAGGAATACCTTGATTACGCCGATTCCTGGCAGATTTCGGAAGCCCATGAGCTTGCCGACACTGGTGCCTTCGACGTTATTTACGGTGCCGGTTGCCATTGTGCGCAGCCCATCGAGAACTATAACGGCACGTGGATTATCTACGGTTTGGGCAACGCCGTCACCGAGTCGGCGAACACGCCGGAAACCTTGGTCAACAATCAGGGTGTGACCGCACGCATCCAGTTCGCCGGCAAGAAGGGCGTCAAGGGGTCGTGGCGCGTCAACCGCATCGATTGGGTGCCCACCGCCAACGTGCATCAAGGCAACTACCAATGGTGCCCGATATCCAGCGACCATCCCATAGGCACATGTTGGGACGAAGCCTACGACGCTCAGATACGCCAACGCATCTGGGATGTCATCTATTCGATGGGCGCGGACCAGAACGTCGTCAAGGAATGGAACATCACGCAGGAGCAGGCGGCAAAGCAATAGTTGCTCGGCTTGGTCTCAAGGAGGGGAAGCCGCAAGGTGACGCTTTTCCCGCCGGCCTCCTAATGTGGAGCCCATGACCGAGATTTACGAAACCCAAAGCGAACGCACCGATCTGCCCCTCGTCGTGATGCCGTCCGTGCTTGACTCGATGATCGAGCCCATCAAGGCCCAGTTCCCCGCGCTCCACGACGTTGCCCGCGTGCGTATGTTCGAGGAATTCACGTCCGACGAGGCGACCATAGCCGAGCGTCTGAAGGATGCCGACGCCCTGCTGGTGGGCGGCTACCACATTTCGGACGATCTGCTGCGCACCATCAGCGAGCAGGGGCACGTCAAGTGCATCGTGTTCTGCGGTACCGGCGTCGCCAGCTACCTCAATCTCGATAAGGCGCGCGAGCTGAAGATCCGCGTCTGCAACGCCGAACATTATGGCGATCACGCCGTGGCCGAGCACACCTTCGCCCTTCTGTTCGAGCTCATCCGCCGCGTTGGCCAACTCGATAAGGACGTCAAGGCCGGCAACTGGGCGTGGGCCAGCGGCGATGGACTGCAACTCGCCGGCCGTCGCATGGGCATCATCGGACTGGGCGGCATCGGCTCCACCGTGGCCGGCATCGCCCGCGCCCTCGGCATGGAGGTCGCCGCATGGAATTCGCATGTGCCGCCCGAGCATTTCGAACGCTCCGGTGCCACTCCGGTCGACGATCTCAACAAGCTCATCGAAACCAGCGACGTCATCTCCGTCCATCTGCCGCTGAACAACGCCACGCGCGGCATCGTCACCGCCGAGAACCTTGCGCATGTGAAGCCCGGCACCCTGTTCATCAACACCGCCCGCTCCGAAGTCATCGAATCCGGTGCGCTGCTTGCCCGACTGCAAAAGGGCGATGTTCCCGCCGCACTCGACGTGTTCGACCATGAGCCGCTGACCGCCGACGACGCCATCTGCTATGTGCCCGGCATCGTCCTGACCCCGCACGTCGGCTGGCGTGCCGACGGCGCGTTCAAGGAGCTCACCCGCCAGATGATCGCCTGCCTGACCGCCTACTTCGCCGGCGAAGACTATAACGTCGTCGTCTCCGAACGCTGATAGTCCTGCCTAGCCTCGCGCTCAATCGAACACCCAGCCAGTCGACCACCGGAACACGCTCATGCAGACGATTCTCAACACGCCCGACGATCCCGCCCACGATTCGCTCGTCGAAAAAAGTCCGAATTCATCGGCGACGCCGCCCATGTCGATACGCTCGACGAGGCGCTCGCGTTCGTGGCCGCGATCCGTGAGCAGCATCCGAAAGCCCGACACGTGGCGTATGCCGCCGTGTGCGGAGGCGCGGATGGGCGACTGTCCGAACGCATGAGCGATGACGGCGAGCCGTCCGGTACCGCCGGCAAGCCGATTCTTGACATACTCAAGCAGTCCGGCACCACCGATTGCGTGGTTGCCGTCACCAGATATTTCGGTGGTATTCTGCTGGGCTCCGGTGGGCTGGTCCGCGCGTACTCATCCGCCGCATCATTGGCGATGAAAGCCGCCCGCGCCGCCCGCATCATGACCGCCAAGCGATACCGGGTTCGCCTCGAATACCCGCAGTTGGCCCGATTCCAGCAGATCCTGGCGCAGCTTGGTGGCAGTCAGGAGGATGAATCGTATGCGGTGAACGTCGAGTTGACCGCGGTGGTGCCGCAGGATGATTGCGCGCGATTCGAGGAGCGTGTGCGGGAAGCGTTCAATGCCGCTGTGGTGCCGGCTCCGATTGACATGGTCAACATTCCGGTTCCGCTCGCGTGACGCCTGTATGACTAAGCTGGGCATCATGACCGACGAGAACACCACCAGCCAGCAGACCCAGCCCACCGAGGCCGCAACCGAGGCCGCGGCCGAGACTGCAACCGACACGGACGCCCAGCAGCAGGACCAAGGCGCGCAGTCCGCAGCCGAGTCCGCCGCTCCGGTGGATTTCGAACCGCTGACCGCTACATACGAGCGTCTGCGCCATTCCACCGACCCGGCCGAACTGTCCGAATTCGCCCGTCGGCCGTTGCCTGACCGTGCCGATCAGGCGGCGTTCTCCCGCGCCACCGCACTTTTGGAGGCTGTGGCCGGCAACCCGCACACCCCGGTGGCCGATCGTGTGTTCCTCGCCGACACCATGCCGTTCCCGAACGTATTGGTCAAACTCTCCGAAGACCCCGAACCGTCCGTGCGTCAAGCCGTGGCCGCCAACGGGGACGACAAGAATTGGCTGGTCGGCCGTCTGACCAAGGACCCGGTGCCTGCGGTCCGGGATACGGCGTTGAAAAACAAGCGCACCAGCTGGAAGATGCGGCTTGAGGGTGCGCAGGACCCCACTGCGGATGCGGAGACATTGGATTTCTTGGGCGTACTTGGCACCGAATCCGAAGAGGGAGCACCGGCGGTGCTTTCTTCGATGGTCCGCCGTGCCGTGGCACTGAACCCCAATACGTCCGAAGCGATGCTTGCCAAATTGGCCAACGACCCCTCGGCCGAGGTGCGGCACGCCGTGGAAAGCCGCCGCTAAGCACACTATTGCTGTGTTTTGCCGCGCAAATTTGGCCGGCAATCACCCCCTGTCCACCATTGTGAGCGCTCACATCTCACTATGTGAGGGTAAAAAGTACATAATTTGGCGGAATCATGGCATTTTTCTTACGGTGTGGCGCAATCAAACGGCGTTAGACTGGGGCTATGAGTGAGATTACCGAGAGTGAAGAGCGTCTGGCCCGTCCGTTGATTCGACTGGCCAAGTTGGTCGGTGTCGGCACGAGTTATTTGGGCATGAGCCATGACTACCACGAGATAGACGATGACGTCCTGATCGAGGTGCTGGCAGCGCTGGGCATCGACGCCTCCAGCGAGAGCGCCCAACTCATCGCCATCCGACGCATTCTGAACGAGCGTTACGCCCGATTGGTGGCACCCACCGTGCTGCATATCGCCGGTAGCGAGGACCGGGTGCTGGTGAACACCGGGTATTCTGGACGTGCCTTCGGCGAGCATCACGCTGGAGAATGGCGAGCCATATCAAGGCACCATTGAAGTTGGTCCTGGAGATGGATCCCAGGCCTACGACTTGGATGGTACGTTCATTTCGAATGCGGCTGTGGTCATTCCCGCCGATCTGCCGATTGGTTACCATACGCTGCACGTCAAGGTCGCCGACCGTGTGCAAGACGCCACTTTGATCAGTGCACCTGATCGCGTCGATCTGCTTGACCCGATGAAGGGCGGCAGTCTGTGGGGCTGGATGGCCCAGCTGTACTCGATTCGCTCCTCCAACTCCTGGGGCGTGGGCGATTACGAGGATCTGAAGACCATGCTGGTGGACGCCAAGCAGAAGACCGGTGCCGACTTCGTGCTCATTAATCCGGTGCATGCCGCCGAGCCGGTGTCCCCGCTCACCCCGTCGCCGTATCTGCCGGTAAGCCGTCGCCTGATCAACTTCACGTACATCCGTCCTGAGGCGATCGCCGAATATGCCACGCTCAGCGAGGGCGACAAGAATGCCGTCGACGGACTGCATGCCGACACCGAACCGCTGAACGGTGATTCCCAGCTCATCGACCGTGACGCCATGTGGCGCAGCAAGATGCACGCCCTGTGGATTATCTTTAAGGCCGGCCGTACCGCCGAACGCCAAAGCGTATTCGACCAATTCAAGGCGGACTGTGGTTCCGACTTGGAGGCGTATGCCACGTGGTGCCTGTGCTACGACAAGTGGGGGGCGCCCAACGGCGAGGAGAGCAACTGGGAGCGCAAGTTCAATCGCAACTCCCCGGAAATCGCCAATCTGCGCAAGCAGTACCCGGACACTTTGGACTTCTACCGCTGGCTGGAATGGATTGCCGCCGAGCAGCTGTCCTCCGCCCAACAGGCAGCCAAGGACGCCGGCATGCATATCGGCATCATGTCCGATATGGCCGTCGGCGTGCACCCCTCCGGCGCTGACGTGTGGTGGAATCCGGAACGCTTCGCCAAGGGCGCCACGGTCGGTGCCCCGCCGGACATGTTCAACCAGCAAGGCCAGAACTGGAGCCAGCCGCCGCTGAGCCCGATCAATCTGGAGACCACCGGCTACGAGGCCTACCGCAATATGGTGCATGGCATGTTCGCCCGTGCCGGTGCGGTGCGCATCGATCACATCCTTGGTCTGTTCCGCCTGTGGTGGATTCCCGAGAACCGTTCGGCTATGGATGGCGCTTACGTGTACTACGACTCAGACATCATGCTGGGCGTTCTGGCCATCGAGGCCTCTCGCGCCGGCGGCGTGGTCGTAGGTGAGGACCTCGGCGTGGTGCCGGACCATGTGGCCGATTCCCTGTCGAGCCACGGTATTCTCGGTTGCGCCGTTGAATGGTTCGAGCAGTGCGACGGCGTGTTCCGCGCCCCCTCCCAGTGGCGTCCGTATGCATTGGTCCGTCCGTGAATACGCATGATTTGTCCGCCGGCCGCCGGTTACCTGGAATACGAGCACGTCAAGATTCGTGAGCGTCTGGGCGTTGCTGACCGGCCCGGCCGAGGAATTCGAAGCCTCCGCCAAGGCCGAGCAGGATGCGATGCTGGCCGATGCTGGTCGAGCAGGGTTATCTTGATGCCGACTTTGTCCGAACATCGTGAGGATCACGAGGCGGATATCGTCGACGCGCTGTACCACGCACTGAAGGGTTCGCCGTGCAAGCTGCTCGCCGCCTCGATCACCGACGCGGTGGGGGAGGAAGCGTGCGCAGAACCAGCCGGGCGACC
>ENA-OQNM01000488-OQNM01000488.1-human-gut-metagenome-genome-assembly--contig:-NODE-488-length-14334-cov-3.424227_pt1 | contig 14334 bp, 9 predicted proteins | sample MGYA00242632_ERZ504886 | MGnify/ENA primary metagenome ERZ504886 (study PRJEB26092, sample SAMD00036424) | human gut metagenome | host: Homo sapiens | study: EMG produced TPA metagenomics assembly of... | reverse complement strand
CACGTTCGGCTTCGATGATCCGCAGGCACGATGCCATCGTCAAGCTGCAGCTGGGCCGTCTGGCCGGTCTGGGAAAATCCTCAAGATCGAGGAAGAGCTGGCCGGTCTGCACGTCAAGATCGAAAACTGGGAGGCCATTCTGGCCGATGACGCCCGCGTGCTGGCCATCGTCAAGGAAGAGCTGCTGGACATGAAAAAACGCTTTGGCGACGAGCGCCGCACCGAGATCCAGTCGGTCACCGGTGAGGTGGACATCGAGGATCTGATCGCCGAGGAGCAGTGTGTGTACACCCTGACCGAGGCCGGCTATATCAAGCGCCAGCTCAAGGCCACCTATCAGGCCCAGCGCCGCGGCGGCCGCGGCATCTCCGGCATGACCCGCAAGGAAGAGGACATCGTGCAGGAAATGTTCGTAGGTTCCACCCACGACTATGTGCTCTTTGTCACCGACAAGGGCCGCCTGTTCCGTATCAAGGGCTACACCATCGCCGAGGGCAGCCGCACCAGCAAGGGCAGCAACATCGTCAACCTGCTGCAGCTGGCCGAGGGCGAAAAGGTCACCAACATGATCTGCCAGAGCAAGGACGCCGACACCGAGGGCGGCTTTGTGACCATGGTCACGAAGCAGGGCCTCATCAAGCGCACCCCGCTGGAGCAGTACGCCAACATCCGCAAGAGCGGCCTGATCGGCATTGCCCTGAACGAGGGCGACGCGCTGGCATGGACCCGGCTGACCACCGGCCACGACATGCTCATCGTTGCCACCCGCAACGGTCAGGCCATCCGCTTCAATGAAGAGGATGCTCGTCCCATGGGCCGCAGCGGCCACGGCGTCCGCGCCATCAAGCTGGCCGAAGGCGACGAAGTGGTGGGCGTGTGCATCTGCCGCGAAGGCGGCACGGTGCTCACCGTCACCGAAAACGGTAAGGGCCGGCGCTCTGACATCGACACCTACCGCATCACCGCCCGCGGCGGCAAGGGCATCCGCAACTACGATGCCTCCAAGGATAAGGTGGCCGCTGTCAAGATCGTGGATGACGTGGATGACGTGCTGCTGAGCAGCCAGGAAGGCATCATCATCCGTCTGCACGTCAACGAGATCCCGCTGCAGAGCCGCTACGGCTCCGGCGTCCGGGTGATGCGTCTGGGCGAGAACGACAAGGTGATGGTGCTGGCCCGCACCGACCACGACGACGAGGCACAGACCGAGCAGATCGACGCCTCCGAGGCCGAGGCAGAGCCCACTGCCGAGCAGCTGGCCGAGATGGAAGCCGCCGATGCTGCCGCCGCCACCGAAACCCCAGAGGCAGACCCGGAAGAGAAGGAATAATTGACCTGCCGTCAGGTTTGTCTGGACTTCCCCTTGAAACTGTGCTAGAATAAACAAAATCACAATACCCGTGGGGGAGTAGCAGGCGCTTTTGCAGGGCGCAGCAAGTCAACACAATGACTGTTTCGGTCTGGCTTGCTTTCATTTGCGAGACTCATGTGTTTTGGTGCGTGTTTGCTGCGCCCGTGCACATGGAGTGGATTTCAAAAATCACCCGGTCCCGGACGTACAACGCGCCCGGGACCGGGTTTTTGTATTGTTTGGAATATGGTCAACAAACAGGAGGCAGACAATATGAAATGGAGTTTTGTGTTTTTCCTCAACAGTGCCCTGCTGGGCGTAGGTCTGGCGATGGATGCGTTTTCGGTGTCCATGGCAAACGGTCTGTATGACCCCAAAATGGCAAAGGCACCATGTGCAGGATCGCGGGCACCTTCGGCGTGTTCCAGGCTGTGATGCCCATGACCGGCTGGATCTGTGTGCACACCATCGTGGAGCTGTTCTCGTCCTTGAAACGTTCATCCCGTGATTGCGCTGGCCCTGCTGGGCTACATCGGCGGCAAGATGCTGGTGGACGGCATCAAGGGGGGAAGAGGCCGAGGAGGCCGACCGAGCTCAGTGCCGGTGCCCTGTTCATGCAGGGCGTAGCCACCAGCATCGACGCGCTGTCGGTGGGTTTCACCATCTCGGAGTACGGCTGGCTGATGGCGCTGGCGGCATCCATCATCATTGCGGTGGTCACCTTCTTCCTCTGCATGGCGGGCCTGAACATCGGCAAGAAGTTCGGTACTGAGCTCTCCGGCAAGGCATCCATCCTGGGCGGCGTCATCCTCATCGGCATCGGTCTGGAGATTTTCATCTCCGGGGTGTTCTGAGCATAAAGCCAAAAGGGCAGCTGCACAAGTTCGTGCAGCTGCCCTTTTCCTTTATAACAACCCTGCCTTACCGTTGAAGAAAAACGCTTAGTGCTTCAGTTCCAGCAACGCATCGCCCTGCTTTACGGTGCCGCTGGCTTTAGCCGCGACAGCGGTATAGTCATCGGTGTTGCAGACAATGAGCGGTGTGGTCACAGGATAGCCTTCGGCCTTGATGGCTTCCAGTTCAAAGCGGATCAGCGGCTGACCTTTCTTCACCTTGTCACCCTCGTTGACGAGGTAGGTAAAGTGCTTTCCGCCCAGTTTGACCGTGTCGATGCCAATGTGCATCAGCAGTTCCGCGCCGTCAACGGTGGTCATGCCCACGGCATGGTGGGTTTCAAAGGTGGAGGAAATCTCACCGTCAGCAGGTGCCACCAGTTCACCATCGGTGGGCTCAATGGCAATGCCGTCGCCCAGCGCACCGCTGGCAAAGGCTTCGTCCTTTACCTCGGCCAGCGGGACGACGGTGCCGTTCAGGCAGGCAGACAGCACGGTATCCTTTGCGGCTGCTGCCGGGGCTGCGGGATCCGTTGCCGGGGCGGGTGCTGCGGTCGCTGCCGAGATCTTGGGTGCATTTTCCAGATAATCTTCCAGCTTTGCCTTGATGACCGCCACCTTGGGACCGTACACCACCTGCACACCGTCGCCCTTGCAGATCACGCCGGAGGCACCGGAGGCCTTGAGCACATCCTGTTTGACCAGCGCAACGTCCTTGACGGTGCAGCGCAGGCGGGTGGCGCAGCAGTCCACGTCGGACAGGTTGTCGGCACCTCCCAGACCTTCTACGATCAGGGCGCTGACCGGATCATCCCCTGCGGGGGTGGTGCTGCCGGAAGCGGCGCTGCGGGCGTTCACGTCCGCACGAGTGTACAGCTTGACTTCCTCGGCATCGTCGCGGCCCGGGGTCTTGTAGTCAAACTTGGAGATCATAAAGCGGAAAATGATGTAGTACAGCACAAAGTACACCGCACCGACCACGACCACCCACATCCAGTGGGTCTTGTCGTTGCCCTGCATCACACCGAACAGCACCAGGTCGATGAGACCGCCGGAGAAGGTCATGCCCACGCCCACGTTCAGGATGTGCATCAGCATGAAGGACAGGCCCGCCAGCACGCAGTGCACAGCGTACATGGGCAGAGCTACAAAGATAAAGGTAAATTCCAGCGGCTCGGTGATGCCGGTGAGGAAAGCCGTCAAGGCGGCAGACAGCAGCAGGCCGCCTGCTGCCTTTTTCTTTTCCGGCTTGGCGCACTGGTACATCGCCAGCGCCGCACCGGGCAGACCGAACATCATAAAGGGGAACTTACCGGCCATGAAACGGGTAGCGCTGACCGAGAACACCGTGGTGGACTTGGAAGCCAGCTCAGCAAAGAAGATGTTCTGTGCGCCGGTCACGGTGACGCCATCGATGATGGCGGTGCCGCCCACAGCGGTCTGCCAGAACGGCATATAGAACACATGATGCAGTCCAAAGGGAATCAGCGCACGCTCCAGCAGGCCGTAAATAAAGGTGCCTGCGTAGCCGGAAGCCAGCACCAGTGCACCCAGTGCGGCAATCCCGCTCTGCACCACCGGCCAGATATAGAACATGGCAATGCCGACCACCAGATACACGATGGAGCTGATGATGGGCACAAAGCGTGTGCCGCCAAAGAAGGCCAGCACCTGCGGCAGCTCGATCTTATAGAACTTGTTGTGCAGCGCCGCCACGCCCAGACCAACCACGATGCCGCCGAACACACCCATTTGCAGGGTCGTGATGCCCAGCATGGTGGTGGTGGAGTTGGCAGGCATCGCTTCCACGCCGCCTGCCGCATTGATCATGGCCTGAATGGCCGTATTCATAATGATATAGGCCACTGCACCGGACAGGGCGGCCACCTCTTTTTCCTTGCGGGCCATGCCGATGGCTACGCCCATGGCGAACAGCAGCGCCAGATTGTTGAACACGGCGCTGCCGGTCTGGCTCATCACGTCCAGAATGGTGTAGATCAGGGTACCAGGGTGGATGACGCTGTTCAGGCCATAGGCCGCCAGCATGGTTTCGTTGGTGAACGAGCTGCCGATACCCAGCAGCAGGCCCGCCACAGGCAGCAGTGCAATGGGCAGCATAAAGCTGCGTCCCACGCGCTGCAGCACGCCAAAGATCTTGTCTTTCATCTTCAGTTCTCCTTTTCTCAAGTTCGTATCCAGCATATATATATCCACACAGGAAAGACCTGTGGAGAATCAAAGGTGAAGCAAAAGAGCTTATTTTCCCATCCGGATCCGTTTCAGATGAATCGTAAGGAACACCAGTTCCTCGTCCGAAAGCTCCTTGTGCCAGGTGTTGCGCACATACTCCGCAATGCAGCAGGCGCATTTGTAGTGTTCGCTGCAATTGCGGGCGATCAGGGCGCGGAACACTTCGTCATGGGAATCGTTTTCCTGCTCCTGTTTTCCTTGAAATACGCGCTGCGCAAAAAAACGCAAATGCACTGTAAAGCGGCTGAAATCCAGTGCATCCCGGTCAAAATGGCAGTTGTAAAAGCATTCCACTACCTGCACGCAGCCATCCACAAAGCGGGTGACATCGTTCACCACGCTCATGGTGGTGTTGAGCTCTGCGTTGACGATGTGCAGCGCAATGAAGCCGCCCTCGTCGTCCGAAAGGTCTGCATGGCAGCGCTGGCGGATGGCAGCAAGGCACTCCATACCAAGGCGATACTCTTCCGGGTAAAATTCCCGAATGGGAGCCATCAGCGGGTTGGAAAAGCGAATCCCCTGCTCGCTGCGCTGGATGGCAAAGCTGATGTGGTCGGCCAGCGTGATGAGCAGGCTTTCGTTCAGCGGGTAGTTCACCCGGCTGCGGATCATTGCCACCAGCTCATCGGTGAGCAGCAGATGCTTATACGGGATCTGTTCCAGAAGTTCCACCAACTTCTGCTGCACGGCAGGGCTGGTCATACGGTAGCTGTGCTCCACGGTTTCGGCCTCGATTTTATAGCCCGGCTTAGCGCCAAAGCCCAGCCCGCGCCCGGTGACGATCAGCTCACAGCCCGTGGGGTCCACCACGCGCAGGATGTTGTTGTTGATTGGTTTTTTAACGGTATATTGCATTGTTTCTCATCCTCAGGTTGGAAAAGGCAATAAAAAAGACCACTCTTGACACAGCAAACATACCGAAGGCTGAAACACGCTTTCGGCTTGTGCTATGCAGAGTTGGTCTAGCCCGCCAAACGGTAACAATCCAACGACGCTGCTCGCGTACAATTTTCTTTTTTGTAAGGCACAGACAAATTAAGTGCTTGAATCACAATTTATTCTATGCATGATTACAGTACCATATTCTTTGCTGTGTGTCAAGATAGAAACGGGTTTCTTTTTCGCTTTGTTAATTTTGCCCAAACTTAGGCGATATTTTGCAGCAGAGCAACAAGGAAGAGCCTTCCTTATTTTATTGTTCCGCGTGGAACATTTTTTTACTTTTCGGGTTCCGGCTCAAAATAGTCGGCGTATTCGCCGGTCAATTTGGAGCCCAGGCGGCGGATGCCGCCGTACAGGTGCCGCTCCACCAGCGGCTCAAAGGCAGCCAGGTCGCACCGCTCAATGGCGTTGAGCAGGTTGCGGTGGTCGGCGATCACCTCGTCCAGTCCGCCGGTGGTCATGGTGTCCAGCATCCGGAAGCGGCTGTAGTCCGCGTGGGCGTTCTGCAGCGTGCTCCACAAATACATCTTATCCATAGCCGCAAACCAGGTCTCGTGCAGCAGGCGGTCGGCCTCGTACAGCTTGTTGTAATCCGGGGCCTCGGCCCGTGCAAGGGCTTCGTAGGCATCCACCCGCACCCGGATCAGCGCCCGCTGCTCCGGAGTGCATTTGGGGGTGAAGTCCCGCAGGACCTTTGCCTCCACCGCCGTGCGCTCGTAGATCAGTTCATCCACGATGCGGCGGTTCAGCCGGGTAACGGTGGTGCCCTTGTAGGGCACGATGCGCACCAGACCGCTTTCTTTCAGGCGCTGCAGCACCATCCGGATCAGGGTGCGCGGTGCGCCGAAGCGGGCACACAGCGGGTTTTCACTCAGGGGGGAGCCGGGACGGATGGTCAGGTCGATGATCTCCCGCTCCAGCACTGCATAGATCTCAGCATCAGTTTTGTATTGTTCCATCGTTTTCACCAAGGCGCGGCATCATTCCGCGAACAGATTCCAGGGGGCAGTGTCCGGCAGCGGCAGCGTGAAGTTCATGATCCTGCCGGTGTCCGGGTGTACGAACTGCAGACCGCAGCTCTGCAGGGCAATGGCACCCTTCACACGGCTGCCGTATTTGCCGTCGCCCCACAGGGGATGTTTCCGGGAGGCAAACTGCACCCGGATCTGGTGGGTACGTCCGGTGTGGAGGGTGATGTGAGCCAGGCTCTGGTCCCCTGCTGTGGCCAGGATGCGGTATTCCAGCACCGCCTCCGGACCCCTTTCGGGGCGGCTCACCGGGAACACCCGGCCCTTGCGGCTGTCCTTGAACAGGTAGTCCTGCAGCATCCCCTCCGGGGGCAGGGTCTGGTCCGGGGCCCCGGCGATCACTGCCCGGTATTGCTTTACAAAAGTGGGCTTCGCTGCCGGGCCCTGGGCTCTGCCGTCTGCCACGGCGTAGGCCTCCTGGCTCTGGGTCACCTGGCGGCTCAGAGCAGCGGCGGCAGCCGGGGTGCGGGCAAAGACCATCAGGCCGGACACGCCGGTGTCCAGCCGGTGCACCACCCCCACAAAGGCATCCGGGGTGTCCCAGTGCTGCCGCAGGGCGGCCGGGACCCCTTCCTCGCTGGACAGCCCCGCAGGCTTGTCCATCACCACAAGGGCATTGTCCTCGTACAGGATATTCACAGCTTGCCCTCGTTCAGCAGGGCTTTCAGTTTCAGGATGCCGGCAATGGTCTTGCCGTCCTTGATCTCGCCGCGCATGACCATCTCGTAGGCCTTTTCCAGCGGCACCCGGTCCGGGGTCAGGAACTCGTCCGCGTCCCAGGTGCATGTGGGTCTCGTGCAGGCCGGTGGCCACCCAGGTGTAGATGATCTCGGTGTCGTAGCCCACGGTCGGGGTAGAACTCGCCCAGCGAGGTGTAGTGGTCGGCGGTCAGGCCGCACTCCTCTTCCAGCTCCCGCTTCGCAGCTTCAAAGGGGTCCTCCCCCTTTTCCAGCTTACCGGCGGGCAGCTCCCACAGCTCCTGCTGCATGGCATAGCGGAACTGCCGCACCATGCAGATGGTGCCGTCGGCAAAATAAGGCAGGATGCAGGCCCCGCCGTGGTGGTGCACCACCTCCCGGGTGGCGGTCCTGCCGTTTTCCAGCAGTGCAGTGTCCTTGGTCAGGGTGATGACCCGCCCTTCAAACAGCGTCTCGCTGGACAGTGTCTTTTCAAAATGGACCGGATTGCTCATTTCCTTCAACGCCCCTTTTTCCGGCACAGCGCCGGTTTTCTGCTTCCCAGTTTACGGCAAAATGCGGTTTGTTGTCAATGATGAGATTCGCCCCGGAGCGGGCATTCCGGCCGGAATTTTAAAATTTCTGTAAAAGAGAAGGCTGCCTGTTGCCCAAAAACCGGAAAATCCGCGCCATTGCTCACTTTAACACGCTAAAGACGTACAAAAGCGCTAAAAATTTTTTTTATTTTGGTGCGTTTGTCGGGCGGTTTGCGTTTACTTTGCGAGCGGAATTTGCTATTATAGTATACAAGCAATAGTGCCTTTATGGGGTTCTCCGGTCCCATGTGGGGCATATTGCCCCGCGCAAAAGGTACCAAATTCTGAATAATGGAGGAAGAAAAATGCCTAGAGCAAAGCAAACTATGGATGGCAATACCGCTGCCGCCCATGTAGCGTATGCCTACACGGACGTGGCTGCCATCTACCCCATTACCCCGTCCTCTCCGATGGCTGACTCCGTGGACCAGTGGTCTGCTGCCGGCCAGAAGAACATCTTCGGCAACCAGGTCAAGGTCGTCGAGATGGAGTCTGAGGCAGGCGCTGCCGGCGCTGTGCACGGCTCTCTGGGTGCAGGTGCTGTCACCACCACCTTCACCGCTTCTCAGGGCCTGCTGCTGATGATCCCCAACATGTACAAGATCGCTGCTGAGCAGCTGCCCTGCGTGTTCGATGTTTCCGCACGTACCGTTGCTACCCAGTCCCTGAACATCTTCGGTGATCACAGCGACGTCATGGCATGCCGCCAGACCGGTTTTGCAATGCTGGTCGAGAGCAGCGTGCAGGAAGTCATGGATCTGTCCCCGGTCGCCCATCTGGCAGCCATCGAGGGCAAGGTTCCCTTCCTGAACTTCTTCGACGGCTTCCGTACTTCTCACGAGTACCAGAAGATCGAGAAGTGGGATTACGCCGACCTGAAGGAAATGTGCAACATGGAGGCTGTCGAGGAGTTCCGCAAGAAGGCTCTGAACCCCGAGAACCCCAAGATGCGCGGCTCCCACGAGAACGGCGACGTGTTCTTCCAGCATCGTGAGGCCTGCAACAGCGTTTACAACGCTCTGCCTGCTGTTGTTGAGAAGTACATGGCCAAGATCAACGAAAAGCTGGGCACCAACTACGATCTGTTCAACTACTACGGCGCACCCGATGCTGACCGTGTGATCGTGGCTATGGGCTCCATCTGCGACGTTGCTGACGAAGTCATCGACTACCTGAACGCACGCGGCGAGAAGGTCGGTATCATCAAGGTCCGTCTGTATCGTCCCTGGGTCTCTGCTTCCCTGCTGAAGGTCCTGCCCAAGACCGCCAAGAAGGTGGCTGTGCTGGACCGCACCAAGGAGCCCGGCTCTCTGGGCGAGCCCCTGTACCTGGATGTTGCCGCTACCCTGCGTGAGGCTGGCCTGAACGATGTCGTTCTGACCGGCGGCCGTTACGGCCTGGGCAGCAAGGACACCCCGCCGTCCTCCATCTTCGCTCTGTTCAAGGAGCTGGAGAAGGATCAGCCCAAGGAGCGTTTCACCCTGGGCATCACCGACGACGTCACCTTCCTGTCTCTGCCGGAAGTCAAGCCCGCTCCCATCACCGCAGCTGCTGGCACCAAGGAGTGCAAGTTCTGGGGCCTGGGCGGCGACGGTACGGTCGGCGCTAACAAGAACTCCGTCAAGATCATCGGCGACCACACTGACAAGTATGTTCAGGCATACTTCCAGTATGACTCCAAGAAGACCGGCGGCGTGACCATCAGCCACCTGCGTTTCGGCGACAAGCCCATCCGCAGCCCCTACTACATCAACCAGGCTGACTTCGTGGCCTGCCACAACCCCGCTTACATCCACATGGGCATGAAGATGGTCCAGGATGTCAAGCCCGGCGGCGTGTTCATGATCAACTGCCAGTGGTCCGATGAGGAGCTGGGTCACCACCTGAATGCCGAGGCCAAGAAGTATATCGCTGACAACAACATCCAGCTGTATACCATCAATGCTATTGATAAGGCCATCGAGATCGGCATGGGCAAGCGCACCAACACCATTCTGCAGTCTGCATTCTTCAAGCTGGCTGACGTCATGCCCATCGAGGATGCCGTCAACTTCATGAAGCAGGCCGCTCAGAAGAGCTACGGCAAGAAGGGCCAGGACGTCGTTGAGATGAACTGGAAGGCCATTGACGCAGGCGTTGACGCCATCCACAAGGTGGACGTGCCCGCATCCTGGTCCAACCCCGAAGCTGATCCCGCACCCAAGGCTCTCACCGGCCGTCCGGAGCTGGTCAAGCAGATCCGTGAGGTCATGGAGCCCATTGCCCGTATGGACGGCGACAGCCTGCCTGTCTCTTCCTTCGTGGCAAATGCAAACGGCGAGTGGGAGCAGGGCGCTTCTGCATACGAGAAGCGCGGCACCGCTGTCAACGTCCCCGAGTGGGATGCTGCAAAGTGCGTTGGCTGTAACCAGTGCGCATTCGTGTGCTCTCATGCTACCATCCGTCCCTTCCAGCTGACCGCCGACGAGCTGGCAGCTGCTCCTGCTCAGACCAAGAGCCGCGACAACAAGCCCGCAAACGAGTACAAGTTTGTGATGGCTGTGTCTCCTCTGGACTGCATGGGCTGCGGCGAGTGCGTCACCGTCTGCCCCACCAAGGCCATCACCATGGTCCCGCAGGACAGCCAGGCAGATCAGCAGGCAGTGTTCGACTACTGCGTTGCCAACATCTCCAAGAAGCCTTCCAAGTTTGCTGACGATACCGTCATCGGTTCTCAGTTCAACCAGCCGCTGCTGGAGTTCTCTGGCTCCTGCGCAGGCTGTGCTGAGACCTCTTACGCACGTCTGATCACCCAGCTGTTCGGCGAGAAGATGTACATCTCCAACGCCACCGGCTGCTCCTCTATCTGGGGCGGTACTGCTTCCATCTCTCCGTACACTGTCAACAAGGACAGCGGCCACGGTCCTGCATGGTGCAACTCCCTGTTCGAGGATAACGCAGAGCACGGCTTGGGCCTGTATCTGGGCCAGAAGACCGTCCGTGAGAACCTGATCAAGCGCATCGCTGAGGTCGCTGGTTCTGACAAGGCTTCTGCTGAGCTGAAGGCTGCCTTTGACGAGTTCATGGCAACCAAGAACAACACCAAGGCTAATGATGCCCCCGCTAAGGCTCTGATCGCTGAGCTGGAGAAGGCTGCTGCCGCTGGCTGCACCGAGTCCGCTGAGATCCTGAAGAGCAAGGAGTTCATCGCCAAGAAGTCCGTCTGGATCTTCGGTGGTGACGGCTGGGCATACGACATCGGCTTCGGCGGTCTGGACCACGTCCTGGCTTCCGGCGAGGATGTCAACGTCATGGTCTTCGATACTGAGATGTACTCCAACACCGGTGGACAGGCATCCAAGGCTTCCAACATTGGTGAAGTCTGCCAGTTCGCTGCTGCTGGTAAGGAGATCAGCAAGAAGAGCCTGTCCGAGATCGCTATGACCTACGGTTACATCTACGTTGCTCAGATCGCACTGGGTGCTAACCCGGCTCAGGCTGTCAAGGCCATTGCCGAGGCTGAGGCTTATCCCGGCCCGTCCCTGATCATCGGCTACGCTCCCTGCGAGCTGCACGGTGTCAAGGGCGGCATGACCAACTGCCAGAACGAGATGAAGAAGGCAGTTGAGGCTGGTTACTGGAACCTGTTCACCTTCAACCCGGCCAACAAGGCTCAGGGCAAGAACCCGTTCACTCTGACCTCCAAGGCCGTGGACAACGACAAGTATCAGGCACTGCTGGCAAACGAGACCCGTTACAGCCGCCTGACCCGTGCATTCCCCGACCGTGCTAAGGAGCTGTTCGCACGCAACCAGCAGGTTGCAAACGACCGCTACGAGCACCTGACCCGTCTGGTCGACCTGTACAAGTAAGCAGATCCCCTGCATCCACCGGGCCGCAGCCACGGCGGCACCCAGCTCCCGCAAATGAGAGGAGCGGCTGCTCCGCACTGGCGGTTACTGCGCAACGCAGCAGTGCGAAACTGTGTGTATGGCCCACAGAGTGCAGGCGATGCGGCTGAAGTACAGCCCCTTATCGCCCAAACGGCTCAACCAACTGATTTCACGCTCCGGCTGGCGGCTGCCTTCGGGCAGACGCAGCAGCGGGGTCTGAGATACCAAAGCGCCCGCGAGGGTCCTTGAAAGCACACCCCGCGTGTGTCAGGAGCATAAGGTCTGCTTGCAGATACCTTGTTCCGCCTGCTGCATAAGACCTGCTTTGCAGGGATCTTGCCGCAGAAAAAAAACGGATATCGTTTTTTAGCGCCCCGTTCATCGGCAACGATGACCGGGGCGGTATTTTTTATTGTGTGTCCGGGTTCACACAAAAACTTACCAATTTCTTCCACGACGTTTTTACTACTTTCTTCATAGCTTCTTAACGAAATCAAATGTGAAAGCTGTTATACTTTTGTCCATGGGAAGCGGGGCCGCAACCGATTCCCAAGTAACATGATTCCTCCTCACACCAAGGCAATATCCAAACAAAACGCCCTTTCCGACGCGCCGCAACGTCGGAGAGGGCGTTTTGCTTCTGCCGTCCGGAACATGTAAAGGCTTTGCAGGCGGCAAATAAAATTGCTGTAAATGCATGGTTTAGGGTTGACCCTGTTTTTTTGCGGCGCTATAATAAAAACGGTTCAATAGATTTTTGAAAAACGGGAGGTGAACGCAGAACAATGGACCCGGATCATAGTCCAAACCGAACGCCCGGCGCGGTGGATCGGACAACAAAAGCAGCTGCGTTCGCCTTTTTCGCTGAGATGAGCGGCAAAGCGTCTTTTTGAGGCGCTTTTTTCCGCAAAACAATAGAGGAAGGCGCGGTTTTGTGCGCGCGGAAATGGCGGTTTCCGGGCAGCATGGAGCGGCGCATTTTTGTTTCCCGATCTGCTGCGTCCTCCGGACACGAAACTGAGGAGGTACGCCCATGGAAATGGAAGATAAGAAGATCGACACGGCGGCAGAACAGGCCCTGCCGGTGCAGGAGCTGCCTGCTGATATCCCCGCCGAGGTCCGCCAGAAGCTGGCTGAAGATCTGAACGAGGAAGCTACTGAAGACCTCAAGCAGGACATGCGCGAGGCCGAAAAAGAGGAGGCCAACGACGAAGAAGTCAAGGCCAACCCCGAGATGCTGACCAAGAGCCGTCTGCTCAAGCTGCTCGTCAAGAAGCAGTACGTCAAGCTGCGCGAAGTGACCGAGGAAGAGCAGCCCGCCGATCTGGCCGAGCTGCTGGAAGAGCTGGACGAGAACAACCGCCTCGTGGTGTTCCGTCTGCTGAAAAAGGACGTTGCAACGGAAGCATTCGCCTATATGTCCGATGAGGCCCGCGACGACCTCGTGAATGCTTTCTCCGACGTCGAGCTGGTGAGCGCCATCGAAGATATGAGCCTTGACGATGCCGCCGACCTGCTGGAAGATATGCCCGCAGGCGTGGTCAAGCGGGTGCTGGAAAAGTCGTCCCGCCAGACCCGTGAGAGCCTGAACAAGCTGCTGAACTACCCCGAAAGCTCTGCCGGCAGCCTGATGACCCCCGAATACGTCCGTCTGCGGCAGGAGATGACCGTCAGCGACGCCTTCGCCGCTATCCGCAAGCAGGGTGAGAACGCTGAGACGGTCTACACCTGCTATGTGGTGGAGCGCAACCGCCTGCTGGGCGTCGTATCGGCCCGCAGCCTGCTGCTGTCTGACCCCTCTACCCCCATCGTGGACATCATGGACGACAATGTGGTCACCGTGAAGGTCACGGATGACCAGGAGTATGTGGCCCGTGAGATGCAGCGCTACGACTTTACCGCCATGCCTGTTCTGGACAACGAGGGCATGTTCGTGGGTATCATCACCATCGACGACGCCATCGACGTCCTGACCGATGAGAGCACCGAGGATATGCAGAAGATGGCTGCTATTCTGCCGGACGACGATGCCACCACCTACTTCGGCACCAGCGTCTGGACCCACGCCAAGCAGCGTATCCCCTGGCTGCTCATCCTGATGCTCTCTGCAACCTTCACCGGCATGGTCACGACCCACTATGAAGAGGCTTTCGTCAGCCTGCCCCTGCTGGTCTCCTTCATGCCCATGCTGATGGATACCGCCGGCAACTGCGGCAACCAGATCAGCACCCTGATGGTCCGCGGCCTCGCTCTGGGTGAGGTGGAGCCCAGCGATTTCCTCAAAGTTCTGGGCAAGGAGCTGCGGGTTTCCGCCATCGTCGGCGCGGTGCTGGGCCTCGTCAACGGCCTGCGCATCTACCTGATGTATACCTACCTCTACGCCGGCCAGTATGACAATGTCATCGGCTACGCAGTGGTCGTCAGCGTGTCGCTGTTCTTCAGCGTCATCCTCGCAAAGCTGGTGGGCGGTATGCTGCCCCTGGCCGCCAAGAAGCTGGGCGCCGACCCGGCCATCATGGCGACCCCCTTCATCACCACCATCGTGGACGCCTGCAGCTTGATCCTCTACTTCCAGATCGCACAGGCTGTCTTCCGCGGCATGATGTAAATACACAAAAACGCCCCCGCTCAGTGATATGTACCCAGTTTTCTGGACACTGGATGAAAAATGAATAATTAAGATTCAGACATGGATGCTTTCCTGAATTTAGAGGGAGGCATCCAT
>ENA-OQNM01000484-OQNM01000484.1-human-gut-metagenome-genome-assembly--contig:-NODE-484-length-14432-cov-18.096540_pt1 | contig 14432 bp, 9 predicted proteins | sample MGYA00242632_ERZ504886 | MGnify/ENA primary metagenome ERZ504886 (study PRJEB26092, sample SAMD00036424) | human gut metagenome | host: Homo sapiens | study: EMG produced TPA metagenomics assembly of... | reverse complement strand
TCAAGGATATTGCTCCATAATATGTATTTTTCTGTTAAATTTGCCGCATCCATAATCTATTAGACAGATTTCGTAACTGGGACATTCCAGATTACGAATCTTTGATGCAGCTAAATTACCGCCCTCAGATGTGAATTCTAACCAAAAATTTAATAGAAAATTTATATATTTATTATTGCACAATAAAAAAAATGTCTTACTTTTGCGAAATTTTTTAAAGGAGATTACTCAGAGGGTAGGTAGTATGATGGTTTTTCTGATGATTTAAAGAGATAACAGGTTAGAGTAAAGATATTATAGATTGTATTTGATCACCTATATACCGTGATACCCAAACAATAAAAACACTATGCGTTACGTTTTGCTATTACTGTTCATATGCAATGCCAGTCCAAACGCTTTTGCTCAGCATGTAGGCATCAAAAACGATGTCTTGTGGGATGCCGCCATGATGCCCAATCTTGGTGTAGAATTGTCAATGAATCGGCATGTTACAGTTGATTTATGGGGTGGAGGAGAATGTTGGGATTATACAAATGGAACCCAATTGAAACTGTATTTATTCCAGCCGGAATTGCGCTACTGGCCATGTCAGAAATTCGAGGGTCATTTTTTTGGCATACACGCACATGCAGCCCACTTCAATGTTGGTCTAATCTCGTTTATTTCAGAACTTAAGCATACGGTTTATCGTGGTAATCTGTATGGTGGTGGACTTTCTTATGGTTATCACTTTGCCTTCGGCAAGCGCTGGGGGCTTGAGCTCACGTTAGGTATAGGATATGCCTGGCTGGATTATAAAGAATATTATTGTACCTATTGTGCAGAATTACGCGGCAAGAAAAACCGTCATTATTTAGGACCTACCCGAGCAGGGGTAAGCCTTATTTATTTTATAAAGTAACGTAGAGGTAAGAAGAGATGAAGATGAACAGAAGACATAGTGTTTTATTTAAGGGTGCTATTAAATGGTACGTATGGTCATTGCTTCTGTTTTGCCTGCCAGGGAAAGTTTTGGCCGACAATGATGTACACAGACTCAGCACATGGGTTGAAAATGATTCTTTGCATATCGAGTTTTGGATTAATGTCAGTTCCTGTCGCGTGACACCAGCGCGTTCGTTCACCTTTACTCCTGTACTGCGTGGTACAAATTACTTGCGTCAACTTCCACCTGTCGTGTTAAGCGGTGGCCGCCGTTACCGGTTTGATAAGCGTGAAAAGCATCTTGATCCAGATATCGTCTCTGTACAGCCTTACATACGTTATGTTGGACGCAAGGCGGACCGTATAGACAGTGTTTACTTCCGTTATGCCCTCCCATATGAAGCAGATATGGAGCAGGCTTCTTTTGTTATGATGCGCGAAAGCAAGGACTGCTGCAAGCTTGATTTGCTAGGTATTGATTTGATAGCAGCAAACGTAATGCATCCCGACACTGAATCAGATGTTAAAAAGATTGAAAATACAGGTTGTACACCCTGTATTCCCTGCATTCCCATGGTATCATATCTGCCACCGCGTCTGGAACGAATCAAGCAACGTTGGAAGGAGGAAGTAATACGGATAGACTATCCAGTCAATGGATTTGATGTGCACCCGGATTTTATGCAAAACGCGAAGGAACTGGCCAAATTAGACAGTCTGATGCCCAGTAGTGATTTGGCTGAAATCAGTGCTATACACATTCATGGATACGCCTCACCTGAAGGTCCGTATGCCAATAATGAAATGTTGGCTTCCAATCGTGCAAGGTGCTTTTCGGATTATATGATGGAAAAGTACAGACTGCCTTCACAAGTATTTACCGTGAAATGGACTCCTGAAGACTGGGAAGGTCTCGTTGCTATGCTGCGCACTGAGCAGCCGCCTCATTATCAAGAAGTCATCGATATTATTCGCACGAACGGTACGTTCAATGGTCGTGAAAGACTGCTTATGCAGCTTCATGGGGGAAAGGTATACATGCGCTTGAAACAAAAACAACTGATGATGTTGAGACGCATTGTGGTGAAGGTAAACTATAACGTTCGTGACGTGAGCATCGAAGAAACAGCCCAACTGTTGCATACAGCTCCCAGCATGTTGTCACTACAAGAAATGTATAGATTGGCATGGGTATATGGCCCAGGGACAGATGAATATCGTGAAGTGTACGAAATTGCAGCTAAACAATACCCGGATGACCCAGTGGCCAATATCAATGCTTCATCTGCTATCATTATGAGTGGTGATTTTAAACAAGCTCATAAATACCTGGATCATCTGAAAGAAGACTTTAGAGCCTGGAATAATCTGGGTGTGCTGGCCATGATGGAGGGTGACTGTGAAGAAGCAGAATATTGGTTCCGCAAGGCATTGCAGGTAGAGCCTAAACGGGCACTGGAGAATTTATATAAGCTGAAAGGAGAGCAAAAGTGAACGGAGTGATTAAAAATATGACTTGGATTCTTTTTCTTCAGCTGCTTCTGTCTGCATGCAGTTTTACCGAAGAACCGGCACTGTGTCCTTACAATGTAAGACTTGAATACTGGTATGCGGGCTATCCGGATGAGAATGTATTACCCATGCGTGTCAATAATCTGCAGGAATTCCTCTTCGATGAAGAAGGGAATCTGTTACGGCGACTCAATCTGCGGGGAGATAGTCTTTTAGGGCATACCGACGAGCTTTCTCCCGGGAAATACCACATCGTGGTGTGGGAAAATCTGACTGATGGTAACAAGGTATGCACCCTTGGAAATGAAACAAAATACGAAGACATGAGGTTGGTAGCCAATCGCCAGGCTGATGACTATTCAGAAAACACACCCCGCTTATATTATGCCGAGTCGGAACTTGACATCAGACAAAAAGGCATGGTCTTTAAACGCATTTATGTAACGCATTGCCATGCTGACCTGCAAATTACAGTGATGTGGCGTATAGCGAAACCGGAGTTCAAAGACAGGCTTTACATGCGGATGCGAGGCATCTCTTCTTCCTATGGATTTATGGAAGATTATCATTTTGATGCTCCCAACGAGGCCGGCCCTTATCAGATTCCGCTGATAGAAAATAGACTGGTGGCACATGAAACTTCAGCTGCCGAAAACTACAATGATGAAGTAGTTGGCGAATTCATTAGCTACCGTTTTACCAACTCCACTCATCAGCTTTGGAGTCTATGGTGCGGAAATGAAAAGGTGTTGGGCGAACTGGATCTGCAACGTTATTTCACTCGAACCACCGATATGGATTATAACGTAGAACAGGAATTTCACCTATTGGTCATCGTGGAAGAGGACCAGATTATCGTAACTGAAATTTCAGGTGATGACTGGGAAGAAGGAGGTATTATCGGTTAAAATAAGAATGATGATTAAACGTGATGAATAAATGTAACATTATCAATTTAAAGTTTTTTTTATGAGAAAGAGATGTTTTTTAGCTCTGCTTGCAGCAGCCTGCATGGCAGTAGGATGCACTAATGATTTGGAGGAAGTAACCTCCGAAGAGGTGGCGCAGGAGAACGAATTAAAACTGGTCTTCAGTAGCAGTACCAACGGAGAAATTTATCCGAAATCCAGAGCTATTGCTACAGCGGAAGAAAATGCTATCGAGAATCTGACTGTATATGTGTTTTCTTCGAGTACAGAAACCGGTACGTATTATCTGCTGGACACTTGGACTTCTGCAGAAACCCAAGCCAACACAAACCAACAGTTTAAGCTTCAACCGTCGGGTGGTAACTATAAGGCTTCCATCTATCCACGCAAGGTTAAGGATGCCAAATATCTGAAACTGTATTGCGTGGCCAACTCTAATATTTACTCAAACGCAACAGGTTCGCCAGCAACTCTTACAAAATGCAGTGATGCAGGTTTCAGTCAAGGCAATCCTACAACGATGGCTACTTTTGATACATATTATACCTTAAATGTCACTACTGGCGGCGATCCCTTGAAAACACCGCTGACTATGACAGGTATCATGAACGAGCCTTTACACGTTACCGGTAATTACGGAACAGCTTCCGTAGAACTGAAACGTCGGGTAGCTCGTTTTGATATTGACAACAATGCCGCTCGTACTAAACTGACCATCAAGTCTATATCCATAGAGCAGGCTGAAGGAGCATCATATCTGTTCAGTACAAAGAATGGTTATTTTGCAGGCAGTAAGATCAATTACCCGGAAATAGATTATACAAAGCTGGAAAATGCCAATCTGGGTGTTACTACCAGTGCCATGTATGTACATCCTACAGCAGGTAGCAACAATCTGATGTTAGTAATTAAAGGATTATATGCCGGAAAGAATGAGGTGACTTACCGTCTGAGAGTAGCACGTACCAATGCTTCTAATTCACTGGAGAATATAACCATCGAACCGAATCACCGTTACAGCCTGCGCATCGCTGAAGTGACCACCTCTGAAATAGTAGGTTATTTTGAAGTGGAAGATTGGATTGACGGTGGAAGTGTGGATGTAAAACCAAGCTATGACAAGAAACCGGAGATTATTGCTGAAGGCGTGAAAGCGGTAGCTGGTCAAGATCCTTTTGAAGGTCTGAATGATAAAGGCAGTACTTTTTGGACACCTGCTGACAGCACCATCCGTGTAGCTAAAGCTGGACAGTTTACAGTGACGGTAAAAGCACCTGGACAATGTAGCGTTAAGTCAGTAGCAGCCCAGAATTTTGTGACTAGGGCTGTAAGTGCTGTGAACAATTGGCTAACTGTTACCGGTCCGACTGTAACCGAAGCTGACGGTATGATTTTATCAACCTTTACTTTTACTGTTAATGCCAATGCTACACATAATGCGATTCCTTTTGATTTGACCTTTATCAACAATGCTGCATCGGTAGATCCGGCCTTCCAACTGAAATACCGCGTATTACCACCTGCTACGCTGACAGAAAATACGAATATTGCTGCATCTACAGATGCTGCTTATAGCGGTAATTTAAGCAATGGTAATATAATAACAACGAAGGATAGCGAAGCCATGACGCTCAATGTTGGTAAGAAATATTATGTAGATGTATGCAGTCCTTATCTCGCTGTGCCCACTTGTAATGAGTTAACTAATAAGCAATGCTTGGTAATTACTGAAGTTAAACGCGATGCTGCAAAGATGATCGTGACTTATTGTTTTGATTTGAAATCAATACCTGAAGATATTGATACGAAGAATGACTATAAGATTACGTTCACCAATACATTCGATGCCACTGGTGCAAAATCCCCCAAGCCTGTATCAGTGGATTATGCACTTACATTGGCTTCTACAGAAACTGTAGTTAATGCTGTACAACCATCAGGTGATGCTTATACAAATTCTCCGACGAGTTCTTTAAATGTGACTTCTCCTACTGCTCCCACTGGTACCCTGTACAATGTCCAAAATAACGTGTTGTATATTGCTTTTGCTAAAGAAATGATAGTGGAAGTTCCGGAAGCTCAAAAAAGCATTATAACCGTAACACCGAAAACGGGCAAAGCAAGAGATAGCCAATTTGTGTATGAAATCAAGGTGGCTAATAAGGCTGAAGACGGTTCTGTTCAGGCTGGAGAACAAATTAGTGAAATTGATATCAAATTCAAAAATAAGCTGGATGCCCGTAAGGTAACTACTTTAAAATTATCTTTAAAGAAAGAGGAAGCTCAACCAGACGCTAAAACTCCAGAAGGAGGTACATTTACTAATTCCGAGGGTTCTGAATTACTGTTAACTAATGCAAAGGCTCCTACTGGTACCATCATCAACAAAACGAATAATGTGTTGTTTATTGCTTTTGAAAAAGAAGTGGATGTGGTAGTTCCTGAAGAAGATAAATCATATATTCACGTTGAAAAGCAGTCAACAGGGTCTAACAAGGTCTATCAAATCAAGATTGTTCAGGCACTTGACGAATCCAGTGTTAGCCCTGGAGCTCAAATTAAAAGCATAAATATTCAATTCAAAAACAAACTGGATGCTGCCAAGATAACTACCCTGCAGCTGAGTATCAAGAAAGCATTGAATTGATCATCGTTCTGCATCGTAACAACTACATAAATTAATTAGCATGAATATGAAAATATTTCATAAGATTTGGTTAGGAGCTACGTTGTGTGCCGTGTGTGCCTGTTCACAGAGTGAAGGGCTGCTTGAAGAATCTGAAACCGGTATCGGACATACCAATGCCGGTTCAGACACGACACGCGAGCTAATGCTGGAGTTTGACAACACACTGCAGCTGGAGCCTGGTACACAGACTCGTGCCAGTGGCCAGCCCATTGCCACGGATGCGGAAAACCGCATTGTGTCCATGGATATCTATCTGTTCGGGTCTCAGAAAGAAGAAGGTGAATACACTTATATGGAACATCTTGCTTACCGCTCGAATCAGGCAGTAGTAGAAGGAGCAACTCCCTTCGAACTTTATCCAAATGCTGAAAATTCTGCCAGCTACAGTGCTATGCTTCATATCACGAAGGGACTGTATGTAAAACTATACTGTGTAGCGAATCAGACTGACTTATTTATGACTGAGCCGGTAACTGGCGACATGTATCCGGATGCTACTTTCAGCAAACTTACCCTCGATACTAAAAACGGAATGGGTGAAATTACTAAGGCAGGAGTACCTACTGAAGCTAATTTCCAAGGTAAGTACTTGCTGCGAGTCATTACGCCGCAGACTGCAGTTCTGAATACTCCTCTCCCCATGGTGGGAGATGTCCCGGGTCCCATTGACCTCACTAACATGGTCGAAAACTCCAGGTTGCATACCAATTTGAAGTTGAAACGTGCGGTAGCCCGTTTTGATATTGTTAATCAAGCCTCTAAAAGTGGGCTGGTCATCAACTCCATCGGTATGGAAGGTGGAAACGCTACCACAACCATGTTCCCCATGGTGCCAAAACCGTCAGCTGAAGGAAAGCAAGTCAGCTATCCTCAGCGCAGTTTCTCTGATGCAGATGAAATAAACAACGGCGGAAGAAAATCGGCTTACTATAGCTATGCAGCTCCTGACAATGCTTGTCTGGTGCTCAACGGCCAATACAAAACGAAAGCCGACGAAAGCATTCCTGTCAGTTATAAGATTCCTTTCAGCAGTATCAAGAATCAGGAAGGCATCAATGTTGCCATTCAGCCTAATCACCGCTATACCGTGCAGGTGAATGAGGCCGATGCTTATGAGGTGAAACTTTCTATTCAGGTGGCAGACTGGGATGAAGGTGGCAGTTTGGATGAATATGATCCTTCTGAAGCAAATAATATTCTGCTGAAAGCCATCAATCTTTCAGGAGATGTCAGAAGCACCAATACTGCCTATCACCTGCGTACCATCGCCACTACAAACGGCAATCAGGGAAGTATTACGTTCCAGTCGAACAGCAAAGTGACACCCAATATCTCGTATGCTGGCGGTGATGTTAACCATCAGTGGCTTTCGTTTGCCGAGCCTACCTTGCAGGGAACAGACTCCTATGTGTTTACTCCTAAGGTGACTCAGAATCAGGACTTCTGCTATCCACCTGCCACGGTAACTTTCAGCAATGCTACGGGCTCACAGGTCGTGCTTACCCTGCATAGTTATTATCTGTGGAGTTCTACATCAGCGTATCAAACAGTGGGACTGGTGGATAACGGAACAAATCATTATCTCGTGGTCAAAACCGACCTGGTGGATAATACTGCTAATTGGAATACGGCCATGACCAAGTGTCCGGCTGATGAGGGCTGGCGCCTGCCATCCATGAACGACCTCAGACAGATGATCAAAATGACTGGGTGGGACACTACACCCTATCTGACTCCGGGCAGCGAAGCATACGCTGATGCATTCAATGCCAAGACTTATACCTATGACGGCACACCGGAGGGTTTCCAGTATGGGTATTATGACAACGTCTTGACCAATTCAGCGTATTTTTACTATGGTTATTATTACTGGATGTCAGATACCAATCCGCAAAATACCAAACAGGCTGGATATCTGCGTTCATACAACAGCGGCCAGAGTGTCACTTTCACCTTTAGCAATAAGACTGGGACTTACCGGGTGCGCTGCATCAAAAACTGGAATTAAAAAGAAGAAAGGAATCTTTTATGAAAATGAATAAACTAAACATACTGTTGGCAGGAGTCCTGCTGCTGTGGATGGCTTCCTGTTCTCAAGGAATGCTTGAGGAAGTACCGCAGCCTGAAACTCAGACACCGGCAGATGCCGAAGAAGAAGGACGCCGGACGGTGGAACTGCTCATACAGAACAATCTGCAGGTGAATAACAGCACGGCTACGCGTGCTGATGCCCCCATAGCTACCACAGCAGAGAATGAGATAACCGCCATGGATATTTATGTGTTCGGTTCGCTGACCGAACATGGTAAATATACCTATCAGGAACGGCTATGTTACCGTGCTGATGAGACGGTAGAAAAGAAAGATGATATCTATCCGTTTGTTCTTGTACCGAGTGCAGCCAATACCGCAGTTTCTACAGCCAGAATATCCATTAAAAAAGGGTTGTATGTAAAACTGTATTGCGTGGCAAACCAGAGCACGCTGTACATACTGAACAACGATAAGCATGCTTATGAACCGGCTGAGTTCAAGGCACTCAAACAGACGGCTCCAGGAAATGAGAACAACCAAATTGAAACAGAAGGTATTCCTGCAGAATCTGACTTTCTGACAAAGCATGTACTGCACGTCATCAATCCGACTGATGAAACAGATGTCATCCATACTCCTTTGTCTATGGTGGGTGACATTGCCGGGTGTATTGACCTGACAGACATTAATGAGAACTCGCGTCTTAACGTGAGCATGAAGTTACGTCGTGCGGTAGCGCGGTTTGATGTTATCAATGACAAGGAAAAGAGCCGGCTGGAAATAACCGAAATCGGAATGGTTGGTGGAAACGCTACTACCTCGTTGTTCCCTTATACAGGCCAGGGGGATGCACAGGGGAATATGATAGACTATCCGGTGCGCAAGTTCCTGTCTGGTACACCCGAAAATGCGGAGTTGAACGGAGGAGGAGACGGCTTGAAGTCTGCTTACTACACCTATGCAGCTCCGGACCAGGCCGAATTGACACTGAACGGAACATATACCACTCCGTCCAACGAAGTAATCAAAGTGTCCTACCGCGTTCCATTCAGCAATGTTGTGAACGGGAATGGAACAAAGGTTACTATAAACCCCAACCATCGTTACACGGTGAAAGTGAATGATGCGGATGCGTATCAGGTGAAGCTATCCATTACGGTAGCTGACTGGGAAGACGGTGGCAGTTTGGATGATTATCTGCCTGACAATGCTATTAAGATTACAGGAACTGTGTCCTCGGAATCCAATACACAATTCTCGTCAGACAAGACTTGGGCAGGTGTAAAGCAGGATGCATCAACCGGCACAACACTCTTTACCTATACGCTTGAATCGAACAGCGAACTGACACACGAACTGGTATATTTCGGTGAAGAAGTGGAACCTGGAACCGGTTGGCTTGGCATAGAAGAGCAGAAACAGACCATCAGTTCAGGAGCACTGAACTCGTATAAGTATATTTATACAATAAAGAAACAGAATCCATCACAACCTTCAGCAAACAGCTATCCTACCGCCACCATTCTATTCAAGAATAAGGTGGGCACGGTGCTGAACCTGGTGGTGCAGCCACGCCCTATGTCTGGTGGCTATTACGCCAATCTGGTGGGAGACTACTGGGTAGCGGTACCTACAACGTCGGTAACCTATAACAGTCCTGTAACACTGGCCAGTGCCAAGCAGGCATGCACAGGAGAATGGAGACTGCCTACCATGAACGAATGGCGTGAAATTGTGCGGTCGGATAAGGATTGGAATCACTATCTGACACCAGGCACCGATGCGTTCTATACCTTCTTTGAAGGCGATGATGCTGGCACAACAAGAATTGTAGATGAATCAGTGAAGACAAATCTGTTCAATGTCAGCGGCACCTATGCAGGACTGTATGCTAGCTGGAATTTCTGGTCGGCGGATGCTTCACGTAAAACACCGGCCAACAACCTGTGCTTGAAGACAGGAAATATAAGTAGCGGAGAAGTGTCCTACACTTCAGTTGCCGCTACAGGTACTGCTTATGTTCGCTGTATCAAGAACAAACAGAAATAAGTAAATAAAACAGAGAATGTAAAATGAAAAAGATACATGATCTATGGAAAATGTTGTACGGGATGCTGCTGTTTTTAGCAGTATCCTGTTCTACACCTCTGGATGATAATTCTGAAGGATTGCTCTCCGGTACAGCTACCGGAGGTGATGTTGCGGAAGGTACTCGCCAACTGCAGATAGAGGTGCGAAACAAACTGGTGACTGCTGGTGCTGCAACCAGGAAGTCTGGAAGCATTGCACTGAATACGGAAAATGAAATCACGGCCATGGACTTCTATGTCTTTGCTTCGGATGATGAATTCGGTACGTACACCTTTCAGGAAAAGTTGAGTTATCGCGCAGGCCATGAGGGTGATAAAATAGAGGGGGCGACTCCTTTTATTTTGGTCACCAACAGCAACAACAATGCTTTTAGCAGTGCACAGTTGACCATCAAGAAAGGGCTGTACGTCAGATTATATTGCGTGGCCAATGCTACACAACTTTATGTGCTCAATGAAAAAAAAGATCCTAAAGTTTATGAGCCGGCTACTCTGGAGCCGCTTCAAATGGAGCTTGATGGAAACCAGATGAAAATTAAGGTGCCTGGTACGAGCGAAGAAGATTTTCTGTCAAAGTTTACTGTACGTCCGTTGGATCCTACAAACTTGGATGATATCATCAAGACACCTCTGCTGATGACGGGAAGCATGGCCGGGTGTATCAACTTGACAGATTACACCGACAATGCCGTTATCAATACCAGTTTGAAACTGACGCGTGGTGTGGTCCGCTTTGATGTTAGGAATACGGCAAGTCAATCGAATCTGACTATCGAATCGGTGAGTATGACACAAGGCAATGCCACCACAGCACTTTTTCCGCTGGATGCCCGTCCGGCTGCAGACGGTTCACTCATTACTTATCCGCAGAAATTATTCCCAGGAGGTGTGAATGAGCCAATCAACCAAGGATTGCAGGAAGCGGCTTTCTATAGTTATGCTACACCTGACCAGGCTTGTCTGGTGCTCACAGGTACTTACAGCACGCCTGGCCAGGAACCGGTAGCTGTGAAGTACGAAGTGCCTTTCAATAATCTGCAAGACGGCGAAGGACAGCATATCAGTCTTCAGCCTAATCACCGCTACACAGTCAACATAAACGAAGCTGATCCATACGAGGTGAAGTTTGCGATTACAGTGGCTGACTGGGAAAATGGAGAAAGCCTGGATGACTATGACCCTGCTGATGCAAACAAACTGCATTTTGCAGCAATCAACCTGAACGATAACGTAGCGAACAGTGTGAAGAACAGTAAGCATACAGTACGCACGTATAATGCAAACACTGCAGGTGTCAATCAAGGGACTATTACTTTCTATTCAAACAGTGACGCAAAAGTAAGGGTGACGTATGCCAATGGTGACACTTCACATCCTTGGGTCATGTTGGATGCCCCTGTAAAAAGTGCATTGCCATCCAGCTATGTATACAGCAACCAATATGTTTTTACGCTAAAGACCAAGCAGATGACTGACTATGTCTATCCTCCTGCTACCTTGATTTTCCAAAATGCTACGGGAGGGTTGGAAACATTAGAACTGCATCCCAGAGAATTGTATCAGGGGACATCTGCTTACACCCAAGCCTATCGTTATGGTCATGATAATAAATATTTTCTCATAGCACATGCAGATGCTACTTATTCCAGCACGTACACCTGGAATGTAGCTCAGCAAAAGTGCCGCAAGGCAGAGGGATGGCGTCTGCCTTCCCTGAATGATTTACGCCAATTGTTCAAATTTTATGAATGGGATACTAAGCCTTATCTGCATCCCGCAACTGCCGCTTATAAAGCTGCTTTCTCTCATGGTAAATCCTATACGTACGCAGCTACCCCGGGAACCGGCCAGTTTGGTTATAACGGAGATAATGTATTGTATTCAGACGGGAGCAGTCAAAATATAGCATTCGGCTACGATACATATTACTGGACATCAGATGTGAATCCTGAAAATGGTAATGACGGAGGTGTGCTGCGTGCTTATAGTACTTCTAATGTATACATCTACTTCTATGGCAAAACCAACAGCTACCGGGTGCGTTGTATCAAGGATTGGAATTAATATGAAAGGAACCATTTATGAATATGAAAAAGCTGAATAGACTGTTGACGGGGGCCGTGCTGTTATGGTTGGCCTCCTGTTCAGAAGGAATGCTCGATGAAGCAGCTCAGTCTGGCATCCAAATGCCGGAAGATAACGGGACAGCAGAACGAAGAACGGTGGAATTGCAGATACAGAACAAATTGCAGGTGAGCGAAAGCTCCGCGACGCGGACAGATGCTCCTATAGCCACCACAGACGAAAACGAGATAACCGCCATGGATATTTACGTGTTCGGTTCAGAGACAGAGCATGGAATCTATACCTTTCAGGAAAGATTGACCTACCGTGCCGGACAAGAGGAAACGGCACCCAAAGGGGCTACTTCTTTTATACTGGTGACCAACGGAACAGACAACAAGCTGAGCACAGCGCGTTTGTCACTGAAGAAAGGCTTGTATGTCAAGCTCTATTGCGTGGCCAATTCCCCCGAGCTTTATGTTTTAGATGAGCAAGAAAAAAAATATGTGCCAGCTGTGTTCCAACCCCTGGTGACACAGAAGACGGAAAACGGGGTTCAGGTTACAGCGCCTGGCATTCCGACCGAGAAAAACTTTTTGGCCGAATGTACGGCACGCTGCCTGGATCAGTCCAATCCAGAGGATGTGTTGCACACCCCATTGCTTATGCGTGGTGCGGTGTCTGGGAGTCTTAATCTCACAGACTATTACGATAATTCACGTCTGAATACCTACATGAAATTGACTAGAGGTGTGGCCCGCTTTGATGTACACAATGTGGCTAAAGATTCACATTTGACCATCACTGGGGTAGGCATGAGCGAGGGCAATGCCACTACTGCACTGTTCCCTTTTGATGCACGGCCTGCTGCCGACGGATCGTTGATTACCTACCCATGGAAGTATTTCCCAGGGGGGGAATCTGAAGCAATTAACACTGGTACACAAACTGGTGCCTTTTACAGTTATGCGGCTCCCCAAAAAGCCAGCCTACTGCTGCAAGGGGATTTTACAACACCGGCAGGAGAAGTGCTGCCCGTTAACTATCGTGTCCCTTTTAGGAGCATGAAAGATGGAAACGGAAATCTGTTCACTATACAACCGAACCACCGCTATACAGTGACTGTTAACAAGGCCGACTCTCATGAGATTAAGCTTTCCATAATAGTGGCTGATTGGGATGAAGGTGGAAACATCGATGATTTTAAACCTGATGAAGAAGAGGCAGGCGGTATGAGTGAATTGAGCACTTCCTCTGTTACAAACATCTATGACAGCTATGTATATGACAACAAGTCGCTCATCTGGGTGGCTATGTACACAAATACTGCAAGAGAGAAATTTCAGGTAAAACTTTCATCGAATTCTGATATCGGATGTAAAATGAAGTTTGGCGATACAGATACTGCTAAGTAAATGGACTGGATATGAAATGCACAAAGGCAGCCGCACCTGCAGGTGGAACATGGAGTACTGACTACACCTATACATTCTCAGTGAACAGTCAATCTGTTGATGCGAACAAGGCAGACAAAAGCTTCCCTCCTGTCACAATCAGCTTTGTTAGTGCCAGCGGAGTGACTCGTATTGTCCAAGTCGAGAGCTTGACGTTACACCCTGGATCGGTAAGACTTTACAGAATTCCAACTCTTACGATGATAATGAGTACTGGTATTTTGACCAGGGAAGCGGTACTTGGGATGTAGCTATGGCTGCATGTCCGGAAGATCAGGGATGGTATCTGCTATCCATGAACGATTTTAGAAATATGTTCAGAATAGATTCTTGGAATAGCCTGGAATTACCGTTCGGCTCGCAACCTTATAATAATACCTTTAATCAAACTTCTGAAAAGAATGTAAGCAACAGCTATTTGAATCTCTTCTTCACTGGATATAGTTATCCAAGCAGTCCATATATGAGATGCAACAGTGAGTCTGATTACAGGCAGCCCAGTAAATATAATTACTATGATAATAATTATAATTATTTCTGGTCTTCAGATGCTTATGATGCAAATACGGCAAGAAGTATTCAGTTGCGTGCCCAGACATATGCCTATACTGGCTGCTCTCGAAGAAGACATTATTATGGAGATGATTATGATAGTTGGTATTATGAATATTATAATACACATGGCACAGGACTTAACAATTCATATCTGACTTACCGGACGGATTCAAAAAAT
>ENA-OQNM01000478-OQNM01000478.1-human-gut-metagenome-genome-assembly--contig:-NODE-478-length-14522-cov-3.109482_pt1 | contig 14522 bp, 20 predicted proteins | sample MGYA00242632_ERZ504886 | MGnify/ENA primary metagenome ERZ504886 (study PRJEB26092, sample SAMD00036424) | human gut metagenome | host: Homo sapiens | study: EMG produced TPA metagenomics assembly of... | reverse complement strand
ATTTGCCGGAAAAATGGAGAAAGTTCTTGACCCGCTATGCTTCAGGTTCGCAGACCATGAACCATGAAAGTCTGTGGAAGAAACTGATATTTGCACTGGTCAGGATTACGGTTGTATATTCCATCATTTGCGTGGCGGTGATAGCTTTGGCGTTCCGTTTTCTGGTGCCTTCGTGCACGACAGTCTGCCCGGGGTATGGGGCTCTTTGTTGGCTGCCTTTATCATCATTCTGTGTATAGCTCCGTTTCTGCGTGCTATCATGATTAAAAACGAATCACTCGGAAGAGTTTGTGACTTTATGGAAGGATAACCGTGGAAATCGGGCGCCGTTAGTGGCTACCATTGTATTGCGCCTGCTGTTGGGTGTTTCGTTTGTCATGTTCGTTATAGCCGGTTTATTCAAGATGTCTGTGGGACTGGTATTTGGGGTGGCGGTGTTGCTGGTGACTTTAATGATACTTTCCCGTCAGTTGAAGAAGCAGTCCATAATGATAGAAAGGACATTCTTCCAGAATCTGCGGTACCGCGACATGCGTGCCGAGTATATGGGAGAGAAGAAACCGGAGTATGCGGGGCGTCTGCTGTCACGCGACTTGCACCTGACAGATTTTGAGATTCCCGGCGAATCGGAATGGGCAGGCAGGACATTGGCAGAGCTGAATTTTGGAAAGAAATACGGTATCCATGTGGTCTCTATCCTTCGGGGCAAGAAACGGATTAATATTCCTGGAGCGTCTGTCCGTCTTTTTCCGCAGGACAAGATACAAGTAATTGCTACGGATGAGGAATTGAGCATTTTCGGTCAGGAGATGGATAAGGTGTCTGCCATGAATGCGGATGTGATAGAGAAGAGTGAAATGATTCTACGCCAATTCTGTGTGGACGGGCAGTCTCCTTTCCTGAACAAGACCTTGAAAGAAGCAGGGATACGCGAGAAATATCACTGTCTGATTGCCGGTGTGGAGCGGGGAGGGGAGACCTTGCATGCTCCCGACCCGCATGAACCTTTTGTAGTAGGGAGATGTGGTATGGATTGTAGGCGAGAGTGTCGATGTGTACAAATTGGTCGGCCGAAAATGCGAAGGTTTCGACATGGGGTAAGATTTACCCCATGAACGCTAATCAGAGTTTGTTCAGTATTTTGTCCATTACCCAGTTGGTAAGAGTGGCGCTTTCACCGTCACAGCTGCAGATTGACTTGCCTAGCAGGTGGTCTACCACTGCCTGGATAAGCGGTTGCTGGACGTAAGTGGGATTTTCAACAATGATTTCCTCACGCCCTCTTTCTGTGTGCAGCGCAATGGGGTCATAGGTGAACACGGAGAAACAAATCATGCCTTTGTCTCCAATGATTTCTATACGATCTTCGCGGGCAGATTCGTGGGCGACGAAACACCAGGAGCCGCTGCCCACCAGTCCGCTGTCAAACTGGAAACATGCGCTTAGGGTGTCCTCGGCTGGATATAGTCCGCCACGGTTGCTCTTGTAGCCGCTGGCTTCAAGGATACATCCGAAGATTTCCTGCAACAAATCTATCTGGTGGGGTGCAAGGTCATAGAAGTATCCTCCACCGGCAATATCCGGTTGCACGCGCCACGGTAGGTTTTCCTTGTTATGGTCGAGGTCGCGGGGAGGCTGGGCGAATCGGATTTGAATGTTGATGATGTTGCCAATATGTCCTTCCTCTACCAGTGACTTTACCTTTAGGAAGTAGGGCAGATAGCGGCGGTAATACGCAACAAAACATGGAACACCCGTTTCTTTGGAAATGCGGTTGATGCGGCAGCACTCTTCGTAGGTAACAGCCATCGGCTTCTCTATGTAGACCGGTTTACCTGCCTTCATGGACATGATGGCGTACGTAGCATGTGAAGAAGGAGGAGTGGCAATGTACACGGCGTTCACCTCTTCGTCGTCAATCAGCTCCTGGGCATCGTCGTACCATTTGGGAATCCCTCTTTCCTTGGCGTAGGTCTTGGCCTTGTCACCATTTCGACTCATGACGGCCACAACTTCGGAGTTCTCTATTTTCTGAAATGCCGGTCCGCTTTTGTATTTGGTCACTTCTCCGCAACCGATGAATCCCCATTTAATTATTCTCTCGCTCATAATCTTTCCCTTATTTTACTCTTCCTCGAAATCGAATTCAAAGTCGAAATCATCCAGAAATTCCGGTTCTGTAAATTCTTCCAGGCTCCGGCGGTCTTTTTCGTTGGCCGGCCAGTACCTTTGGCACGGTTGACGAAACCGCTGACACGGCTCATTTCCAGCAGTTCATACTGTTCCGGAGCCGTTACATTCTCCATCATTTCAGCTACTAACTTTGCGCCGACACGCTTTTCAATGGGTTGCAGTACTTTGAAGGAATAGGTGACGGGGGGCTTGCGCACTTGGATGACGTCTCCCGGTTTCACCGTACGGGCAGCCTTTGCCAGTGCGCCATTGATGCTGATGCGCCCTTTTTTGCAGGCTTCGGCAGCTATGGTACGTGTTTTGAAGATGCGTACAGCCCACATCCATTTGTCAATTCTGGCTTCGTTCATTTCTTGTTATATTGATTCATGGTGATATCTATTCCCGCCAGACAGAAACTTTTGATGATTTCTCCGGCTGTTTCCAATCTCTCGCCCATTGTTTTCCAATCTTCATCGGTAAAATGTCCCAGCACATAGTCAATCTGTCCGCCACGGGGAAAGTCATTGCCGATTCCAAAACGCAGGCGTGCATAGTTCTGGGTGCCCAGCGTTACTGCAATATGCTTAAGGCCGTTATGTCCCGCATCGCTTCCCTTACCTTTCAGGCGCAGTGTACCGAAAGGCAGTGCAAGGTCATCTACCACTACCAACACATTCTCCAATGGAATGTTTTCCTTTTGCATCCAGTAGCGTACGGCGTTACCGCTGAGGTTCATGAAGGTGGAAGGCTTCAGTAGTAATAGTTGGCGTCCCTTGACTGACAGCGTTGTGGTGAAGCCATAACGTCCGTCGGTAAAAGTGGCACCTGCTGCTTTTGCCAGAGTATCTACTACCATGAATCCGATGTTGTGACGGGTTTCGTGATATTCGGGGCCGATATTGCCCAATCCTACAATTAAATATTTCATTGTCAGTGCTTCAAGTCTATTCTCTTTCTCCTTTCAGAGGAGAAAGAGCAGTAAGAAAAAGAACGCGGATTATCGCAACTTTCCGCGGAAATCAGTATGAAATCTGCGTTGGCTGCGTTAATCCGCGTTCCCCAATATTTAGTCTTTCTTGGAAAGAATTGATTAGTTGCCTGCAGCAGCAGCGGCACCTCTTGCAGCACGAGTCAGCTTAACGGCGCATACAACAGCTTCTTTGGCATTCAGCAATTCCAATCCTTCGTATTGCAATTCGCCAACTTTAACAGTCTTACCAAGTCCCAAGTGAGTAACGTTGATAGTCAGTCTTTCAGGAATTACGTTATACAAAGCTCTTACTTTCAGTTTACGCATCTGGAGTACCAGCTTACCACCAGCCTTAACACCTTCTGCCAAACCTTCCATCTGTACCGGAACTTCCATAACGATAGGCTTAGCCTCGTCAATTTGATAGAAGTCAACGTGTAGGATGGTATCCTTTACGGGGTGGAATTGGATATCTTTCATGATAGCGTTTACTTTCTTGCCATCAATCACCAAGTCAACTACGTAGATGTGCGGAGTATAAACCAAATTGCGCAGACCTTCTGCAGGTACAGTGAAGTGAACATTTTCACCTGCACCATAAAGTACGCAAGGTACACCGTTGTTTTTACGAATAGCTTTCAAAGCTCTTGCTTGTTCCGAAGAACGTTCTGCAATAGTTCTTGCAGTTCCTTTTACTTCAATTGATTTCATTTCTAAAAAAATTGTGTTACTCTAAATTAAGTAAATTTTTTGCTTAATTCACCATCACACGATGTGGTTTACCACACGATGTTGCAAAAAAGCGGTGCAAAAATACAGCTTCTTTTTGAATTATCAAAAGGTTATAACTTAAAATTCAATGTCTATTTTGATTTCTCCGTCCAGGGGGCAAGCTTTTTCCTCTTGTGGTACTTCTTCTTTGTGTGTTTCGGGAGTTTCAGCCTCGTCGTCAGCGGTATGTCTTGTGTGGAAACCCTGTTGCTCCTGGATGAAGCCGATGGCCTGCTGGAGTCCGTTCATGAACTTTTCAAAATCTTCTTTGTATAGAAAGATTTTGTGCTTTTCGAAACTTACCTGCGAGTCGTCACCCTCGCCCATCACGATTTTCTTGCTTTCCGTAATGGCGAGAAACATTTCGTCTTTTCTGTTTTTCTTGACGTCTAAATAGTAGATGCGCTTACCTGCTTTGATGGATTGGGAGAATACAATCTCCTTGTCGTTCATGTCCGCTGCGTTTTTCTTCTTAAAGTCTTCCATATTATAATAGGTCTCAATTTTGATATTATCACCTTAAAACTTGTATCTCGTAGCTTTTAGCTCTTTATCGGGCTCAAAATTGACGATTTTTTTTAAACTGTCAAAAGAAAAAGACCGGATAATCAATATCTGCATTAAAAAATGTGATTTATTTATGTAAACTCATTAAAAATGCCTACTTTTGCGCCTTGTTAAAACACTAGTATTTACTTTAGAATTATGATCAACAGAGTTCTTATTCGTCTTAAGATTATACAGATTGTATATGCTTATTATCAGAATGGCAGTAAAAATTTAGACTCAGCGGAGAAAGAATTATTCTTTAGCCTTTCAAAGGCATACGACCTCTACAACTACCTGCTGATGCTGATGATAGCTTTGACGAACTACGCACAAAAACGTATTGATGCGGCAAAAGCTAAGCTGGCTCCCACTGCCGAGGAGCTGTATCCCAACATGAAATTTGTGGAAAACAAGTTTATAGCCCAGTTGGAAGTGAACAAACAATTGACGGAATTCATCGCCAACCAAAAGCGCACGTGGGCCAATGATGAAGACTTCGTCAAGGGATTGTATGAGAAAATTGTGGAATCAGATATATATAAGGAATATATGGCTTCTTCGGACGATTCTTACGAATATGATCGTGAATTGTGGAGAAAACTGTATAAGACTTTTGTTTTCAACAACGAAGCCTTGGACAGTGTGCTCGAAGACCAGAGCCTTTACTGGAACGACGACAAGGAGATTGTGGATACTTTCGTGCTGAAAACCATCAAGCGCTTCGAAGAGAAGAATGGTGCCAACCAGGAGCTTTTACCAGAGTTTAAGGATGAGGAAGACCAGGAATTTGCACGCCGTTTGTTCCGCCGTGCCATCTTGAACTGTGACTATTACCGTCATCTCATCAGTGAGAATACGCGTAATTGGGACTTGGACCGTGTAGCCTTTATGGATGTTGTAATCATGCAGTGTGCATTGGCCGAAATATTGAGTTTCCCGAACATTCCGGTGAGTGTTTCGTTAAACGAATATGTCGATATTGCCAAAGTTTACAGCACGGTCAAAAGCGGCAGCTTCGTGAACGGTACATTGGACGGAATAGTTAATCAATTAAAAAAAGAAGGTAAGTTAACGAAAAACTAATACCTTTGTTTAATAATAGAAACCAAAACTGAGTATTTATGAACTTAATGACTGTATTCTTCCTGCAAGCTCCTGTTGCAGGGCCTGCTGGTGGTGGTAGCATGATGTGGATTATGCTGATAGCCATGTTCGTTATTATGTATTTCTTTATGATTCGTCCTCAAAACAAGAAGCAAAAGGAAATCGCAAACTTCCGTAAATCGCTTCAAGTGAATCAGAAAGTAATCACAGCCGGTGGCATCCATGGTGTTATCAAGGAAATCAACGACAATGATGTGGTGCTTGAAATCGCTTCCAACGTTAAGATTCGTATAGACAAGAATTCTATTTTTGCTGCAGCTGCTGATGCGAATAGCAGTCAGGCATCTAAATAATAGAAATGTGAGCCTATGTTTGAACGTAGGAACATACAACGTACATATCTGAAGATATCAAGAGAAGTGAAGGACTTTCTGCTTAGCGATAAAAGCAGAGAGTTCTTCATTTTTTTGTTTTTCTTCTTTGTGGCCGGTGGCTTCTGGCTCTTGCAGACCTTGAACAACGACTATGAGGCGGACTTCTCTATACCGGTGCGGCTGAAGGGAGTACCCAATAATGTGGTGATTACTTCTGAACCTGTTTCAGAACTCCGCATCAAGGTAAAGGATAAGGGAACGGTACTGCTCAACTATATGTTGGGAAAGAGCTTCTATCCTGTTATTCTCGATTATGCCGATTATACGGGTGTGGATAATCAAGTAAGGATATATCCCCCGCAGTTTGAAAAGAAAGTGCTGAACCAGCTGAATGCTTCTACCCGCCTGCTTTCCATGAAGCCGGATACATTGGAGTACATCTATTCGACGGGAGCCTCCAAACTGGTGCCGGTGAAGCTGCGCGGCACGCTGAGTGCCGGACGTGAGTATTATCTTTCGGATACGATATTCAGTCCCGATTCCGTATTGGTGTATGCGCCGCAAGGCGTGCTGGATACGATTACTGTTGCCTATACGCAACCGGTGAAGCTGGAAGATATATCGGATACCTTGAGACAGCAAATCCCCCTGCGTGTTCAGAAAGGTGTGAAGTTTGTGCCTTCTTCCATTGAGATGATGCTTCCGGTGGATATTTATACAGAAAAGACAGTGGAGGTGCCGTTGCGTGGCGTTAACTTTCCTGCCGACAAGGTGCTGCGCGCTTTCCCTTCTAAGGTGCAGGTCACGTTTCAGGTTGGTCTGAGTCATTTCAGGCAGATTAACGCTGATGATTTTCATATTTACGTGTCTTATGAGGAACTGCTTCGTCTGGGTTCCGACAAGTATACGGTAAAGATCAAGAATCTGCCGAAAGGGGTGAGCCAGGTGCGCTTCAATCCGGCACAGGTGGATTTTTTGATAGAGCAAATTTCTCCTGATTATGGCGATTAAGATAGGTATAACCGGTGGTATCGGTAGCGGAAAGAGTATGGTATCCAGACTGTTGGAAGTGCTGGGTGTTCCCGTCTATATCTCGGACTTGGAAACGAAAAAGCTGATGGTATCCGATTCATTTATCCGCGAGGAATTGTCTGCCTTGCTTGGTGCGGAAGTGTATGCCGGTGGTACACTGAACAAGCCTTTGTTGGCGTCTTATCTTTTTGGCAGTCCGGAGCATGCCCAAAAAATCAACGGTATTGTGCATCCTCGTGTAAAGGAGGATTTCAGGCGGTGGACACAATGTCGCGCCGCTTCTTCCATTGTCGGTATAGAATCGGCCATTTTGGTTGAAGCGGGGTTTGCAGGTGAAGTAGATGCTATTGTTATGGTCTATGCGCCCGAAGAGGTGCGTATTTCACGTGCCGTCTGGCGGGATGCTTCCTCGCGCGAATTGATAGAAAAGCGTATCCGTAGCCAGATGGATGACGAAGAAAAGCGTAAATATGCAGATTTTGTCATTGTAAATGATGGCGAAACTCCATTGATTCCGCAAGTTTTAGAGCTAATCGGTTCGCTATCTGAAAAAATGCACTATCTGTTACGAAAATAGGCATCTTCTTAACAATAAAAATAAGCAAGCTTATTTTGTATTGTCTTCGGCTTACATTATCTTTGCCTCCCGAAAAAATAACTACTAATCATCAAAACAGAATATATTATGTTGAAGACTATTTTGTCCATTTCCGGTAAACCGGGATTGTATAAGCTTGTTTCTCAGGGAAAAAATATGTTGATTGTAGAGTCGCTTGCAGACAAGAAGCGTTTTCCTGCCTATGGTAATGAGAAGATTACTTCTTTGGGCGATATCGCCATGTATACAGATACGGAAGATGTTCCTTTGAAGGAAGTGCTTCTTTCCATGAAGAAAAAGGAAAACGGCGCTGCCGTAGTGATGGACTTAAAGAAGGCTACTGCCGACGATTTGCGTGCTTACCTAGCAGAGGTATTGCCTACCTTCGATCGCGACCGCGTATATCCGTCCGACATCAAGAAATTGATTGTTTGGTATAATTTGCTGGTGGCAAGCGGTATGACGGATTTTGAAGAAACTCCTGCGGCAGAAACGAAGGAGGAAAGCAAGGCCGAGTAATCGGAGAAGGATTGAAATACAAAATAAAAGAGGCGATTCTCAATAGTCGGGAATCGCCTCTTTTATTGGGGGGATACGGATTGCTTTTAATTTCTGAAAACCAGTCCGTCGTCAGTGGTATTGGCATCCACTGTAATAGGCTTGCTGCGGTCTACTTCCTGGGACAGCAACTTCTTCGACAAATCGTTCAGCAAATAGTGCTGTATGGCACGTTTCACCGGACGGGCGCCGAATTCAGGGTCATAACCTGCATTGGCAAGGAAGTCTATGGCGGCATTTGTCAGAACAAGTTCCACACCGTTACCGGAAAGCATCTTCTGCACACTCTTGATTTGGAGCATTACAATCTGTTTGATTTCGGGCTCTGTCAGTGGCAGGAACATGATGGTTTCGTCGATACGGTTCAAGAATTCCGGGCGGATGGTCTTTTTCAGCATATTCATCACTTCCTTCTTGGTTTCCTCTACGATTTGCTCCTTATTGCTACTGTTGAGCTTCTCCATCTGGCTTTGGATATAGCCGCTGCCCATGTTGGAGGTCATGATGATAATCGTATTCTTGAAGTTGACCGTACGTCCTTTATTGTCTGTCAGACGTCCGTCATCCAGCACTTGCAGCAAGATGTTGAATACGTCCGGATGCGCTTTCTCGATTTCGTCGAACAGGACGACAGAATACGGTTTCCGCCTTACGGCTTCTGTCAGTTGTCCGCCTTCATCGTAGCCCACATATCCCGGAGGCGCTCCTACCAGACGGGAAACGCTGTGTTTCTCCTGATACTCGCTCATGTCGATACGGGTCATCATCGTCTCGTCGTCAAAGAGGAACTCCGCCAGTGCCTTTGCCAATTCCGTCTTACCTACACCGGTGGTTCCCAGGAAAAGGAATGAGCCGATAGGACGTTTCGGGTCTTGCAGTCCGGCACGGCTGCGGCGTACGGCATCGGATACGGCCTCGATGGCTTCGTCCTGCCCGATAACCCGCTGGTGCAGTTCCGCTTCCAGATGCAACAGTTTGTCCTTTTCGCTTTGCAGCATCTTGCTTACCGGTATGCCGGTCCAGCGGGATACTACGTCGGCAATGTCTTCAGCGTCCACTTCCTCTTTAATCATGGCCTTGTCGCCCTGCATTTCGTGCAGTTTTTGCTGAGTTTCTTCAATCTCCTGGTTCAGCGCTTGCAGTTTGCCGTAACGGATTTCGGCCACCCGGCCATAGTCGCCTTCCCGTTCCGCCTTGTCGGCCTCGAACTTCAGGTTCTCTATTTCCACCTTATTCTGCTGGATTTTGTTGACAAGGGTCTTTTCACTTTGCCATTTCGCCTTGTACGAGTTTTCCTGCTCCTTCAGCTCGGCAAGTTCTTTGCCGATTTGTTCCAGCTTGGGCTTGTCGTTTTCGCGCTTGATGGCCTCGCGTTCAATCTCCAGCTGCTTTATCTTACGCGAGATTTCGTCCAGTTCTTCCGGAACGGAATCGACTTCCATACGTAGCTTGGCAGCGGCTTCGTCCATCAAGTCGATAGCCTTGTCCGGTAAGAAACGGTCGGTGATGTAGCGGTTGCTCAACTCTACGGCGGCGATGATGGCATCGTCTTTAATCCGTACATGGTGATGGTTCTCATAACGTTCCTTCAGACCACGCAGAATGGAGATGGTGCTCAGCGTGTCCGGTTCGTTCACCATGACAATCTGGAAGCGGCGCTCCAACGCTTTGTCCTTTTCGAAATACTTCTGATATTCATCGAGGGTAGTCGGCCCCGATGCTCCTCAGTTCACCGCGTGCCAGGGCGGGTTTCAGGATGTTGGCGGCATCCATGGCGCCTTCGCCCTTGCCTGCACCCACCAGGGTGTGGATTTCATCAATGAAGAGGATGATGTCTCCTTCGGACTTCTTCACTTCGTTGATAACGGCCTTCAGGCGTTCTTCAAATTCGCCTTTGTATTTAGCGCCCGCCACCAGTGCACCCATATCCAGGGAGTAGACTTGTTTGTTCTTCAAGTTCTCGGGGACGTCTCCACGCAAGATACGGTGGGCAAGTCCCTCTACGATAGCTGTTTTACCGGTACCCGGTTCACCGATAAGAATCGGGTTGTTCTTGGTACGCCGGCTCAGAATCTGCAGGACACGCCGTATCTCTTCGTCACGGCCGATGACGGGATCCAGTTTGCCGCTGCGGGCTGCTTCGTTCAGATTGATAGCGTACTTTTCCAATGACTGGTAAGTGTCTTCGCTGGATTGTGAAGTTACTTTTTCTCCTTTCGCAGTTCGTTGATGGCTTCCCGCAGTTCGCGTTCCGTCATCCCGGCATCTTTCAGAATGGTGGATGCAGTGCTTTTCACATTCAGCAAAGCCAGCAGTACCGGTTCCAGGGAGACGAATTCATCACCCATTTCCTTGGAATATTGGGTGGCCTTCTGGAACACTTCGTTCGTTTCACGGCTCAGGTATGGCTCTCCGCCGGATACCTTGGGCAGAGAATCAATTTGCTTGTCCAGTACAAGTGCTATCTGCTGACCGTTCATGCCCAGTTTTCTGGAAGATGAAGTTGGTGACATTTTCACCTACTTTCATCACGCTTTGAAGTACATGCACGGGCTCGATGGCCTGCTGTCCACGGCTTTTGTACCAGGTTCACAGCCTCCTGCACTGCTTCTTGCGCTTTAATGGTAAAGTTGTTAAAGTTCATATTTTGTTCTCCTTTCTATTTTATCAGTTTCATTAACACTTGGGAAGGCGCAAAAGATTTGCCATTGGCACATTTCGGACAAATTGTCTGCATATAAAGTATGTAAAATGACAAATTGTCTGTAAATCAGTCGTTTTGTTTCTTTCTACTTCTTTAGATAAGAAGTTGGAGCAAAGTTCCTTTTCGTATTAAACTCTATTGGTTAAAGAGAAGGGCAAATAAGGATGTCATGCATGAGATGTGCATCTCATGTAGTACGAGATGCACATCTTATGTAGTGAGGGGCTATATGTTTTAGTAGCTAAGTCTTCGTGTTCCAGCTCCAAGGTTTCCGTGTTGTGGGGGAAGGATATTCTCTTTCCGCTTCGGAGATATAGATTAATTGCTTGGGATGATACAAGTTATTGATAAATTTGTCGTACTTTTACTGCTTCAAAGTTTTGTGCTTTCTGTGTGGTAGGTTTTCGGAGCTCCGCTTGCAGAGGAGCATTATGTATAATTATGTATTAAGATAGGAGATAATGGAGGATAAGATAAAGTTTCCGGCAAATGTGATATTGATAGATGTTGCATTTCTGAATGAAGTGGTATATGGTGCAAAGAACTTTTTGGAAGGTAAGTTGGGAAGGAAGCTACCCGATGTTGACCTGCCGGCATGGTTGAGCTATCTGGCATTGGATGCCGGCTTGAGAGAACAAGAAAATGAGGTAGAAGTGTTGTTGGTGCATACTCCTGCAGCGGACGTGCTGAAGTGTTGTGAACCATCCGATGTGAATAGACTGAATCACCAGGCATGCCGTACGCCACTGGGCGAATTTACATTTTCTTCCGTCACCTCTTCTGGTTTAGTCTCTACCGAAGAGTTGTTTCTTGACCTGATGAACCTGGCGCTTGATTCTGCAGATGTGAAGTGTTTGATGTTGTTGCCTTTCCATCAGGTATATGGTAATGGAGTGGAGGAAAAGCTGGCGGGTTTCTCAAAGACAAGAATGAAGAAGAACGGGGCAAAGCTGTGTATTTCATTACGGAGGAACCTCTGAGCCCGGTGTATTGCCGCCTGGAGCCGGTGTTTTATTCTTTGGCGCATGCTTTCGGCAATCAAGTCTGACGAGTTATAGGATATAAGAAGTATATGAGTGATTTCCGTTTAAAAGTGTTTCAGTCTGTTGCCAAGAACTTGAGTTTTACAAAGGCTTCGCAAGAGTTGTTTGTTAGTCAGCCGGCTATAACCAAGCATATCCAGGAGCTGGAGGCCACTTACCAGACGAGGCTTTTCGACCGGCAGGGAAGTAAAATCAGTCTGACCGAGTCGGGTCGGCTGCTTTTGGAGCATTGCGAACGGATATTGGAGGAGTATAAACGGCTGGAATATGAAATGCACTTGTTACATAACGAATATATTGGAGAACTCAAGTTGGGAGCCAGCACTACCATTGCGCAGTATGTGCTTCCTCCGTTGCTGGGCAGTTTTATCGGCAAGTTTCCGCAGGTCAACTTGTCCTTGCTCAATGGAAATTCCCGGGAAATAGAAGCCGCTTTGCAGGAACACCGCATTGACTTGGGATTGGTGGAAGGGGTTTTCCGCCTTCCCAATCTGAAGTATACTACTTTTCTTGAGGATGAACTGGTAGCGGTAGTCCATTCCAAAAGCCGTTTACAATTGCCCGAAGAGATTACTCCCCAGGATTTGCCCGCTATTCCTTTAGTGCTTCGTGAACGTGGTTCTGGTACGCTGGACGTGATAGAACGCTCACTCCAGAAGCACGGTGTCAAGCTTTCCTCACTCCATGTACTGATGTATCTGGGTAGTACCGAAAGCATCAAGCTCTTTCTTGAAAACTCCGATTGCATGGGAATCGTGTCTATCCGTTCCATCTGCAAGGAACTGGCGGCAGGCACTTTCCGCGTGGTCGAGATAAAGGATATGCCCATGCTTCGCGACTTCTGCTTTGTCCAGTTGCAAGGGCAGGAAGGAGGGTTGTCACAAGCCTTTATGAACTATATGTTTATGTCCCGATAACAATAAGTTATAGTCTATAAGTAGAAACGATTGGCGGGTGTACTAAAATAGAACTACCTTTGCATCCGGAAAATTAAGGAATAAACATTAGTAATAATAGTAAAATAAACAGTATGGCTTCAAATCGAGTTTTGGCTAAAAGCATTAATATGCCTTTTCTTCAAAGTAATAATAAATTTATTTATGTATCTCTTCTGGTTGTCCTCTCCTTCTTTCTGCTGCTGGATTATGTGCCCGGTATGCATGCCTATTCGGCATGGGTCACTCCGCCGTTGGCGTTGTTCTTGGGGTTGGCCTTTGCGTTGCTGTGTGGGCAGGCACATCCGAAGTTCAATAAGAAGACTTCAAAGTACCTGTTGCAATACTCTGTTGTAGGGTTAGGATTTGGAATGAATCTGCAGGCTTCTCTGGCTTCGGGCAAGGAGGGAATGGAGTTCACGATTATTTCTGTAGTGGGGACATTGCTCATAGGCTGGCTCATAGGACGTAAGTTCCTGAAAGTGGACCGTGACACTTCCTATCTTATCAGTTCCGGTACGGCTATCTGCGGAGGCAGTGCCATTGCGGCTGTGGGGCCGGTGTTGAAGGCAAAGGATAGCGAGATGTCTGTGGCATTGGGCACCATCTTTATATTGAATGCCATTGCATTGTTTGTTTTTCCGATGATAGGCCACGCTTTGAACATGAGCCAGCATGAGTTCGGCACATGGGCGGCCATTGCCATACATGATACGAGTTCGGTAGTGGGGGCAGGTGCCGCCTATGGGGAAGAGGCATTACAGGTGGCAACGACTATAAAGCTGACACGTGCCTTATGGATTATTCCTTTGGCTTTGGTAACTTCGTTCATCTTTAAGAGCAAGGGACAGAAAATCAGTATTCCCTGGTTCATCTTCTTCTTTGTGCTGGCTATGATTTTCAATACTTATGTGCTGGGTACTACCGAAACGGGTGCCATGATTGGGGAGGGAATCAATTCTTTGGCCCGCAAGACGCTGACTATCACTCTGTTCTTTATCGGTGCCTCTCTGTCACGTGATGTACTGAAGGCAGTAGGTATCAAGCCCTTGATACAAGGCACCTTGTTGTGGATAGTGATTAGTGTGAGCACGTTGGCATATATCTACTTGTTCTGATTGCATAGGTCCGGCAGTTCTTGAAGTATAACTTCCGGTGGAAGAAGTCGGTAGGATTTTTGCAACGTATTTCTTTCCTCATTGGATATATAGACGAATACACATTTCGGGATAACCGGGGTGTGTATTTCTTTTAATATCCTTCCCCATTGACGCCGGACCGGAGCAAGTGGAAGCCAAGTTATGATACCTTTTGCTTCCAGCATTGCTTTTGTTCTCGGTTCGGCGTGCTGACCAGTTAATACAATGTTCCAGAAATGTGGTTCTTTCAGCTGTTTTTTTATATCTTGAGAAGTCATAGTTAGTTCACTTTTTTGATGATAAAGTCGAAAGAGGTGAAGAATTGAGGGTGCTTACCGATAGATATGGGAAGGATAATGGTAATGGAGGAATTCCTTCCTTTTCGAATATCTTTCTTGTTGTATATTTGAGAGTTATTTGCCGTATAAGTTGTCACACCAATCTTTTGGCTTGTTTCTGTCCTGGCTTTTTATAATTGCTAAAGGGAGTTTCCGCTTCTGCAAGTATGTGTATTTGACTTCTGAGGTTCTTCCGTCCACAACTGAATTGCTATATTTTTCCCAGTTTATT
>ENA-OQNM01000476-OQNM01000476.1-human-gut-metagenome-genome-assembly--contig:-NODE-476-length-14566-cov-2.922017_pt1 | contig 14566 bp, 17 predicted proteins | sample MGYA00242632_ERZ504886 | MGnify/ENA primary metagenome ERZ504886 (study PRJEB26092, sample SAMD00036424) | human gut metagenome | host: Homo sapiens | study: EMG produced TPA metagenomics assembly of... | reverse complement strand
CTACAAGTGGCGGGGGTCAGGCCAGCGTCTACCTTGTAGGCGTCTTTTTCCTCATAGCGGAAATCATACAGGCTACGGTTAATGTCCTCAACCTGCGATTTTTCGCGTTTTGCTTCGTTTACTTCTGCCATATAATTCTCAGGCCTCCGCCATCTTTTCAAAGCGCTCGTAGCCGTTCACATTGATCTCTTCCACCAGGCTGCCATCGCCGTTTGCAGCAATCTTGCCGTTGACCAGCACGTGGGTGTAATCAACAGACAGCGCATCCAGAATGCGGGTGCTGTGGGTGATGATCAGCAAAGCGCCGTTGTGGTCTTTCTGGTATTCTTCCACGCCTTTGGAAACCAGGCGCACGGCGTCAACGTCCAGGCCGGAGTCCGTCTCGTCCAGAATGGCGAGGGAGGGCTTGAGCATCATCAGCTGCAAAATCTCGGCCTTTTTCTTTTCGCCGCCGGAAAAACCAACGTTCAGGCTGCGCTCTGCGTAAGAAGCATCCATCTGCAAAATGTCCATGCAGCGGGCCAGCTCTTTCTTGAAGTCATAGTAACGCACATGGCCGACCTTCTGCTGCAATGCGCTGCGGATAAAGCCTTCCAGCGTCAGGCCGGGAACTTCCAGCGGCTCCTGGAAAGAAAGGAACATGCCAGCCTTGGCGCGCTTATCGGTGGATTCATGGGTGATATCCTCGCCCTTGAACAGGATCTGGCCGCCGGTCACGGTATATTTGGGGGCACCCATCAAAACATAGCCCAGGGTGGATTTGCCTGCGCCGTTGGGGCCCATCAGCACATGGGTTTCGCCCTTGTTGATGGTAAGATCCACGCCGTGCAACAGCTGTTTGTCTTCCACGCGTGCGGCCAGACCGGTTACGTTCAAAACTTGCTCTGCCATAAAAACTGCCTCCTGCTCGCTTTATAATAAGGTGAGCGTTTGTATTTCAAAAAGCCGCAGGCAAACCCGCAGCTTGGTTCGGCGTCCGGTGCAGCCATCCGTTTGCAGCGCAAAGCAGGCAGGCGGCGGTGTGCCGGGCACCTTTGTTATTTTCATATCCTATAAAAACTCTAGGATTAACGGTGCTTATTATATTCCAACAATTTCTTTGCGTCAAGGGCAAACCGCAAAAACTGGTACAAACCCTGCAATTTTGCACCAAAAATGGACGAATCGGACGATTTTTGGCGTTCGGTGACCACAGAAATGGCGGTTAGGCATAACAAATGCGAGCCGGCCCCGCCCGCCGCTTTCCAATCAGTGTTGGCCGTGGCTGCAGCGGTTATGCAAAGGGGAACCCCACAAAAAAAGAAGAGCCTTACCGGAAAATCCGGTAAGGCTCAGCCAGTGCCGCCGACCGGGATCGAACCGGTACGATGTTTCCACCGAGGAATTTTAAGTCCCTTGCGTCTGCCAGTTCCGCCACGGCGGCTAACTGTATGATATTGTAACGCAAAACGGGGAAATTGTCAATCCGCAAAGTCCTGCCGCCCAGAGTGTAAAAAAGCGAATGGTTTATTTGCGGCGAACGGCAAAGCAGCTCACTTCATGTGGCAGTGTATCCGTTCTTTTATATGTGATGTGTTTTTGTATCCGCCCACATCACACATCTTTCATATCGTGCGGTGCGCCGCCGCCGACACGGGGAATCGTGCAATGCCGCAGGTAATGCAGGAACATCAGAGAAGAGATGCTCCAGGTCAGAGGGTATGCCCAGAAGATGACCCCGATATCATGGATAAAGTGCAGCGTTACCGTAATGTAAGTAATGCGCAATGCGCACCAGACCGCCAGCATAACGGCCATGGGCACAATGGGGCGGCCCAATCCGCGCAGGATGCCGGCGCAGCAGTGGCTGAACGCAAGCAAAAAGTAGAACAGCGCAATGGTGTGTGCCTGCCGCACGCCAAAGGCGACCACATCGGCCTCGCTGCTGAACGCACCAATCAGCCAAGGCGCCAGCAGGCAAACCGCAACGCCGACGCACTCGGCCAGCGTAATCGAACAAATCACGCCAAAACGCATACCCTTGTGCACGCGGTCAGGTTTGCCCGCACCCACATTCTGGCTGACAAAAGTGGCCAGTGCCATCGAAAAGCAGGTGACCGGCAGGAAAGCAAAACCTTCCACCTTGCTGTAAGAGCCGCACCCGGCCATGGCCAGTGCGCCAAACGAGTTGATGTTTGCCTGCACAATAACATTTGCCAGCGAGATGACCGAGTTCTGGATGCCGGAGGGCAGGCCCTGCAAAATAACGCCATGCAGCATGGGGCCGTCAAACCGAACCTTGCGCCAGCTCACAGCCCAGGCTTCCTTGCTGCGCATCAGCTTGGAGAATGCCAGAATGGCACTGACTGACTGGGAGATAATCGTGGCAAATGCGGCCGCAGCCACGCCGTACCCCAGTACGCCGATAAACAGTAGGTCCAGCACAATGTTAATGAGCGATGCTGTAATCAGGTACTTCATAGGGCTGCGGCTGTTGCCGACCGATTGCAGAATGCTGGCACCCACATTGTACATGACCACTGCAATGGAACCCAAAAAGTAGGTGCGGAAGTAGGCGACCGAGTTGCCGATAACATCCTCCGGCGTGCCCATCCAGTGCAGGATCTGCGGGGTCAAAATCACGCCCACAACCGTCAGCACCGCCCCGGCGGCCAGGCCCAGCGCCACTGTGGTGTGGATGGCTTTTTCCAGGCTCTCCCAGTCCTTTGCGCCAAAGTAGCGGGCAATCAGCACACCGGCACCCAGCGCTACGCCGTTCACAAAGCCGGTCAAGAGGAAAATCAGGCTGCCGGAAGAACCAACTGCCGCCAGCGCCTCGCCGCCCAAAAAGTTGCCCACAATCAGCGAGTCTGCCGCGTTGTACAGCTGCTGGAACAAATTGCTGATAAAAATAGGGATCGCAAACAGCAGCATGCCGCGCGCTACACTGCCTTCGGTCAGGGAATTGCTCTTGTTTTGTTGTGCCATCTTGTTTTGTTACGCTCCTAAATCTATGTTTTCTTATGGCGACACCGCACAATTCCCGCCTTGCGGCTTAAGCACCGCTCCGGCGGCTGCGGCACGGCATCTGCGTTGCCAAAATGCTCGATAAGACATCCAGTATTATCTGCGCTTTTGGCTTAGCATCTGCCGCACCTCGCTCGCCGTATCGGCACTTAGAATTATGCGGTATTGCCTTATATCTTACACCAAATTTAGATAAAATGCCATTAAACAACCAAAAGCAGCGGCAAGCCAAAGCTGCCGCCGCTGCAAAATTATGATTGCGCCGCTGGTAAATATTATGCCTGCCGCCCGGTTGGAACATATTGCAACACGTTTTCGGAAACATGGGTGTTGAAAAACTGGATCAGCGGTCCCAGGCAGAACGCACAGATCAGGGTGCCCAGCCCCAGCAGCCCGCCCAGCAAAAAAGCCAGTAATGCGCACAGCGTATCCGTAAAAAGGCGGCAGCAGAAATAGGGGAGTGGCGTGTGGTCCCGCAGGCCCAGCGCCAGGTAATCATACGGGGCAACCCCCAAATCGGAGATCTGGTGCAGCGAAATGCCAAGTGAGGTGCACACCACAGCCGCAGCCACCCACGGCAGCTGTGCGGGCAGGGTAGCGGCCTGTGCAAAATGCGCAGTGAGGAAATCATAGAAAAATGTGATGATAAACCCACAGCAAACGGCATTTGCAACGGTGCCAAAGCCGACATATCTGCGGCCCCAAATCATCTGCATCGTGAAAAATACCGCGTTATAAATCAGGTTCTGTACGCCAAGGGGCAGCCCGGCAAGCTCCGCAGAGCGGATGTTGAGCGCGTTGAAAGGGTCGTTGCCCAGATGGGTAAACTTGAAAAGGGCAACACCAAGGCTGATGATCACAATGCCCACCAGGATACCGGCCACGCGCCGGAAGGTGACATGCTGTTCCATAACCATACTCCAGTTGTGCTGCCCGGCCGGACAAAAGTTGAGCTCATGAATAAATATGCGTACACCTTAGTACAACAAAAGTGTAACATGTCCACGCTGAAAGGTCAATATAGAAATCTGTGGCTGGTTATCCATTCTTCTTTACCTGCTTTTGGGCCAAAAACCGCCTGCTTTTTGTGGGAAAAATTTCAAAACTGCTTGTATATTGTGGCCGTTTCGTTTATACTAATATGTATGTCTGAAAACTGTATGTTCTGTGCATACAAGCGGACACAAGAGGGAAACGTACTTGGACCTGCCCTGTGCGCGTGCAGCACCATGGCAGCCCACGATCTAAGGGGAAATGATTATGGCAAATTATTTTGAAATGTCCAAAGACCAGCTCCGTGCAGAAAAGGCTGCGCTGGAACAATCCTATGCCGAGTTCAAGGCCAAGGGCCTTAAGCTCAACATGGCCCGCGGTAAACCAGGCCCTCATCAGATGGACCTGGCCATGGATCTGCTGAAAATGAGTGACTATACCACAGAGGATGGCTATGATGCCCGCAATTATGGCAACTTGGAAGGTTTGGAAGAAGCCCGCGCCCTGTTTGGCGATGTGATGGGCGTTAAGCCCAGCGAGGTTTTTGTGGGCGGCAACTCCAGCCTGCAGCTGATGTACAACCTTATCAGCATAGGTCATACCTTTGGCTTCCCGGAATCCCCCTGCCCGTGGTCCCAGGTGGAGCACCGCAAGTTCCTCTGCCCGGCCCCCGGCTATGACCGCCATTTCAAAATCACCGAGGAGTTTGGCTTTGAGCTGATCACGATCCCCATGACGCCGGACGGCCCCGATATGGATATGGTGGAAAAGCTGGTTGCCGAAGACGACACCATCAAGGGCATCTGGTGCGTACCGCAGTACTCCAACCCCGATGGCTATGTCTACAGCGATGAAACCATCCGCCGCTTTGCATCCATGAAGACCGCTGCCCCGGATTTCAAGATTTTCTGGGACGAAGCTTACATTGTCCACCACCTGACCGATGAAATCATCGAGACCCCGGTGCTGCTGAATGAAAGCAAGCAGTATGGCACCGAGGACCGCGTTTTCATGTTCACCTCTACCAGCAAGATCACCTTCCCCGGCGCTGGTGTTTCTGCCCTGGCATGCAGTGAAAAATCTTTGGCTTATATCTGCAGGCGCTTCTCTGTCATGATCATCAGCTATGACAAGATGAACCAGCTGCGCCACGTCCGCTTCCTGAAGAACAAGGACGGCGTGCTGCAGCATATGGCCAAGCATCGCCGCCGCCTGGTGCCCTGCTTTGACGCAGTCAAAACCACCTTTGCCCATGAGCTGACCCCCTGCGGCGATATCGCCCACTGGACCAATCCCAAAGGCGGATACTTCATCAGCCTGTATGTCATGCCTGGCTGTGCCAAGCGTGTAGCCCAGCTCTGCAAGGACTGCGGCCTGACCCTGACCGGCGCCGGCGCAGCGTTCCCTTATGGCATTGACCCGCAGGATTCCCACCTGCGCATTGCCCCCACTTACCCCAGCCTGTCTGAGGTAGAAACCGCATCCATGCTGCTCACCGTCTGCGTACGCCTGGCTGTGGTCGAAAAGCTGCTGGCAGAATAAAATAAGCAGCCATCCTACATAGTTAAAACAGGTACGCCCGGTTTTCCCGGCCGGGTGCGCCTGCAAAAAGGGAAAAAGCCGCCTGCTTTCCGGCAGGCGGCTGCTTCCCTGCATGGCGGTGTGTGGCAACGCGCATACGTCGGTAATAAAACCCCGCCCGTGCCGGTGCGCGGGCAATGTTTGGAGGTACATATGAATAAGAGAGGGAAGTCGTGGCATCTGATTGTCACGGCGCTGCTGATCGTCGTGTTCTCGTTTACCGCCCTGTTCGGCGTGAGCTACACATACGGCGATACCAAGAACGTCTACATCAAGGGCGCGGAGGATATCCGCTTCGGTATCGACATCCGCGGCGGCGTGGACGTGACGTTCATGCCGGCTGACGGTGTGGAAGCCACCGATGACCAGATGACCGCGGCCAAAACCGTCATCGAAGACCGTCTGGTCGGCCTTGGCATTACCGACTATGAGGATTATGTGGACTATAACAAGGACCGCATCATCGTCCGTTTCCCCTGGAAAACCGGCGAAACCGACTTTAATCCCCAGACCGCCATTGACGAGATCGGCACCACCGCCGAGATGGTGTTCCGCAAGGGCTCTACTGCCGACGGCGAAGAGATCCTGAGCGGTGACGATGTGACGTCCGCAACCGCAGGCTACAACCAGGAGAACGGTTATGTTGTTCAGCTGCAGTTCAGCGCTGACGGTGCCAAAAAGTTTGCTGAGGCCACCACCGAGCTGGCAGCCCAGTCCAACGGCACCATCTCCATCTGGCTGGACGGCGAGAACATCTCCACCGCTACCGTCAAGACTGCCATCACGGACGGCAACGCTGTGATCGAAGGTTCTTTCACCCAGGACCAGGTCACCGCGCTGGCAAACCAGATTAACTCCGGTTCTCTGCCTTTTGCCCTCTCGGCCGAAAGCTTCTCCACCATCAGCCCCACCCTGGGCGCTAAGAGCCTGGATGTGATGGTGCTGGCCGGCATCATTGCCTTTGCCTTTGTGGCTCTGCTCATGATCGTGCGTTACCGTCTGCCCGGTACCATTGCGGTCATCTCTCTGTTTGGCCAGGTTGTCGCCACGCTGGCATTTGTTTCCGGTTACTTCACCGTGTTCAATGGCTCCACGCTGACCCTGCCCGGTATCGCCGGTATCATCCTTGGTATCGGTATGGGCGTTGACGCCAACGTTATCACCGCTGAGCGCATCAAAGAAGAGCTTGGCAACGGCAAAACGCTGGATGGCGCTATCGCCAGCGGCTTCAAGATGGGCCTGACCCCCATCATTGACGGCAACGTGACCATCGTCATCGTTGCAGCCCTGCTGATGGGTGCTTTTGGCCCCACCGATGGCTTCTGGGGCAAGGTGTTCAACCCCGATCTTCTTCATGTTTGGTCCTTCCACGGCTGGCAGCATCTACTCTTTCGGCTTCACGCTGCTCACCAGTGTTCTGCTCAACTTTGTCTTTGGCGTGTTTGCAACCCGCATTATGATCCGTGGTGCATCCCGCTGCAAGGTGTTCCGCAACCCCGTTCTGTATGGCGGTTCCAAGGATGGCAAAAAGACTTACAAGTGCCCCAACATCAACTTTGTCGGCAACCGCAAGAAGTTCTACACCTTCTCCGGCGTTCTGGTTGCCGTGGTGCTGGTGTTCAGCTTTGTCTTCGGCGTTACCATGGATATCGAGTTCAAGGGTGGCGCTATGGTTACCGTTGGCTACCAGGGCGATGTTGACCTGAACAATGTCAAGCAGACGGTAGCCGCCGAGCTGGGCCAGAGCAACCTGACCGTACAGACCGGCACTGATGTTTCTGGTGCACAGACCCTGACCATCAACCTGCCCGGCAGCGAGACCCTTTCCACCGAGCAGCTGGACAGCATGATCGAAACCCTGAACACCACCTACCCGGACAACCAGTTTGTCCAGCAGGAAGTCAGCAACGTCAACCCCACCATCGGCAACGAGTTCCTGGCCAAGAGCGTTGTGGCTGTTGTGGCTGCCTGCGTGCTGATTTTGCTGTACGTTGCCGTGCGTTTCCGCCGCATTGGCGGCTGGTCCGCCGGTGCCATGGCAATCGTTGCTTTGCTGCACGATATGTTTGTTGTGTACGGCGTCTTTGTTCTGCTGCGCATTCCCCTCAACGGCAACTTTATTGCAGCTATGCTTACCATTCTGGGCTACTCCATCAACGATACCGTTGTTATCTATGACCGTATCCGCGAGAACAACGGCCTTTACGGCAAAAAGATGTCCCTGCCGGAGCTGGTCAACCTGTCCATCAACCAGAGCTTTGGCCGTTCCATGATGACCAGTATCACCACCTGCATTGCACTGGCAATCGTCTGCGTGGTGTCCATCATCTTCAAGCTGGACAGCATCTTCAGCTTTGCGGTGCCGCTGCTGTTTGGCATGGTCAGCGGTGTTTACAGCACCATGTGTATTGCAACCCAGCTGTGGGTCAGCTATAAGACCCGCAAGGCTGCCCCCGCCCCCAAGAAAGCGTAAACCAGGAGGAACTTTGCTATGCGTTGCCCGTACTGCGGTGCCGATGAATCCAAGGTAATTGATTCGCGCCCCACGGAGGACGGCGAAAAGATCCGCCGCCGCCGCGAGTGCCTTTCCTGCAAAAAACGCTTTACCACCTATGAGATCGTGGAAACTGTGCCCCTGATGGTCATCAAAAAAGACCGTTCGCGTGAAGTGTTCGACCGCCAGAAACTGCTCAACGGCATGCTGCGCGCCTGCGAAAAGCGCCCTGTCAGCTATGAGCAGCTGGATGCCGCCGTCAGCCGCATTGAACAGGTGCTGCTGAACTCTTACGACAGGGAAGTAACCTCCGTCTATATTGGGGACCTTGCCATGGAGCAGCTGAAAAAGATGGACGACGTTGCCTATGTGCGCTTTGCTTCCGTCTACCGCCAGTTCAGCGATGTCAACACCTTTATGGATGAGCTGAAAGACATGCTGGATTCCCGCGCCAAAAACGGCGGCATGCAGGGCTAAAATGTGCCCGTAAAGCACTGCTCCAGCTGGTCGATCTGCGCCAGCACCCGTGCAGCTTCCACCGCAAGGTCGGCCTGGTTTTCCGGGTTGGCATACTGCGGCAAAACCGCCATGGTTTCGTTCATGCGATCCAGCGCGTTGCGGCGCACCAGCAGCCCCAGCTTTTTGCTGGCCTGCCTTGCACTGTGCGCGGCCTGCCGGAAAGCCTGCTGCGCCTGCGGGTACTGCTGCGTCAGTGTCTGCGCATAAGCGCTTTGCACCTGGGCGCGCAGGCTGCCCGCAGTGGCGCTTACATACTGTTTGCAGCCAAGCAGCACCGCCGCCAGCAGGACCAGAATGGCGATGGCATACCAGTTGCGCTTCATTCAAAAACCACCTGTACTTTCCGGTTTTTCAGACCGCCCGTTCTGGGCGGTCGTTTTTTTGTATCACAACGCAGCTTTCCTTATTACCAAGGTAAGCCAGTACCTCTGCCCGCCGCATCCCGCGCCTGGCAAGGTCGGTATCCAGCCAGGCTTCATTGCGCCCCAGCTGGGCCAGATTTTCGGGGTAAACTTCCTGGTCTACCAACAGCGGCAGCAGCGGGCTGTCGTCCGCCATTTTTTGCGCGGCGCTGATGCTCCCGTTGGGCTCCACCACACCCCATACTACCTGCCGCGGGTCAAAAATAATCCTTGCCGCGCAGCGCTTCCATCAGATCGCCCGGCGTCATGCGCAGATGCCGCAGTGCATCCTGCCGGATCTGCCCATCCTGGATTACCGTCACCGGTCTCCCAAACAGCAGCGCCGCATAGCCGGGCAGGTAATAGGCGGCGGTTGAGTTCAATATTTCCAGCGCCGCAATCAATAAAATCGGCACCAGGCTGGAAAGCAGCGGCAGATCCGGCTCATCAATGCAGATGGAGGCAACATTGGAAATCATGAACGTTGTTACCAGCTCGGATGGCTGCAATTCCCCCAGCTGCCGCTTGCCCATCAGCCGCATGGCAAAAATAACCACAGCATAAATAATTACGGTATGCAAAACCGATGCAAGCATAAAAACACCTCCTGCGTTTATCCCTGCCGTTTTTGGGTCACACTGAACAGCAAGGGAAGGTGATTACATGACAACTGCGGATAACCAGCCGCTGGGGCAGGCCCTTGCTGAAAATCAGGCGTTTCTGCAAACTATGTTTGGCGGCTCATCGGATTTCTATACCAAAAGCTTTACGATTTGCGGCTGCCGCTGCTGCATCGCCATGTTTGCGGGGCTTTCTTCGCCGGAAAAACTCTGCATCATGGTGCTGCACGCACTGGGTCAAGGCGTGCCGGGCTGCAAGGCCGGGCCGCAGCTGGTGCAGTACCTGGCAGAGCAAAGCTGCCTACCCACAGAGCAAAACCCCATCACCACCCGTACCCAGCTGGTGGAAGCCCTCGCCGGCGGCATGGCCGTGCTGCTGGTGGAGGGCAGCGGCCAGGCGCTGGCGTTTTCCACCCAGGATATGCCGGGCCGCAGCGTGACCAACCCCAGCGGGGAAGGCAACATGCGCGGCCCGCAGGATGCCTTTACCGAGCACCTGCGCAATAACATTTCCCAGCTGCGCCGCCAGTTCCGCACCGGCAGCTTTACGGCGGAGATCTGCACCGCCAACACCCGTGCCAAAACCGAGTACGCCATCTGTTATGATACCGCCCTGGCCCCGGCGGATGTGGTGCAAACCCTCAAACAGCGGCTGGCCGGGGTACAAATCCCCGTCCTGCTGGACAGCACCTATTTTGCCTCGTTCCTCAAGCAGGACAAGCTCAACCTTTTCCCCGCGGCAGCCTATACCGAGCGCCCGGCCACCGCCTGCGCCCGCATCTGTGAGGGCAAAATCGTTATCCTTGTATCCGGCAGCCCGCTTGCCATGGTGGTGCCCAGCTTTTTTGCCGAGCACTTTGAATGCCTGGACGATTATTCTTCCGGCGCAGTGTTTGCCGGTCTCATCCGCCTGCTCAAATATCTGGCGTTTTTGCTGGCGGTGTTTGGGCCGGGGCTGTATGTCATGGCAGTCAGCTTTGCGCCGGAGCTGATCCCCGTGCACCTGCTGGCCAAACTGGCCCAGGGCGAAGCCTCCACGCCGCTACCGCCCATGCCGGAAATGCTGGCCGTGACCCTGCTGCTGGAAATTGTGCGTGAAGCTGGGCTGCGCGACCCCCAAATCCATCAGCCACACCGTCAGCCTTGTGGGGGCGCTCATCATTGGCGAAACCGCTGTCTCGGCGGGCATCATCAGCGTGCCGGTGCTCACCATGGCCGCGGCGGCCACCATCGCCACCCTGGCAGTCCCGGCGCTGTATGAACAGTCGATTCTGTTCCGCTTTGCGGTCATACTGCTGGCGGGACTGTTCGGTGTGCCGGGGCTGGCCTGCGGGGCGCTGCTGATTCTGGCCATGGCCTGCGGCAGCGACCCGTTCGGTTATGATTATCTTTACCCGCTCATGCCGCCGGGCAAGGCAGCCTTGCGGGATGGTTTTGTGCGGGCCATCTGGTCCCACCTGGCACAAAAAGGGGAGGTGCTGCCGCGCCATGCAAAAGAGTAATGTGGATTTTTACCCCGTGCTGCTCCTCAGCATTCTGGCCGATACGCTGCTGCGGCTGCACACCGGTTATTGGGCGCGGGCAGGGCTGCTGGCTCTGCCCGCCAGCGCGGCGGTGCTGGCCGCTGTGCTTCTGTTAGTGTCGACCAGCTGGCAGGGAAACGCCCTGCTGCAAAAAGTTCTCTGTGTTTTGCTGGCAATCAGTTCAGCATTGGAAATTCTGCGCCTGCACGCCCTGTTTGGCAGCGTGTACCCCGGTACACTGGGGCTGGCGGGCACCTGTTTTGTCGTGCTGGCACCGGTCATCTACCTCCGGCGGGAGCCCGCCCTGCGCCAGACGGCCAACGCCTTGTTGGTGTTCGGTGCCGCGTGTATGGCAATCATGGTATTCTCGGTCGCGCCGCGCCTGCGTGTACCCAACCTGCATGCGGTCACCGCTGACAGGGCAGGACTGGCAGGCGGCGTTTGTTTCTCAGCTGGCGCTCCCGCCGGAATATCTGCTGTTTGCCCTTTGGCCTCCGCAGCCCGGCCAGCGCTGCCGCAAGGCAGTAACATTTGCCGCGTCAGCACTGGGCTTTGATGCCGCGGTCCACCTGCTGCTGGAGTCTGTTTTTTGGCGCGGCCATGCCCACCCGCCAAACCCCGGTGCAGGGGGCTGCACAGTGCGGGGTCGCTTTCAATTTTTAACCGGCTGGAATGGCTGCAAATTTTGCTGTGGTGCATGGCAGTCACGGTGCGGCTGGCACTGTACCTGTATGCCATGGTGGAACTGTGGGGTGGTCGCGCCGGGGCGGGCAGCGCTGCCGCCGGGCTGGACCGTTACCCGCTGTACTTTGGCGGCATGGCTCTGTTGTGTGCTGTGCTGCGCACCGTGCCGCTGGAACAGGCATTTTATTGGCGCAGTGCCGTCTGCTGGGGCTTCGCTGCGGTTGTGATGGTAACAGGAGGCTGCCAATGGCTGATATCATGCATAAAACATCCCGCTTGATGGCGGCGGTGCTGCTGGGCTGCCTGTTGGCGGGCTGCGGCGGGCAGCTGCTTTCCCACAGGGAAATTGTGCGGGCGGTGTTTTTTACCGCGCAGGATGCCGGTTACACGGTCACGCTTTTGACCAGTGACCAGCAAAGCGAGGATTCCGCCGCCTGCAAAACCTTTACCGGCAGCGGCGCTACCTGTGCTGCCGCCTGGAATGCCGCCGCCCAAACCATGAACGGCCAGCCGTTTTACGGCCTGATGGACCTTGCCGTTCTGCCTGCCGGGTGCAGCTGGCCGCTGGCAGAAGAAATCGCTCAGCTGTTGCAAAGCACCGCCCGCCCCGCGCCGGAAATCGCCGTGTTTGTGCTGGATCCTGCCGTGCAGATGCCCATCCAGGACCAAACGCCGACCTTGTACGAAAACTTGAAAGCTCTGGAAGAAAAGCAGCAGCTGCACTGCGGCCTGCAAACCCTGTTTGATAATGCCGAAACCGCCGCTGTGCCCGTCAGTGCGGGCGGGGAATACGCCATGCTGTTTTATGATACCGCTGCCAATACAGCCCGCCAGACGCAAAGCCCGTTGGCTGCCCAGCTGGCGGCTATTCTGTGCGGCCAGGCCCATCGGTTGGACTGCACGTTGCCGGATGACCTGTACCTTGCCGCCAAAGCCGCCGCCGATGTGCAGGTACTGGCCCCCGGCAGCGTGCGGGTAAACCTGACCCTGCGGGATGTGGAACTGAAAGACCTGACTCCCGCCGCCCGCCCGGATGCCGAACTGCAGGTGGCATTTGCCGCAGCCGCCAACCGGGAATTTGACGGTTTGATAACGGCGCTGTACGGAATAAACGGCCCGGATGCCGACCCGCTCGACCTGTGTTTCTGGCTGCAAAACCGTTATGGCAGCACGCAGGGGGTGCTGCGGGCGGAGCTTACCCTGCACTGGCACCGCCCCGGCGAAGGCTGATCCCCACCAAAGCACGCCTTTATTTGCAGTGCCAGTGTGCCATTCAGCCGGGCAGTCTGCCAGCCAAGACCAAAAAACAGATAGAAAACAGCCCGGAACGCTAATAAATTACAACGAATAAACGACAAAAAACACTGTTCACAAAAATTTTATACTTCAAGGGGTTGATTTTTGGTAAAGGAACGCTATAATAGATTTAGCACTCAAGAGAAAAGAGTGCTAAACAAAATGTTTCAAAGAAACTTTAATTATAGGAGGATATTTCATCATGAAAATCAAACCTCTTGCTGATCGCGTTGTGATCAAACTCGTTGAAGAAGAAGAGACCTCCAAGGGCGGCCTGATCCTGACCGGTTCCGCCAAGGAAAAGCCGCAGGTTGCTGAAGTTATCGCAGTCGGCCCCGGCGGCAATGTCGATGGCAAAGACGTTGAGATGATCGTCAAGGTTGGCGATAAGGTCCTCACCAGCAAGTACTCCGGCACCGAAGTCAAGGTTGACGGCGAGGAATGCACCATTGTCCGCCAGAGCGATATCCTGGCAATCGTTGAGTAAACTTTAACTGTTCTTACTGATAAAAGGAGATGCTGATTTATGGCAAAACAGATTAAGCAGGGCGAAGATGCCCGCAAGGCTCTTTGCGCCGGCATTGACCAGCTGGCTGATACCGTTAAGATCACCCTGGGCCCCAAAGGCCGCAACGTTGTTCTGGGCAAGAAGTTCGGCAGCCCGGTCATCACCAACGATGGCGTTACCATCGCAAAGGAAATTGAGCTGAAAGACGCTTTCGAGAACATGGGTGCACAGCTCGTGCGTGAAGTTGCCACCAAGACCAACGATGCTGCCGGCGACGGCACCACCACCGCTACCGTTCTGGCACAGGCTCTTGTTACCGAGGGCATGAAGAACGTTACCGCCGGTGCAAACCCGATGGACATCAAGCGCGGCATCCAGAAGGCTGTCAACACCGCTGTTGAGGCCGTCAAGGCACACAGGCCAGGAAAGTCAACGGCAGCAAGGATATCGCCCGTGTCGGCACCGTTTCTGCCGGTGATGCACAGATCGGCCAGCTGATCGCTGACGCTATGGAAAAGGTTACTGCTGACGGCGTGATCACCATTGAGGAGAACAAGACCACTGCTGAAACCTACACCGAGGTAGTGGAAGGCATGCAGTTTGACCGTGGCTACGTTACCCCGTACATGGTCACCGATACCGAGAAGATGGAAACCGTTTACGAGGACTGCAGCGTGCTGATCACCGATAAAAAGATCAGCGTGTTCCAGGATATCGTTCCTCTGCTGGAGTCCGTGATCCAGTCCGGCCGCAAGCTGCTCATCATCGCTGAGGATGTTGAGGGCGACGCACTGTCCAACCTCATCATCAACCGTCTGCGCGGCGGCCTGAATGTGGTTGCTGTCAAGGCTCCCGGCTTTGGCGACCGCCGCAAGGAAATGCTGCAGGTATATCGCCATCCTGACCGGTCGGCACCGTCATCAGTCAGCGACCTGGGCTAT
>ENA-OQNM01000475-OQNM01000475.1-human-gut-metagenome-genome-assembly--contig:-NODE-475-length-14592-cov-3.193571_pt1 | contig 14592 bp, 13 predicted proteins | sample MGYA00242632_ERZ504886 | MGnify/ENA primary metagenome ERZ504886 (study PRJEB26092, sample SAMD00036424) | human gut metagenome | host: Homo sapiens | study: EMG produced TPA metagenomics assembly of... | reverse complement strand
CGGTTCGCTGTTTCCGCCACTGGCGGCGCTCACCTTTGCAGCATCCAGTATTATCTGCGCTTTTGGCTTGGCATCTGCCGCACCTCGCTCGCCGTATCGGCACTTAGAATTATGCGGTATTGCCCTATTTCTACAATCGCAGCCGGATTCCGCGTTAAAAAGCCTTGGAATCCACAAAGGATTCCTGCGGCCTTTTGCCTTGAATCCGGCATGTGCTTGCGAAATAGTCGTCATTTTCTTTGTTTTCAGATACACCCCCTACATTTGCATTTTAGGAGTGGGAACACATGGAACGAGTTGAAATTGCATCGCTCTATAAGGCTACCCCGGCGGATGGTACCAAAGTTACTGTCTGCGGCTGGGCAAAAACCGTGCGCGATTCTAAAAAGATCGGTTTTATCTCTCTGGCAGACGGCAGCTGCTATAAGCCCGTGCAGATCGTTTTCCAGGCGGACAAGCTGGAAAACTATGCCGAGGTTGCAAAATCCGGCCTGTACACCAGCTTTGAAGTGACCGGCACCCTGGTGCTGACCCCCAACGCGAAGCAGCCGTTTGAGATCAACGCCGATACCGTTACGGTGCTGGGCACCTGCGGCAGCGATTATCCGCTGCAGAAAAACAAGATGGGCATGGATTACCTGCGCACCCTGACCCACCTGCGCCCCGCACCAACACCTTTAACGCTGCGTTCCGTGTGCGCGGCCAGGCCGCTTATGCCCTGCATGAGTTCTTCCACAAGAACGGCTTTACCTATGTACACACCCCCATCTTTACCGGTTCTGACTGCGAAGGCGCAGGCGAGATGTTCCAGGTTACTACCCTGGACCTGAACGATGTGCCCAAGACCGAGGACGGCAAGGTGGATTACAGCAAGGACTTCTTCAAGCGCCCGGTCAACCTGACGGTTTCCGGCCAGCTGGAAGCCGAGGCCATGGCAATGGCCCTGGGCAAGGTTTACACCTTTGGCCCCACCTTCCGCGCAGAGAAGAGCTATGATACCCGCCATGCCGCAGAGTTCTGGATGATTGAGCCGGAAATGGCATTTGCTGACCTGAATACCTACATGGACACCGCCGAGGCCATGACCAAGTATGTCATCCGCTACCTGCTGGATAACTGCCCGGACGAGCTGGCATTCTTCAACCAGTTCTTTGATAAGGGCCTGATCGAGCGTCTGGAGCTGGTTGCCAACAGCGATTTTGCCCGCGTGAGCTACACCGATGCCATCGAACTGCTGAAAAAGAACGATGACAACTTCCAGTATAAAGTAAGCTGGGGCATTGACCTGCAGACCGAGCACGAGCGCTACCTGACCGAGCAGGTGTTCAAAAAGCCTGTGTTTGTTACCGATTACCCCAAAGAGATCAAGGCATTCTATATGCGCATGAACGAGGACGGCAAGACGGTTGCCGCCGCCGATATGCTGGTGCCCGGCATTGGCGAGCTGATCGGCGGTTCCCAGCGTGAGGAGCGCCTGGATGTGCTGCTGGCCCGCCTGGATGAACTGGGCCTGAAGCGCGAAGATTATGACTGGTACCTGGACCTGCGCCGTTTTGGCAGCGTAAAGCATGCCGGTTACGGCCTGGGCTTTGAGCGCCTGCTGATGTATGTCACCGGCATCCCCAACATCCGTGACGTCATTGCCTTCCCGCGCACCTGCGGCGGTTTTAATGGGGCGGTCAGCGAACCGCTGATCCAATGGTTTGAACTGAATCGAAGGCTCCTGCCTTTCCGGCAGGAGCCTTCGGCATATCATATCTGGGTCAGCGAGATCATGCTCCAACAGTACCCGCGTCTCGGCGGCGCTGCCCTATTACGAGCGTTTTAGTGGCCGAACTGCCGGACCCCGCCGCCCTTGCCGCCTGCGACCCGGACAAGCTGCGCAAGCTGTGGCAGGGGTTGGGGTATTACAGCCGGGTGGCCAACATGCAAAAGGCGGCGCAGATCGTCTGCCGGCAGTACGGCGGCCAGCTTCCCGCAGATTATGCCGCCCTGCGCGCTCTGCCCGGCATTGGGGATTACACGGCTGGGGCTATTGCCTCCATTGCATTTGGCATCCCAGCCCCGGCGGTGGACGGCAACGTGCTGCGGGTATTTGCCCGGCTGGATAATAGCTCTGCCGATATTACCAAACCTGCCGCCAAGCGTGAGTTCACAGCCCGTGTGCTGGAAGAAATGCCCAAGGAACGCCCCGGCCCTTATAACGAGGCGTTGATGGAACTGGGGGCGCTGGTCTGCCTGCCCAACGGTGCGCCAAAGTGCGAGGTCTGCCCGCTGGCTGCTCAGTGCAAGGGCCGCGCTGCAGGCCGGGCCGAACAGCTGCCGGTCAAAACGGCTAAGCCGGAAAAAACGCTGGTGCCGGTCACGGCCGCGTTGATCACCGGGCCGCAGGGCGTGCTTTTGCAGCGCCGCCCGTCCAAAGGGCTGCTGGCCGGGCTGTGGCAGCCCCTTGCCTTTGAGGGTACCGCCATGACCCAACCGGAACTGGACGCCGCGTTGCGCGCCATTGGCCTTTGTGTGCAGTGGCAGGCCCCACTGCAAAGCACCCGCCATGTGTTCACCCATCGCATCTGGCAGATCAGCGGGTTTTGCGGCACAGCCGCAGGCCCGGCGCCGGAGGGCTGCGTCTGGGCCAGCCGCGCGGAGCTGAACGGGGAATACGCGGTACCAAGCGCATTTGCGGGCATTATGCGCCAGTGGCAGCCGGAATAAAAAGCAAGCAGAGTGGCATGGCTTTTGGCAGGTGAAGAAATTTTCCGGAGACCATGCTGCGGAGAATGGCGCGGTATCACCTTGATACCTGAACCTTTTTGTGTGAAAAATTTACAAGGGAAAGATTGTATTCACCCGGTTAATCGGGTATAATATTTTACAGACCCATCCCTTTTAGAATACGCGGAGGAAAAGTATTATGATGAAGAAATCCACTTTTGGCGCCATTCTGGCGTTTTTGTTTGCTGCTGCCGGTGCCCTGACTGCCGCTGCGCTCTACCTGCGCCGCCGCGAAAAGGAACTGGACGAATACGAGCGCCTGCTGTACAGCGATGACGGCGACGATTATGACGATGACGACGAATATCTGCCCATCGACAATGAACCGACAGAAGCCGCCGAAGAAAAGGCTGCTGACGATGCTGAATAAGCCGGAACAGCCAGCAGAAAAGTGAAAATGGCCGGGCTTCGGCCCGGCTGTTCGTGTTTCTTGCAATCAGTAGTGATACTTATTAAATGATAAAAAAGGCTCAGATAAACCATAAGGCACTGCTGAAAATAAGAAAAATGACGGCAGTGACTATAAAATCAGACTGAATTTCGATTTTTCTGCTGTGCCAAGGAAAGGGAACGCCATGAAAAAGCTCTTGCTGTGGCTGGTTATGGTGGTGGTTATGCTGGCGGTGCTGCTGGGCGGTGCCGGGTACGCCATGTACGCTATGACGGGCGATGACAAACTTCCCACGCAGCACCCCACTTTGGGCGATACGGAACTGGAACCGATCGGCTATGACTGGAGTGTGCCGGTGCTGGGCAATGTGCTGAACCGCACGTTTGAACAGCCCAGTACCCTGACGGTGCAAAAGCTGGGCGAAATGACGGAAGCTGCCCCGGAGCTGGTTTTGCCGGACTGGGCGCAGCGCACGACCCTTACGCTGAAAGATTCGGCCGGCAGCGTTGTGGTGCAGGGGGATGCCGCTGCCTTTGCGATGTATGCCTACCCCAAAAATGGCAGCTATGAGCTGACCCTGACCGCTTACCGCAACACGGCGGACCCCGGCGATGCCACCGGCTGGTACCGGTACTGTGCATCTTATACCATGAACATCCAGCCCAAGGCGGTGCTCAGCAGTGAACGCGTCAGCCAGGGCGGCGTGGCGGCACTGGTCATCACCGGCATTCTGGATGGCAGCGAGCCGACCGTGGAAACCGACCTGGGGGATGTATGGTTCCGCCCGATGACCGGTGGGTATATGGGCTATATCCCGGTAACCTATAATGCCGAGGGCGGCCCCCATACCCTGACCGTGACCTGCGGCAGCCTGACCCAGGAGCTGACCCTGAACGTGATGCAGAGCGAGGCCAAAACCGTGGATGTGGCCGCCGAGGCAGACATACCGGGCGCAGCAACGGAATATAAAAATGCGATCTGGCCCCTTTACACACAGGGCAGCAGCGAAAAGCTGTGGCAGGGCAATTTTGCCTCGCCGGTGCCCAGCGCGATTCTGGCGGATTACGGCGCGCGGCTGCGCACCGATGGGACCATTACCGGCCGGGCAACTGGCATCAATTATAACGCCGCAGCGGGTACCGCCGTTACGGCACCGCAGGCGGGTACTGTGGTGTACGCCGGAACGCTGGCGCTGACCGGCGGCACCGTGGTGATTGACCATGGCTGCGGGGTTAAGAGCTATCTGTTTGGGCTGGATGCCGTAAAGGTGCAGCGTGGGCAGAGCCTTGCCCGCGGCGAAGAACTGGGCACCACCAGTGAGGAGCATACCCTGATCTGGGAGCTGCGCATTGGCAGCAAGTCCGTTGACCCTGCTGCCGCCCTGACGGGCAGCAGCGGGCTTTTGTACCGCGAAACAATGTAACAAAATAGAGTTAGAGCAACGATAAATCGCAAATGTTGGTGGAGAAAGCGATGGACGAAGAGAAGGTAACACAGACTGCGATGGAGCCGGCGCAGCAGCCAAAGCCCAAAGCCAGGGGCGGGCAGCGCACGCAGGGCAAAACCGCTTCAGGCACGGGGCGAGGCAGGATGGCCAAACCCCATGCCAGCAATAGCAATACTGCGCACCGCAAAACGGGCACGCAAAAACAAAAAAGCGAACCCCAAAATACAAAATCCCCGCAAGAACCAAAAACGCAGGCGGAACAAGCCGAGCAGACCGAAGCTGCCGCCCCGGAACAGGTGGCAGCCAAGCCCAAAGCGCCGCGCAGCGGGCAGGCAGGCGGCAAACGCCGCCGCAAAAAGGCTGCCCCCAAGCCGGAAGCAAAACCGCAGCAATATGTTGAGCCCCGGCCGGAACCCCCGGAAGCGCCGGAAAAACCGCAAACGCCGGAACCTGCCGCTGTGGCCGAACCGGCTGAAGCAGCCGCCGCGCCGGAAATGCCGGAAAAGGCGGTGCAGGAACCCAAAGCCGCGCAGCTGCCCCAGGCCACGGAGCCGCCGGAGCCGGAGGATGACGAACCGGAACTGACCCCGGAACAGCGCGCTGCAGCAGAGCGGCGCAAGGCGGAGATCACCCGAACGGTCCAGGTTTCGATTGAACAGATCGAGGATGCCGAAGCAGAACAGGCGGAGAAAGAGGCAGATACACCGGAATCGACGGGCAGCAAAGTGGGCCGCGCCGTGCGGCTGCTGATCGGCTGGCTGCTGCTGGTGGTGCTGCTGGCGGGTATGATCGCCGCAGGCGGCATATACTGGTTGTACAAAAAGGCCACGCCGGATATGATTCCTGCCGTTACGGTAACAGTGGCGGGCCAGCAGCTGGACCCCGTGGCGTACCATTGGCAGGTGCCGGTGGCAGGCAACCACCTTAAGCGTACCTATGCCGAGACACTTTCCAGCACTCCCACAGCGCTGGAATCTGATTTTGGCAGCGGCACCATGACGCTGCGGGTGACCCCGGCGGACTGCAGCGCCGAAGTGACCGTTAAGGACGAGAACAAGCAGGAAGTGTTCAGCGGCAGCGCCCAGGAATTTGCCGCCTACCGCTTTACCACGCCCGGCAGCTACACCGCCAAGCTGGTGGTCAGCAGCGGCGAGGGTTACCAGAGCGAACCGACAGTTTCGGGCCACCAGACCTATGAGTTCACATTTGATGTAACGATTAAGGCTACCGTGCGGCTGAATACCCAGGCTGTTACGCCGGGTGGCGTTGTGGCCGTAAAGGTAACGGGCCAGCAGACGGATACCAAGCCAAGCCTGACGGCAGAACTGCCGGATACCGGCTTCCGTGCCAGCGCGACCGGCGATGGCTGGGTGGCTTACCTGGCGGTCCCGCTGGAAACCGAGCCTGGCAGCTATACCATCAAGGTCACCGTGGACGGCGAGGTGCAGGAGCTTACCCTGAACGTGAGCAAGAGCGCCGCATCTTTTCGGGATTATACTTCCAAGTCCAGGCTGGTCACACCGTATGTCGGCGCGGATGATACCCCGCAGGAAGTGCTGGACCTGCTGGATACGGCATCGGATACCATCTACTGGGCGGACACGGGGTTTGCTTCGCCGTTCAGCGATAAGGTGGAGGTCACCCTGCCGTATGGCCTGACCGAATATGTCAACCGTACCCAGACCGAGCGCAAGAACAACACCGGTACCGGCCGCACCAGCATCAATGTGGTGCTTTCCGGCAGGTGCGACCTGATTGCCCCGGCGGGCGGCAAGGTACTGCTGGCGGAAAAATTGCCCAATGTGGGCAATACGCTGGTGATCGAGCACGGCGCGGGCGTAAAGACTATTTACTATGGCCTGCGCAGGCTGACGGTAGAAAAAGGTGCAATCGTGGCCCAGGGCGATGCCCTTGGCACCACCGACAAAGCTACCGTGGTGGAAGTGCGCGTGGGCAAAACCCCCGTGGAGCCGCTGCGTATCCTGCGCGGTCAGTGCGATGCCCTGCGCAGCTATTAAAACGGAGCATAACCAATAACTAGAAAAATTCCCCTGTCTGTATTCTTTGTGATGCAGGCGGGGGAACTTTTTTTGCGGCAGGCGTTTTTGATGTTCTGACGGAACCATGCCGCCCACCCCGGCATAACATGGAACAAACGGCCAGATACAACACCGGGGGGAAGGCATTATGGCGGCAGCATGTAATTTGACTTTTTGTGTGGTTGGGCGGGATGCCCGCCAACTGGCGGCGGCGCGGGCGCTGCAGAACAGCGGCTATACCGTGCTGGGGGCGAGAGGGGGCCGGGGCAGGCGGATTACATCCTGCTGCCTATGCCGATGGATGCCGAGGCGGCGGACCTTGCCCGCATCCTGCGCGCCGCCCGCCCCGGTACGCTGGCCCTTGGCGGGCGCATCAGCGAACCGGTGCGCAAAGCGGCGCAGGCCGCCGGGGTGGAGTTGGTGGATTACTTTTTGCGGCCGGAGCTGGCCTGCCTGAACGCAGTACCCACTGCGGAAGGGTGCCTGGCCCTGCTGATGCAGCTGCGCCAGCGCACGATATGGGAAAGTGAGTTCCTAGTGTTGGGGTATGGGCGCATTGGGCGGGCGGTGGCCCAGCGGCTGCAGGCATTGGGCGGGCAGGTGACCATTGCCGCCCGCGCGCCGGAACAGCGGGCCGCAGCGCGCTGCGCGGGGCTGCATGCCGCACCGCTGACCGCGTTGGAACAGCTTCTGCCGCACTTTGATGCGGTCATCAACACCATACCGGCCCCGGTGCTGGGGGCGGCCCAGCTGCGCTGCCTGCCCAGGGGGGCGCTGATCCTGGACCTTGCCAGCCGCCCCGGCGGAACGGATTTTGCCGCCGCGCGGGAACTGGGCCTGCGTGCGGAACATGCCTTGAGCCTGCCCGCCCGCTGTGCGCCCGAAACCGCCGGTGCGCTGGTGGCGCATACCGTGGAAGTGATTTTACAGGAGCGTGCCGCCACGGCCCGCAGCGAAAGGGGAGTGAGCTGATGAATTCCAGCCTGGAACCGCCGCGCACGGTGGTGTTTGCCCTGTGCGGCAGCTTTTGCACATTTGAAACGGTTCTGCCGCAAATCATCCGCCTGCGCGCCTGCGGGTGGGAAGTACTGCCGATGCTGAGCTATGCGGCGTCGGCGCTGGATACCCGCTTTGGCCGCGCGGCAGATTGGAAGCAGCGCCTGGAGGAAGCCACCGGCCACCGCCCGCTGGAGGATCTGCGGGAAGCGGAACCTCTTGGTCCCAAGCATATGGCACAGGCACTTGTCATTGCCCCCTGTACCGGCACAACGATGGCGCTGCTGGCGGCGGGCATCAGCGCAACGCCGGTCACGCTGGCGGCCAAAAGCATGCTGCGCGGCGGCAGGCCGGTGTGATCGGGGTATCCACAACGATGGGCTTTCCGGCAGCGTGGGAGCGCTGGCGGCGCTGCTGCAGCGCAAAAATTATTTATTTCATTTCCCTTTGACCAGGACGACAGCTAACAAAAAGCCCTGCAGCCTGAAAGCGGATTTTACCCAGCTGCCGGATACGCTGGAAGCCGCTCTGCGCGGGGTGCAACTGCAGCCGATTTTGCTGTAAAACCCGTGGAACAGAGCTGTTTTGTGCGGGTGCGGCATATGATAGAAAAGGGCGCTTTGGTGTGGGAACAAAGAGGGGCGGTGCGGCAATGGAATATATCGAAGTAACAGGCGGGAACCCGCTGCGGGGGAGCATCCGCCCGGCAGCGGCCAAAAACAGTGTGCTGCCCCTTTTGGCGGCAACGCTGCTGTGTGCGCAGCCCTGCACCCTGCGCCGGGTGCCCCTGCTGCGGGATGTGCAGACCAGTTTGGATCTGCTGCGGGCTGTGGGCAGTGGGGCGGCCTGGGCCGGGCAGGACCTTGTCACCCAGCCAGCCCGGCAGATCAGTGGGCGGGTGCCCACGGCGTTGGCGGGGCTATGCGGGGTCGGTGTTTTACTTGGCACCGCTGTTGACCCGCGCGGGCTGGGCAGAGCTGCCGCTGCCCGGCGGGTGCAGACTGGGGCCGCGGCCCATTGATATCCACCTGGCCGGGCTGACGGCCATGGGGGCACAGGTGTGCGCGGCGGCAGAGTGCGTGGTGCTGCGCCGCCACGGCGTTTTGCGTGGTACGGATTTTGCTCTGCGCCTGCCCAGCGTGGGAGCAACCCTGACCCTGATGCTGGCGGCTTGCTGTGCGGCGGGCGTTACCACCCTGCGCGGTGCGGCGTGCGAGCCGGAAATTGCGGATACCGCCGCTTTTTTGAACGCCTGCGGGGCAAAGATCACGGGGGCGGGTACGCCGGTGGTCTGCATCCGAGGTACCGGCGGCGAGCTGTTGGACGGCTGTGTGCATACCGTGCTGCCGGACCGCATTGCCGCAGCGACTTATGCGGCAGCCGCCGCCATTGCAGGCGGGCGGGTGACGGTAACGCAGTGCAGTCCGGTGTGGCTGGCGGCGTTTCTGGACTTTTTGCAGGGCAGCGGCTGCGAGGTTGCCCGCGGGGAAAATGAGTTTAGCATCACGCGGGATCAGGATACAAAGCTGCGCGGCGGTCAGGAACTTGTAGCGGCTGCTTACCCTGGCCTTGCCACAGATACTGCCCCGCTGGCTGCAGCGGTGCTGCTGGGGGCGGAGGGAGCATCCCGCATTTATGACGGCCTGTTCCAAAACCGCTTTGCCTGCGCACAGGGCTTTGCCGCCCTGGGGGCTGATGCCCGCAGCGAGGGACGGCTGCTGTACCTTGGCGGCAGCGCAAAACTGCATGGTGCCACTGTGACTGCACCAGACCTGCGGGGCGGGGCAGCACTGGTGCTGGCGGGCCTTGGTGTGGGGGACGGGAGCTGCGTGCGGGTGCTGGATGCCGGACATATCCGGCGCGGCTATGCCGACCTGGCGGGGGATCTGCGCCGCCTGGGGGCCGACTGCCGGGCAGGCAGCACCGGGACAGAAGCTGGCAGATAGACGAAAAAACTGTAAAAATATTGTCATAATTCACCAAAGCTCCGCAAAACCTGCGGGGCTTTTTGTGATACCCACAAATGTGAACAGCTATTTTTTGGCTTTTTAGCGTGTGGGTATTGAAATTATTTGCAGAATTTGTTATCCTTATAAACAGTTATATGCGATATCTTAGGAAGAGCTGGCTGCACCGCAACGCGCGTAAGCTAAAGTTTGGGGTGTGGGGCGGCACTTCCTTTATGGGGGTCAGTGTGTCCGCTGGCGGAAATCCGGCCCTGTTGCATTTGCAATTTTATATTCTTTAGGGGGATACACTTATGGCGTTCGTTCTCGATGAAGAGATGCAGAATGTAACCAACATTAAGGTTATCGGTGTTGGCGGCGGCGGCGGCAATGCTGTGAACCGCATGGTTGAAGCTGGCCTGAATGGCGTTGAATTTGTAGCAATGAATACCGACCAGCAGGCACTGGTCAACTCCAAGGCTACCCAGAAGGTTCAGCTTGGCGCAAAGCTGACCAAGGGCCGCGGCGCTGGTGCTGACCCGGAGGTCGGCCAGCGTGCAGCGGAGGAAAGCAAGGATGAGATCGCCAATGCACTGAAAGGTGCCCAGATGGTGTTCATCACCGCTGGCATGGGCGGCGGCACCGGCACCGGCGCTGCACCGGTCGTGGCCGAAACGGCTCATGACCTGGGCATCCTGACTGTCGGTATTGTCACCAAGCCCTTTGCCTTTGAGGGCAAGCGCAAGATGAGCATGGCCGAACAGGGTATTGCCAACCTGATGATGCATGTAGACAGCCTGATCGTGATCCCGAACGAGCGGCTGAAGCTCATCAGCCAGGAAAAGATCACCCTGATGAACGCTTTTGAAGCAGCCGATAACGTGCTGCGCCAGGGCGTTGAGAGCATCTCCAGCCTGATCAATGTTCCCGCTTTCATCAACCTCGACTTTGCTGACGTCCGTTCCATCATGAAGGATGCCGGCTTTGCCCACATGGGCGTTGGCGTTGCCAAGGGTGCAGGCAAGGCAGAAAACGCTGCCAAGGCTGCAATCTCCAGCCCGCTGCTGGAAACCAGCATTGCCGGTGCACGCGGCGTTATCATCAACATTACCTCCAGCCCGGATATCGGCCTGGACGATGTTGAGACTGCTGCTTCCATGATCACCCAGAGCGCACATCCCGATGCGAACATCATCTGGGGTACTGCGTTTGACGAGCGCCTGCAGGATGAGATGAGCATTACCGTTGTGGCTACCGGCTTTGAAAGCACGCCTGGCGTGGACGAGCCCATCCAGGCTGTTGTGAACGCCCAGCGCGCTGCAGCAGGCGCTGCACCTGCTGCTGCCCCGGCTGCACCGCGCCCGGCCGCTGCACCTGCCCCGGCTCCCGCCCGGCCCCGGCTCCCGGCCGCTGATCCGGTCATCCCCAACCCGGTATTCAGCAATGTGTTCAACCCCAATGTTGACACCCCGGTTTCCACCGCCCCCGCTGCCAAGGAAGATGACAGCAACGAAGATGACGGTGATTACTTCAACGATCTGCTCAGCATCCTGAACAAGCGTTCCTGATCGCTGCGCGTTCTCTATCCTTTGCGGCTGCGGGCAGGCATGCTCGCATAAAAAACAAAACGGCCCGCTGACCAGTTTAGGAGGAAAGCTATGCCCAGCAGCCAAACCTTATCAGCCCTGCAGGAAAAAGGGTTCCGAACCACGTTCCGGGGCTTTGATAAAAATGATGTGCTGGCTTACCTCAATGCACTGGACAACGAAAACCGGCAGCACAGCGCAGAGCAGGAAGAGCAGATTGCCCAGCTGCAGGCCCAGCTGGATAAAATGCGCTCTGAACAGTCCGCTGCACGTGCCTGTGTGGAAAAACTGCAAAGCGATCTTTCAGCCGCTAACCAGCGCGCCGAAGCTCGCGGAAAAATCGGGCTGCCGAGGGTGGTCGCCCGTGCCAAATCGGTAGAAGAGCGCGCCACGGCAAACCTGAGCGCAATAAGAAATCAGCAGGCTGTGGTGGAATGGCAGTTCCGTTGCCGCGATCTGCAAAAACAGATCGACGAGTACGAAAAGCAGATTGCTGAATACGAGGCGATGATCCCCAAAGGCGGTATGCCTGCCCCAAGCAGGAACCGGCCCCCGCACCTCAGCCGTGCCCCGCGAGGAAAAGCCGGAGCCGGCCCCGGAACCGAAGGCACCCCAGGCTGATGTGACCGAGGAAGCCCGCATTGAGGCCCGTCAGATTTTGATGGAAGCCCGCCTGAAAGCCGATGCGGCCGAAGAACGCCTGAAACAGCAGGCTGAAGAGCAGCAGGGCCGCATGACAGAGCATGCCCGCGATTTGGCCGCAAGCCTTGCCATGCTGCGTGAGCGTGTGACCCGCGTGGATGAACGCCTGAGCGCCGCCACTGCGGACTTGGATGATGCCACCACGGCAATTTATCAGGCATTGGATGCAACCGGTGCAGATTTTGAAGCCTTTGGTGCGGAGCTGCGCCACTTTGGAGAGAACACCGCAAAGGAAAATTGCCCCGCTGCCCAGGCAAAGGTGCGCCATAATAAGTCTGCTCAGCCAGCTGCCAAACGGGTGCGCCCTGTGCGCAGCCAGCCGCAGGTGCAGGCCAATAATGCAAACACCCACCGCCTGCGCCGCGCAGGTGATACCCGCCGCAGTGTGAGCCAGGACCTGAATGCCGAGCTGGAACGTTTGAATCAGCCGGCGGCCGCAAGAAAGTAAATACATAACCCGGCAGCCCGCGGAGCCTTGGTTTCGCGGGCTGCTTTTGTATTTGACCTGCAAAGTGTGGAAGTGCCGGATGCCCACAGTGTTGTGTGACTGCGTGGAGTGTAACTGTTCTCCCCTGTGAAATAAGCCGCATAAGGGTTGTACAAGAGCAGGACAACACGAACAAAATAAATACTTTGTATAAAACAATTTTATATAAACAAATTGTATAAACAAATAAAGGGCGAAAGGAGGCCCCCGATGGGAAAAATTCAGTTCCCGAACCTTCGCGCACTCCCGGCCGGTCCACGCTGGCTGGCGTATGGCGTGCTGCTGCTGTGTGCCATTCTGGTGGGCGGTGTGATCACAGCCTATGGCGGCATGCTGCTGGTGGTGCTGATGTGGGCTGTCTGTATGGGCGGGCTGTGCCTGCTGCTGCACTTTACCTGGCAGACGGTGTTCCCCGGTCAGAGGGTAGCACAGGATAAAACGTTCCTGCGCAGTTGGCTGGCTGGCTCCGCTGTGGGCGTTGCGGTCATCGCTGCACTGGTGTGCTACCGCCAAACGGTGTACAGTGATGACGCGATCAACTATTTTGCCAAGCAGACACTGCTGTTCGGCAGCTTTGGTCAAAGCGGATTTTACGGCATTCATGTGCTGCTGGAAAGCCTGTTGACGGCGGACTATAAGATGTTCATGAATCTCTTTATCAGTGTGCCGTATCTCTTTACCGGGCGCAGCATCAATGCGTTTATGGTGTGCTATGCCATCACCTGCTTTGTGCCCATGTGGTTTGCGCTGCTGATGGGTGCAAAATACCTGGCCCAGCAGTTGCCCGCTTGCCATACGGCGCTGTATTACCCGCTGTGTATGGCGGTTATGGTGCTGTGGCCCATGTTTTTGTGGCCTGCCACCCACGGCATGCCGGATGCCTTTGGCCTGACTTTTGCCGCAGTGATCGCCCTGCTGTGCGCGGATTACCGGTTTGAAACGCTGCCCTGGCCGCGGCTGTTGGCGATTTTTGCTGCAACGTTTGCCCTGATCCTGACCCGGCGCTGGTACATGTTCTGGATCTTGGCGTTTTATGCTGTGTATGTGCTGGCGGTGCTGGTGGGGGCGGTGCGCCGCAAAACGCTGGGGAGTACCCTCAAACATATGCTGCTGTTCGGCGTGCCCAGCGCTGTGATCATCGTGGGGGCGCTGCTGCCCACCTTCAAAACCATCCTGACAACCGACTACGCCGATATTTACGGCGCTTACTACGGCGGCGGCTTTGGCAACAACTGCCTGGGCCAGCTGCGCACCCAGGGACTGATCTGGCTGGTGCTCTGCGCGGCAGGCTTGGTGTGGCTGCTGTATTGCCGCAGCACCCGTGCACAGGCTATTGTAGCCGCCGCGGCCAGCCTGGGGGCGATGGTGCTGTTTACCCGTACCCAGTCCCTGGGCGACCACCAGAGCCTGATCCTTGCGCCTTTTTACCTGTTGATGCTGTTTGGCCTGTGCGCCAAATTGACCCAGCAAAAGGCAAAGCCCTGGCTGCGCAATGCTGCGGCGGGTGTTCTGGCCGTATTTTTGGTGGTCAACTTCGGCAACGCCCTGCGTCTGCCCGGTAAAAGCGTGCAGACCCTGGCCCTGAGCAGCGAAAGCCTGGACCTGACCCGCCGCACCGACCTGGCCCAGATGCGCGCCGTGACAGATTTTGTGCTGGAGCATTGCACCGAGGACCAGACCGTTTACATCAATATGGATTCCAATGGTTACAGCGGCACTACCTTTGCCTACAGTGACCCGGCCCACCCCCAGCTGCAAACGATGATCCTGTGGGAGAGCAGTGTGCCCTCCACCCATGGCTTCCCCACGGGAATCTGGACGTCAGAATATGTGATGGTGACCGATCGTGTGGATGAGGGCGGCATTGTCGGCCCCATCAACGCAGCGCTGCGCACCCAAAGCCCTGCTGCCGTCCATTATGAATATGTGACCGAGTTCCCGCTGGACGGCATTACCCTGTATTGCTACCGCCGCACAGCCCGGCCGAATGCAGAGGAAGCCGATTACTTCAAGCAGGTGTTTGCCGAATACGATGCCCGCTGGCCGGAAATCTTCAGCCAGAGAATTGACGAATATATGCAAAGCGTGCAGTAAGCAATAAGGGCAATACCGCATAATTCTAAGTGCCGATACGGCGAGCGAGGTGCGGCAGATGCCAAGCCAAAAGCGCAGATAATACTGGATGCTGCAAAGGTGAGCGCCGCCAGTGGCGGAAACAGCGAACCG
>ENA-OQNM01000473-OQNM01000473.1-human-gut-metagenome-genome-assembly--contig:-NODE-473-length-14618-cov-6.037403_pt1 | contig 14618 bp, 9 predicted proteins | sample MGYA00242632_ERZ504886 | MGnify/ENA primary metagenome ERZ504886 (study PRJEB26092, sample SAMD00036424) | human gut metagenome | host: Homo sapiens | study: EMG produced TPA metagenomics assembly of... | reverse complement strand
GAGATGTCTGGGAAATTAAGTGAATAGGCTATTTCCTGAATGGTAAGGTCTGTGGATTTTAGTTTGGCTTCCGCATCTGTTATCCACTAGTTTGGCGATGATATCTGTAACAGTTTTTCCCGTAATCTTATTGACTGTAGTACTGAGGTGCTGAGGGGATATATGAAGCAGGTCGGCATAAAAAGCTACGCTCCGTTCTTTCGTATAATGTTTGATGATATATTGGACCAGGCGTTTCACAATTTCTTCTCCACGGTTGAAAGTACGTGTGGTTACATTGGTGTTCTGATGAATGCTGCCTACACCGTGCAATATAGTGAGCAGCATGGTGCTGATTAAGTCTTTATTGGGCTTGGCTCCCATACGTTTCATTTTTATCAGCAACAGGAAATAGTCTTGAAACAACTCGGTTATTTCGGGACGCAGAGGGATAATGGGCGTGTCAATCAGGGCTGAAAGATAGTTCATGGTGGAATTGAAGAGATTTATTCCGTTCAGCAACTCTTTGTTGAATCCTATCAAGTACAGACGACAGTCGGGACTTTGCCGGTGAACATGTACAAAGGTTTCTGGCAGAATAGTGACAATGTCGTTCTTTTGTATCTTGTGTTCAGACAGATGGATCGTTATGTCACATTCACCTCGCAGGCACAGAAGGAACAAGCATCCTTCCATTCGTTGCGGGTAGTGGTAAATACGGCCTAATGATCCTGTCATGTCAATTTCTGCAACGAAATCCTTATTCGATTTAAATAAGTTAATGTCATCTATATACTTCATAAAAATAAAGAAGGTTTTGATTATGCACCACAAATATAGGGCAGTTAGAGCAGATAACAAAGAAAATGCTTAAAAATAGACTAATATATCTTACTGTTAGCACTTGTACGCTTTTAATAATTATAAGAACTTTGCAGCGAAACTAATAGTGAAGATAAACAGTATGAAAGGTAAAAATTTGTCTATTATGGCAATGATTGCGGCAGTGTTCTGTTCTTGCGGACAGCAACCTGCACAAGAACGCGGTCCTCGTCCCGTGAAATTGGCGGAAGTGACCTCGTTAAGCAGGATCGAAAAATCGTATTCAGGTGTTGTGTCGCCTGATCAGTTCAGTGACTTGGCATTTAAAATGTCCGGTCCGCTGGTAGCAATGAATGTACTCGAAGGACAACGGGTGAAGAAAGGACAGGTAGTGGCCGAAATTGATCCGATAGATTACAAACTGGATTATGACGCTAAGAGGGCTTCATTCCAAAAGGCGTCATCACAGATGCAACGCGCAGAGAAACTGTTGGCCAAGAATGCTATTTCCATGCAAGAGTTCGAAACGACCCAAGCTTCGTATACCAATGCCAAATCGGCATTTGAAAATGCGCAAAACACATTGAATGACACCAAACTACGCGCTCCATTTGATGGCTTTATCCAAAAAAAATATGTTGAAAACTATCAGCGTGTACAGCCAGGACAAGGAGTGGTGTGTTTGATTAATCCGGCTAAATTGCAAGTGGAGTTCACTATCCCCGAAACGAATATTTCTTATGTAACTTCTCCTTCTACTATTTACGTAGAATTTGATGCCTATAAAGGAAAATTATTTCAGGCAAAAGTAAAGGAGTATGTAGAGGCTTCTCCCGATGGGGCAGGAGTTCCTGTATTCCTTTACATTGATGATCCGGAATTTGATTTGAAAAAATATAAGGTATCGGTGGGCTTTTCTTGCCGTGTTATTGTCAATATTGAGAATGATGTGGTAAAAGAAGGAATTACAGTGCCTTTGTCCGCTGTAGTGTTTGATAATAACTTGAATAGCAAGATCGTATTTATATATAATCCGTCTACACAGAAAGTAGAACTGCGTAAAGTCAGTGATGAGGGAATTATTGTAGGACGTAACGACCTGATAGTATCCGGAAATATTGAACCGGGCGAACAGGTTGTGTCTGCCGGAGCGTCTTATCTGGTAGATGGCCAGCAAGTAAAAATATTAACAGAATAAAAAAGGAGAGAGCATATCATGAATATTCCAAAATATTCTTTGGAGAACCGGAAGGTTATCTATTTCTTTTTGGCTATTTTGTTGATAGGCGGAGTAATCTCCTTCTTCAAGCTGCCTAAGAAAGAAGATGCGCCTTTCGTGATAAAGACTGCGGTATTGGTTACCCAGTATCCGGGAGCGAATCCACATGAAGTGGAGAAACTGATTACGGAACCGATTGAACGTGAAATTCAGTCCATGACAGATGTATATCAGATTAAATCGGAATCTTATTTCGGACTGTCTAAGATTTCTATTGAACTTCAGCCTACGATTGATCCGGATTATATGCCTGTAAAATGGGACGAATTACGTCGTAAAGTGGCGAATATACAACCCAAGTTGCCCAGTGGGGCGTCTACCATTACTGTAAATGATGATTTTGGTGATGTGTATGGTATTTATTATGCTTTGACAGCTGATGAGGGCTTCTCGTATACCGATTTGCGTGACTGGGCACAGCGTATCCGTACTCAGTTGACTCCGATTGAGGGAGTACAGAAAGTAATGTTATACGGAGAGCAGACCGAAGTGATCAATGTCAAGATATCTACCTCCAAACTTTCGGCATTGGGTATTGATCCCACTTCGATTATGGGCATTTTGCAGAAGCAGAACATACAGGTGAATACAGGAGATATAGCGACAGAAATTTATCAGTTGCGCTTGCGTACGGAAGGGACTTATACCAGTCTGGAAGATATAGAAAACCAGTTGATTATCAGCAAGGACGGACGGGAAGCCCGTTTGGGGGATATTGCAACAGTGGAGCGTGGATACTATGATCCGCCTTCAACCTTGATGCGGGTCAATGGTAAACGTGCTATCGGTATAGGTGTGGCCAGTGGAGCAAAGGATAATGTGGTGGCTGTGGGTAAAGCAGTGGACGAAAGGTTGGCGGAAATAGAGCAATTGTTGCCTATCGGCATTGAACTGACCTCGCTTTATCCTGAGGACAAGATTGCTGATGAGGCGAATAATGGCTTTATCCTGAATTTGATAGAATCATTGGTTATTGTTATCCTGATTATCTTTGTGGTGATGGGATCGCGTGCCGGTATGCTGATAGGTAGTTCCTTACTTTTCTCGGTAGGTGGTACTTTGCTTATTATGTTGATGTGGGGGGTAGGATTGAACCGTACTTCCTTGGCGGCATTTATTATCGCCATGGGGATGCTGGTGGACAATGCCATTGTGGTAACAGATAATGCGCAGATAGGTATCAAGCGCGGAAAATCACGTTATCAGTCATTGATAGAGGGAGCCATCAAGCCGCAATGGGCATTGCTGGGCGCTACTTTTATTGCTATCTGCTCTTTCCTGCCTTTGTATCTGGCACCGGCATCCGTGGCTGAGATTGTGAAACCGCTATTTGTTGTATTGGCTGTATCACTGGGATTGAGCTGGATTCTGGCTTTGTGCCAGACTACGACTTTTGGTAATTTTATTTTGAAAGAAGCTGTTCCCGGCGGTGCAATGAAAGACCCGTATGATACTAAACTCTATCATAAATTCGAGAAGTTTCTGACCTTGCTGATTAAACGCCGTTTTGTGACATTGACCACGGTTTTTGTAACTTTGGTGCTTTCTTTGGTTATTATGGCTGTTATGCCTCAGAGTTTTTTCCCGAAAATGAATAAGCCTTATTTCCGTGCTGATCTGGTATTCCCTGAGGGATTTAGTATTCATGCGGTAGATCAGGATGTGATGAAGGTGGAGGATTACTTGAAGAATCATGAGAAAGTTAAATCATATTCGGTGACATTGGGTGGTACTCCGTTGCGTTACTATTTGGCAAGTTCTTCTTTTGGACCGAAGTCTAACTATGCCAATGTGATGGTGGAAACTAAAGACCCCGAAGATGCAGCCGAAGTAGAACAGCAGTTTTATGAGCACATGACTCAGAACTTTCCCAATATCATTACCCGTTCGGCACTTTTTGCTTTGTCTCCGGTGCCTGAAGCTGCTATTGAGATCGGTTTTATCGGTGAAAACCCCGATACATTGACCGCATTGGTTGAAAGGGCGAAAAAAATAGCCCGCCAGTGTGATATGGTGACGGATATCCGTTCCAACTGGGGAGATAAGGTGCCCGTGTGGAAACCGATGTTCTCTCAACAGAAAGGTTTACGCTTGGGGATTACCCGTCAGCAGGTTGCCAACTCATTCCGTACGGCTACCAATGGTTTGCCTTTGGGAGAATATCGTGAGGGGGATGTTTCCTTGCCTATCCTGCTGAAAGATGAGGATGTGGAAAAAATGAACTTGAATGATGTGAAAAGTGTGCCTGTATTCAGTACGAAAGGAAATTCCGTGAAAGTGGAACAGGTAATCGATAATTTCGCTTTGGGTTATGATTATAATGTAGTCCGTCGCTTTAACCGCGAGCGTTGTATGATGATGCAATGTGAACCTAAACGTGGAGCCAATACGATGGCTGCGTTTAAACAGGTGCTTACTGCCGTACAAGAGCAGATGCAGTTGCCCGAAGGGTATAAAATGAAATATTTCGGTGAGCAGGAAACACAGGATGTAAGTAATGCTGCATTGGCGAAGAATATTCCGCTGACTTTCCTGTTGATTTATGTGGTTCTGCTGTTTCTTTTCCCCAGCAACTACCGCAAGCCGGTATTGATTATGCTTATGTTGCCGCTGGTGTTTATCGGTGTGGTATGGGGATTGCTCTTGTTTGGCAAGTCATTGGACTTCTTTGCCATCCTCGGTCTGTTGGGATTGATTGGTATGAATATCAAGAATGCCATTGTGCTGGTCGATGAAATCGGACTTCAGTTGAAGGATGGAAAGGGGGCTGTGCCTGCCGTGGTCGAGGCTACCAAGACACGTATCGTTCCGGTGACCATGGCTTCCGGAACTACTATTCTGGGTATGCTTCCATTGTTGGGCGATGCCATGTTTGCAGGTATGGCGGCTACCATTATGGGTGGTTTGTTCGTATCGACGGTACTGACCATTTTTGTTCTTCCGGTAACTTATTGTATTTTCTTTAAAATCAGAGCAGACAGATAATGAAAACTAAGATGATCTATATTATAGGTATGGCTTGTATGACCGGTACACTTTCGGCTCAGACTGTCGTGGATTATTCTACCTTTGAACAAAAGGTACTGGATTATAGCCAAACCTTAAAACAGAGTGTGGCACAACGTACAGCTATGCAGAAGGCTATGAAAGCGGCAAAAACCGCTTTCTTCCCGGCTGTTGATGCAACGGGAAGCTATCAGTATCGTATTAACAAATACGAGATGGATCTTGGCGGAATGGCTGTTCCTATGGAGCACGATTCATACAGTGCCGAAGTAGGGGTATCACAACCTATTTATGCCGGTGGAAGCATCTATCACAATTACAAGGCTTCCCAAATACAAACCCAGATGGCGGATAAGTCGGTGGATTTGACAACGGATAATATTATCTATGCTGCTGAAGCCAGTTATTGGGGAACAGCCGCACAAAAAGAAATGTATGAAACGATGTGCCAGTATGTGCAGATTATTGAGCAGTTGACCAAAGTGCTGCAAGACAAGTACGATGATGGCTATATCAGCAAGACGGATCTCATTCAGATGCAGACCCGTTTGAAAGAGGCTGAATTGCAACGTTCCAGCAGCTACCAGTCTTATCAGGTCGCCTTGCAGAATATGAATGTGCTGATGGGATTGGAACCGCTGGCTGAAATGGATTTGACGGATTCTATTTCTACCATATTGCCTATGCCTGCTTTTATTGGAGCGGAAACAGCCTTGAATGTGCGTCCCGATTATGCTATCTCACAGTTGGATGTGGATTATCAGAAAAGACAGGTAAGTCTGGCTGCCGCCAAGTACAATCCTTCTCTTTCTATCGGTTTTAAAGAGACATGGGGAACACAGATGTTGAACATTTCGGGCGAAACTATGTTTAATAGTAATGTGTATGCCTCTATTAAATTGCCGATTTTCCATTGGGGAGCCCGCTTTAAATCGACGGCTGCACAGAAGGCTATTTTATTAAGCAAGCAGTATGCATTGCAAGATAAGCAAGACCAAATAAGCAAAGAAGTGGCGAAGGCGTGGACTAGTCTGACCGAGAATACCCGTCAGATAAGTATTGCCGAGGAGAACTGCAAACTGGCAGAAGAGAACTTGGATTTGAACACTTTTAGTTATACTGAAGGTAAGTTGACTATTTTGGATGTGCTTTCTGCACAGCTGACATGGATACAGGCATATACAAACCTTATCCAATCTTATTATGAGCAGAAGATTGCGTTGGCTGATTACAGAAAAGCAACCGGTATAAGGTATTTAGGACAGAAATAGGTAAATTCAGACCAGATTCTTATTATATAAAAAAGTCACAATAAAGCAGGTTTGGCTATCTTTGTATCCAGACCTGCTTTATTTGTTTTTATTCAGTTTATGTTTACTGTAAAGCTTGTTTTAACAGTGGAAAAAAGAATAGATTACAATGAAGAAAATATCATTTTGGATCGTAATCTTTATATGTATGGCAGATGCGGCTTTGGCAGTCACGCAAGAGGGTGGGCTGTTTTATTTGCCTGAAGATACGACAATGCAACACAAAGACAGCACAGTACAGAAAAGGACTTTTTTCAAAAAGTTTCTGGACTATTTTAATGATGCTAATAAAGATAAGAATCATAAGAAATTTGATTTCAGTATTATTGGCGGACCACATTACAGTACGGATACCAAACTGGGGCTGGGACTGGTGGCGGCGGGGCTTTATCGTACCGATAGAAATGACATGCTTCTTCCTCCATCCAATGTGTCTTTATTCGGAGATGTTTCCACTGTTGGCTTCTATATGTTGGGGATACGCGGAACTCATATCTTTCCGCAGGACAAATACCGGCTGGATTATACTCTTTATTTTTATTCCTTTCCTTCCAAGTTTTGGGGAATAGGGTACGATATGGGTAAGGTAGATGCCAATGAATCTGATTTAGATCGCTGGCAAGCACAAGTTAAAGCTAGTTTCCTGTTTCGGATAGCGGATAATCTATATATAGGTCCTATGGTATCTTATGATTATGTGCATGGTAAGAATATGGAACGCCCCGAACTACTGGAGGGGATGAATCTTACTACTGCTAATTATGGAGTGGGCCTTTCTTTGGCATATGATTCGCGCGATGTGTTGACCAATCCCCATAAGGGATATTATTTGAATATTACCCAGTGTTTCCGTCCTAAGTTTTTAGGAAACGATTATGCATTCAGTACTACGGATTTGCGTACCAGTTATTATCATCCTGTATGGAAAGGAGGATTGTTGGCAGGAGAATTACGCGGTACTTTTAATTTCGGTAATCCGTCATGGGCCATGATGGCGTTGTTGGGAAACTCGTATTCCATGCGTGGTTATTACGAAGGGCGCTATCGTGACAAGCATAAAATAGAGGGGCAGGTGGAATTGCGTCAGCATGTATGGAAACGTAATGGTGTTGTAGTTTGGATAGGGGCCGGAACTGTATTCAATAAGTTCAGTGCTTTGTGCATGGACAGAGTGTTGCCTAATTATGGAATAGGTTATCGTTGGGAGTTTAAAAAGAATGTAAATGTTCGTCTGGACTATGGATTTGGAAAAAATGGACAGTCTGGTTTTATCTTTAATATAAATGAAGCATTTTAAAGAATTTATTCAGTGGTGTTGTGAGCCACAACGGTTGTTCGTTCTGTTCATCGTTGTCTTGGCCATTCCCAATGTGGCATTGTTTTTTACAGAACAGCAAATGACACTTTGGGCACGTATTTGTAATGTCATTCTGCCGGTATCGGTTTATTGGTTGATTATGACATTGGGACGTAAACCTGGAAAGACTATTTGGATCTTATTTCCGTTTGTTTTCTTTGCGGCATTCCAACTGGTATTGCTATACCTGTTCGGGCGTTCTATCATTGCAGTAGATATGTTCCTGAATCTGACAACTACTAATTCCGGGGAGGCGCTGGAACTGTTGGATAATTTACTGCCGGCTGTAATTGGTGTTTTTGTTGTTTACATTCCTGCTTTGGTCTTGGGAGGTTTTTCATGGGCCCGGGGTAATCAGTTGGAATATTCTTTTATTCGTTCTCAACGTAAGTATGCCTTGGCAGGCATTGTTGCAGGAGCGTTATTGACCGTTATCTGCTATGCGACGCAACGTGATTATCAAGTAAAGATCGAAATGTATCCGGCTAATGTATGTTATAATCTAGTATTGGCTGCAGAACGTGCGGGCGAAACAGCCGGATATGCGGAAACTTCAAGGGATTTTACTTTTAATGCCAGTGCCGCACATGATGAAAACAGCCGGGAAGTTTATGTCTTGGTGATAGGGGAAACGGCCCGTGCCTGTAATTTCGGACTTTATGGTTATGAAAGGAATACTACTCCATTACTTGATAAAATGGAGGGGGTGGTAACTTTCACGGATGTGCTTACCCAGTCTAATACTACTCATAAAAGTGTGCCTATGTTGCTTTCGGCAGCTTCGGCTGAGGATTATGACTGTCTTTATAGACAGAAAGGAATCATTACCGCTTTCAAGGAAGCAGGATTTCATACTGCCTTTTTTTACGTAACCAGCTTCCTAACCATTCTTTATTGATTTTTTGGGGTATGGAGGCAGATGATTGGAAGTTTATCAAGAAAGATGCTCCGAAAGGAGCCAATATTTCGGATGACGAACTATGTTTCTGGTAGAAAAGGAGCTAAAGGCAGGTCATACAAAAATTTATTCATCGTGCTGCATGCCTATGGATCACATTTTAATATAAAGAACGTTATCCCGAATCCATGTCTGTCTTTAAACCGGATAATCTGACAGACGCCAAATATGAGAATAAAGAGTATTTGATGAATGCATATGATAATACCATCCGTTATACAGATGGTTTCCTGGCTTACTTTGATCACTTTATTGCAGAAAACTAAACTCGTTTTTCGGCTATGCTTTATACTTCGGATCATGGAGAGGATATTTTTGATGATAATCGAAAATTATTTTTACATGCATCCCCGGTCCCGTCTTATTATCAACTGCATGTGCCAGTTTTTAATTTGGTTGTCCAAAACATATAGAGAAAAGAATGTGGAAGTACATGAAGCTATATTGCAGAACCGTGAAAAACCGGTGGCGGGAAATGCCTCCGTGTTTCATACCATGCTGAATTTGGCAGGGGTACAGACACCTTATAGGGCAGATAGCCTATCGGTAGCAAACAGACAATATCTCATTCGTCCGCGTTATTATCTTAATGACCATAATCTTCCTAAGTCATTGGATAAGATAGGATTAAAAAAGGAAGACATAGAACAGTTCAGACGGAATAATCTTGTTTTTCCTTGATGTAGAAAAAGATTTAAAATGGTTGGAGAATTATAATAGAATTACGTATTAATGATTATTTTCGCACAGCTTTGTTATTGTATTTATTACGAAAACTATTATAATTCTTTTATTATGAAAAACAAGAAAAACAATTTCTATCTGATGGGAGTGGTGTTTATAGCCATTCTCGGCGGTTTACTTTTCGGTTATGATACAGCTGTTATTTCGGGGGCGGAGCAGGCTCTGCAAAAACATTTGGGATTAGATGCTTTCTGGCATGGCGTGACTGCTTCCAGTGCATTGATAGGTTGCGTCATTGGCAGTGCTTTTTCCGGTTATTTTGCTTCGGGGCTAGGACGTCGTAATTCGTTGCGTCTGGCTGCTTTATTGTTCTTCCTGTCTGCTTTAGGCTCTTATTATCCCGAATTTTTATTTTTCTCGAAAGGAGATACTTCGTTTGCATTGATCCTTGCTTTTAACTTTTATCGTATCATCGGGGGAATCGGTGTAGGACTTGCCTCTGCTGTTTGTCCGATGTACATTGCCGAAATTGCCCCTTCCGAAATTCGTGGTAAATTGGTTTCCTGTAATCAGTTTGCTATTATTTTTGGCATGTTGGTAGTCTATTTTGTCAATTATATGATTAAAGATGGTATGCCGGATGAAGTGCTTGTTTCCGATGGTTGGAGATATATGTTTGGTTCAGAAGCGGTTCCGGCTGCATTATTTGGCATTTTATTGTTTTTGGTTCCTGAAACTCCGCGCTATTTGGCTATGACCCATCAGGATGATAAAGCGTTTTCTGTACTTGAAAAAGTAAATGGAACAGATAAGGCTAAAACTATTTTGTCTGAAATAAAGGCTGTAACTTCCGAGAAAACGGAAAAACTGCTTACATACGGGCTGACAGTTATTGTAGTCGGCATCTTGCTTTCTGTATTTCAGCAAGCTATCGGCATTAATGCTGTGCTTTATTATGCACCGCGTATTTTTGAAAAAATCGGTGGCGGTGGCGATGGTATGATGCAGACTGTGGTAATGGGGGTAGTTAATATTCTCTTTACATTGATTGCCATCTTTACCGTAGAGAAGATGGGACGTAAACCCTTGTTGATTGTTGGTTCTATTGGCATGGCTGTAGGTGCATTCTGTGTTGCGTTTTGTGATGAGTTTCAGGTGGAAGGTATTCTTCCTGTTCTTTCCATCATAGTTTATGCTGCATTCTTTATGATGTCATGGGGACCTATCTGCTGGGTGTTGATTGCAGAGATATTTCCGAATACTATCCGCGGTAAGGCAGTGGCTATCGCTGTAGCTTTCCAGTGGATATTCAATTATCTGGTTTCTTCCACTTTTCCTGCCATGTATGAATTCAGTCCGGTATTTGCCTATGGGCTTTATGGCGTGATTTGTGTGCTTGCAGCTCTGTTTGTGTGGAAGATGGTTCCTGAAACAAAAGGAAAGACTTTGGAAGATATGACTCGTCTTTGGAAAGAAAGAGCAAGATAAGTTGGTGCGATGCCGGAAACGGTGTCTTTCATACCGGAGAATAGAAACCATCCCTTTCAACTTAACAAATAGAAAGTTGGACGCGAAAATGCCCTCATGCCCTCACTTTGGCTCTAACTGGTTTATAATGAACTGCTTATTAGTGATGGTAGTATCTGTGTTAGTGAGGGCATTGCCCTCACTAACACAGATGCTTGAAAATAAATCATTCTAACTTTATCATGTGATATAAAGTACCTTTTCTGCTGGCTTTTGGGTGAATGTTCAGTTTGCGGATAATGTGTCTGTATTAATTTATCTTGTTGATTGACAGGTTTTTTCACGCTTGTACTCTTGCAAATAATTGAAAATCTTCATGTGCGGTCAGCCTTTCTCCCTTCTTCTCTGTAGTGGCGGAATAGAAGTGACATTTAAACAACTGTTCCAAAGGCGAAATTTACTCAAATTCGGTGTTGTTTTGCCAAAATACCTTCTCATTTTCATCATTCAACCCATAACGTTCGTTCTTATAAAGCAGCTGCATGGCTTGTGCAGCGAGTTGGCGGTAGTCTATGTATGCATATTTCCCTGTCTCTTATCTGTTTTCTCCCTTTTATTTTCTCACTTTTATATGTTTGTAATTGCTTATTCACTACTGTGACTAAGTTTAATTACAGTAGTGGTTAAAGTTAACTACAATAGTGATTAGACTTAATTACATTCGTGATTAACAGATATTGAACTTTTAATCGTCAAAGAAGAACAGTATGATACAAACTACGACACCGTTATTTATGCCGTTTGTGCAAGGAAGAAAAACTGAAAAAACAGGGGGCTTACCAAATAACCGGTTTATAGGCTTGTGAATGTATATTATATTGTGAATGAGTGTCTTAAGAGATGAGAATGAGGAATAAGGAGTGAGGGTAATGACTTTACAATGAGTGGGTTATAGTTGGAAATGAGGGCATGAGTGGGAACAACTTATAGAGCATCATTATGACATATTTAAGTATGCTCAGCATAGATGCCCCATACATTATCTTGCTGTAATGTAATAAAAAGAGCCGTATCATTACTTGGGAGTAGAGTTGATACGGCTTCTTTTTATGGCTGATAAAGGGTGTCAAAGTATCCTCGGATGAAAAGTTCCTTTTCCTCTAAAGGTTGTGTTTTGACTACCTTTTTCTTTTTATCAGGATGGGATTGTTTTATTTCTTTTCCCCTATTGTTTTCAGCATTTCTTGTACGGCTGCTTCCAACTGCTGGTCTTCACCTGCCAATGCCTTTTCTGGAGTATTATAAACTTCAATGTCTGGAGAAAGTTGGTGATTTTCCGCATATTGTCCACGCATATCCATACAACCCACCTGAGGAATACCGAACACAATACTCGGGTCGATCTGGTTTTCCCACCATACGGCAGTCATTGTGCCCGGAACCGGAGCACCAATCAGTTTGCCTATCTTTAATTCCTTGTAAACCCATGGGAAGCCATGTGCGTTACTGTAATTGTCCTCGCATACCAATACGCAGGATGGCTTGAGCCATTTATTGAATGGGTCGCTGCCTATGTATTGTCCGCGTGGAACGAAACGCTGATATTCCTTGCCGCTTAATAAAGTGGCCAAGTCATCATGTAGCCATCCGCCTCCATTGTGGCGTGTGTCTACAATAATAGCTTCTTTGTTGCGGCAGCGTCCCAATACTTCACTATATACTTCGCGGAAACTTTGACTGTCCATGCCTTTTACGTGTACATAGCCGATGCGGTCTTCGGATAACTTATCGACTATATTGCGGCAACGTTCTACCCAACGTTTGTACAGCAAGTTACTTTGTTCGCCCATGCTGATAGCTTTGATGGTGATATCAAAACGTTTGCCGGTAGCCGGATTATATATGGCCAGTAACACTTTTCTTCCGGCTTTGCCTTCCAGCAGCGGGAAGTAGTCTTGCCCTTTCACGATAGGTTTGCCGTCAATTTTCTCGATGATGCAACCGGGAGTAACATCCGTTTTTTTCACGGCAAATGGGCCTTTTGCCAATATTTCTTTAATTTTTAACCCGTCACCATCATAAGTTTCGTCATAGAATACTCCTAGGGTCGCTGTGGATAGTATAGGACCGTTTGAGTAGTAACGTGCTCCGGTGTGCGAACCGTTTAACTCACCCAGCATTTCACTCAGCATTTCCTGAAAATCATAATTGTTATTGATGTATGGAAGAAAGCGTGCGTATGCTTCGTGATAGCCTTTCCAGTCTACTCCGTGCAGATCTTTTACATAGAATTTATCTTCTACTTGTTGCCATACATGATCGAAAATATATTCGCGTTCACCATAGGGTTGGTAGTCGAAGAAAGCTTCGAATTCTACAGGTTTGGTTTCACCACTGCTGACAGTGACTTTCTTGATACCACCTTGGCTGCAAAGGAACAGATTCTCGCCTTTCTTATCAGGAAGCAGGGCTCCGCCACCGACTTTTTTCATGACGATTTTAGTCTTGTTTTCTTTAAGATCGTGTTCCCATAAATCATATCCGCTTTCGAAGGCTGCTTGATAATATAGTTTGTCACCCTTCGGAGTTAATACAGCATCTCCCAATCGTGAAGAATTTACAGTCAGACGAATCACACGGTCACGGCTGTTTTCAAGGTCGAAAACCAGTGGCTTTACTTCCTTCTTGTCATCTTCTTTCTTGGAGTCTTTCTTTTTATCTTTTTTATGATCGGCCTTCTCCTTCTCTTCACTCTTCTCTTTGTCTTTCTTTTCCGAGTCTTCCAGTAAGGCAAGCTCTTCCTTGCTCATTCTGAAACGGTCGTATGCGTCCAGGTCGAAGAACATGATATAGATATCCGCTTCAGCACCCCAGCTTCCGTGACTGCGGAATCCTGCGCGGTCACTTTCCCAAATCATGGCTTTTCCATCCAATACCCATTTGGCATTGCCGTCACTGTATCCACTTTCGGTCAGATTATGAATTTCTCCGTTACCAGATGCGTTGACCAGTGCAACATCCTTGTTATTCCATCCGCCAATACCTATGTAGTTGGTAAGAATCCATTTGCTGTCCGGACTCCATTGATACCATTGGTCGCCGTCACTATAAGAATATTCGTACTTGCCGTCCATGACGGTGCGTACAGCTTTTGATTTCAGATTCAGAACACGGATGGTAGTACGGTTTTCAAGAAAGGCTACTTCTTTGCCGTCAGGACTGTATTGAGGTTGGAATGAAGTGATATCCGAATTGGTCAGTCTTTCCTCTTTGATATCGGTTGCGTAAGCGAACTGTTTTTCTTCCTTTTTAGCTAGACTGGTTTGATAAATCTGCCATAATCCGTTTCTTTCGGAAGCGTAAACAATACTTCTTCCGTCCGGAGAAAAGTGAATATCGCGTTCCTGTTGCGGAGTATTGGTGATTTGTTTGGTAGTGCTGTATTCTGTTGATGTGACATATACATCTCCGCGTAGTACAAAAGCAATTTCCTTTGCATCGGGCGAAAGGGATATCTCTGTTGCTCCGCTACGCTTGATCTGGCGGATGAGATCTTTGTCGTTCTTGTCGGTGACAATGGAAATCTGAACTTTTTGCGGAATGGCACCTTCTTTTACCGTGTAGATTTCGCCATCATATCCATAGCATAATGTTCCATTGGAGGCGGCACTCAGGAAGCGTACCGGATGTTTGGTATGGTTGGTAATTTGTTTGGATGTATTACCGTCAATATCACGTTTGAAAATATTAAATGAG